>Ga0209629_10004687_pt1 | contig 10179 bp, 8 predicted proteins | sample TergutCu122P5_FD_187286 | JGI IMG/M metagenome (GOLD analysis project Ga0209629, IMG submission 187286) | Cubitermes ugandensis P5 segment gut microbial communities from Kakamega Forest, Kenya - Cu122 P5 (SPAdes) (version 2) | ecosystem: Host-associated > Arthropoda: Insects > Digestive system >... | reverse complement strand
GTATGAAATATATACAGCGAGCGGACAGAAGGCATTAAGGTAAAAAAATGGGGTAGTTTTTATATGGAGAGTTTAACTTTTAAAAAAGGAGGTATCAGTGCAGATATACTTAAACTCGTCGCTATAATAGCTATGTTAATAGACCATATAGCATGGGCGTTTGTACCATTAAACAGCTTTTTAGGTTTTTTTATGCATATATTTGGGCGTATAACTCTACCAATCATGAGCTTTTTTATTGCTGAAGGTTTCTATCACACGAGAGATGTTGAAAAATATATTGCTAGGCTTTCCATTTTTGCTATAATATCGCAAATTCCTTTTACATATTTTAAAACAGGAAAATTTATTTATTTTAGAAGCTTTTTCGATCTTTCCATGTGTTTAAATGTTATATTTACCCTTTTGTTTGGCTTGGTCGCTTTATATGCAATGAAAAGCTCACTGAGTGAAAGTAAGAAACAATTCATACTAGTGTGTTTATTGGTTTTATCATTTTTGTCAGACTGGATTTTCTTTGGAGTATTCTACATATTGATCTTTGGAATGAATCGTGGTAACTTTAAAAGACAAGCTTTTATGTTTTCTTTAAATTCTTTTTTTATGGTACTTTCTAGCATGCTTTTAATGGCGCAGACAAGAGACTGGTATTTTTCACTGTTTCAATTAGGAGTTTTTTTAGCCTTACCATTGATATATTTTTATAATGGAAAGAGAGACAGAAGACCAATTTATAAATGGACATTCTATGTTTTTTATCCGGTTCATCTTTTTATAATTGGATTAATTAAATATGTAATATTAAAATAAAAAGCGCATAGGAGGAGGCTTTTCCTATGCGCTTTTTTGGAGCTCAGCTTCAGTGTAATATCCGCTGTCGATTAAAACTTCCTTATAATTAGTTTTATCTACGATTATTGGAGTACACAGATATGAAGGAACTGCTATAGCACCGTTTTCATGAGTTTTGGTGTCATTTATGCTGGAAGTTCTCCCAAGAAGGATTGCATTTACTATTTCTAAGCATTTTTCAGAGAGAATCCTTGTATCTTTAAATACTGTACTGTACTGCTCTCCAGCGATTATGGATTTAACAGAAGCGATTTCGGCATCCTGTCCTGAGACAAATGGAATAGGCTTATCTGAAGTACCATAACCTAAATCTTTGACTGCATTAAGGACTCCTATTGAGATATCATCATATGGGGATAAAATTGCATCTACTCTATCGTTTGCATAAAATGTAGTCAATATATTTTCCATACGAGATTGCGCAGCAGCACCATTTGATCCCGATGTAGCAATTTTGTCAATAGCAGTTTGTCCACTTTTAACGACTAATTTTCCGCTGTCTAAATAGGGTTGTAAAATGCCCATAGCTCCATCGTAGAAGAAATATGCATTGTTGTCATCAAGTGAACCACCGAATAACTCAATATTAAAAGGTCCTTTGCCATTTTTTAAACCAAGAGCTGTTTCTAGGCTTTGAGCTTGCAGCACACCGACTTTATAATTATCAAATGTTACATAATATGATATGTTACTGCTGTCCCTTATGAGTATATCGTAAGCAATAACTTTAACATTGTTGTCTTTAGCTTTTTGGAGTACAACTTTGAGAGATTGTGAGTTAATAGCCTCTATTATTAAAACCTTGCATCCTGCCCCGATCATATTTTCCAATTGTGAAGCCTGCGTAGATATGTCTTGAGCATATTGAAGGTCTACAACATAGTCTCTCTCCTCAAAGATTTTTTTAATGTTGCTTCCAGCTTGGGAAGAATTATTTGGCATTGAAACACCTACTTTTACCCCGGAAGTTTTGCTTGTACAAGAGGCAAATACAGATAATGACAGCGCAAATAAAAGCATCAGTGATAAGAATTTTTTCATTTTTTATCCTCCTTATTTTATAATATTAATAATACTCCCAAAATGTTAATACTCCTTTCATTTTTGTAATATTAAAATAAAAAAGCGCATAGGAGGAGGCTTTTCCTATGCGCTTTTTTTATTATTTAAGTTGATCTTCAGTGTAATATCCGCTATCGATCAATATTTGTTTGTAATTGGATTTATCTACTATAACTGGATCACAGAGATATGAAGGAACAACCATAACACCATTGTCATAAGTTTTAGTGTCATTTACTTCAGCAGGTTTTCCCTGAAGAACAGCATCAACCATTTGTGAACATTTCTCAGCAAGAACTCTTGTATCTTTAAATATTGTGCTATATTGTTCTCCGGCAATTATGGACTTCATAGAAGCTATTTCAGCATCTTGCCCTGAAATTAAAGGAAGAGGTTTACCAGGTGTACCATAACCAACAGCTTTAACTGCAGCGAGAATTCCTATTGAAAGACCATCGTATGGGGATAAAACAGCATCAACTCTGTCATTTGCGTAATATGCAGTAAGTATGTTTTCCATACGAGCTTGTGCAGTTGCACCATCCCATCTAAGGGTAGAAACTTTGTCCATACCCATTTGACCGCTCTTAACTACTAATTTTCCGCTATCTATATAAGGTTGAAGCACACTCATAGCACCATCATAGAAATAGAATGCATTTGTATCATCAGGTGAACCACCAAATAATTCGATGTTAAAAGGTCCCTTGCCATCTTTTAATCCAAGACCTGTTTCTAAACTTGAAGCCTGTTGTACACCAACTTTGAAATTGTCAAATGTTGCGTAATATGTTATGCTGTCGCTGTTTTTTATAAGTCTGTCATATGCTATAACCTTGACATTGTTATCCTTAGCTTTTTGGAGAACATCTGTAAGTGATTGTCCATCAATAGATGCTATTACTAAAACATTGCAGCCTGTTGTGATCATTGTTTCAAGTTGAGATATTTGTGTAGGAATGTCATCTTCAGCGTATTGAAGGTCTACAGTATACCCTTTTGACTCAAGAACTTTTTTCATGTTGTCGCCGTCTTGAATCCATCTTTGAGAAGATTTAGTTGGCATCGCAACGCCTACTTTTTTGCCAGTTGAAGCAGCTGGTGCAGCTGTTGTCTGTGCGCTTTGGGTTGTAGCTGGTGCTGCAGTTGTTGTTGTTTGAGTATTTGATGCAGTTCCACCACATGCTGCTACAGATAATGACAATGCTGATAATAGTATAAATGATAAGAATTTTTTCATTTTAATTTTATCCTCCTAAATTTTTTTTATATTATAGTTTACTATAATAGCTATTTAACAGATGATTTTGATTTTGAGTAGACATCGAATGTTACAGCGAGCAATAAAACGGCTCCTTTAACGACTTGTTGCATATCGATTGAAAATCCAAGGATCGTCATACCGTTGTTTAAAACCCCCATAACGAGACCTCCAACTATAGCTCCAATTATAGTACCAATTCCACCAGAAGCAGAGGCACCACCGATATAACAAGCTGCAATTGCATCAAGTTCAAAACCAGAGCCAGCTTTTGGCGTTGCAGCATTTAAACGTGCAGCTACGATCATGCCTGCAAGAGCTGCAAGGATTCCCATATTAGCATAAACTAAGAATAAATCTTTTTTAGTCTTAACACCTGAAAGTTTAGCAGCTTTTTCGTTGCCACCCATAGCATAAATATGCCGTCCCAGTATAGTTTTATTTGCTATAAAAGTATAGATAACAACAAGTGCCACTATTATCAATAAAACTGCAGGTATACCCTTATAAAGGGCAAATTCAATTGTAAAAAAATTGATGATTATGGTGATAACTATAAATTTAAGGATCAATACCGATGGTGGATCCACTTCAAAATTGTACTTTTGTTTGCCCCTTTGAGAGCTCAATGTGAATATAATATATATAACAGATGCTATAATTCCTAATAAAATTGCTAAAATATTTATTGAGATTCCACCTTCAACCAGTGGTAATTTTATAGTCGATGATTGGAGAACAAAACCTTGGGCTAAAAATTGAAATCCTCTGGGGTATTGTGAAATAGTTTGACCACCTAGGAAATTCATTGTTAAGCCTCTGTACATGAGCATTCCAGCAAGGGTAACTATAAACGCCGGTACTCTCATATAGGCTATATACCAGCCTTGAAATGCTCCAACTGCTCCACCGATTACGATGCAAAATATAATGCCTAACCAAAATGGTATACCCATTCTGACGATGATTATTCCGGAAATAGCTCCAACAAGTGCTACAATAGAACCAACAGATAAGTCAACATTTCCGGTTATTATACAAAATAGCATACCTACAGCTAAAATAAGCACGTAAGCGTTTTGAGAAACCAGATTCGATACATTCATAGGAAGTAATAACACGCCTTTTGTGACTATAGCAAAGAAGATCATGAGGACAAAAAGAGCGATTACCATGCCGTATTGTCTAATATTTCCGCTAAATATCTTTTTAATTGTTTCCATATAAAGTCCTCCTAATTACTGCTCAAGATGCATTTCATGATTTTTTCCGGGCTTGCATCGCGTTTTTCCAGTTCACCAGCGATTTTACCATTGTTTATGACATAGACTCTGTCGCTCATCCCTAAAACCTCTGGCATCTCTGAAGAAATCATGATTATGGATTTACCTTGACTGACAAGATCGTTCATTATTTGATAGATTTCGTATTTAGCTCCAACATCTATTCCCCTGGTAGGTTCATCTAAAATGAGTACATCAGGATCTGCCATTATCCACTTGCTAAGGACGACCTTTTGCTGATTTCCTCCGCTTAAATTACCAGTGAGCTGCGATATACTTGATGATTTTATGTTCAGTTTTTTTCTATAACTTTCAGCTTCATGGATTTCCTTGTTGGAATCCACAATGCTATGATCGCTTATCTTTGATAGGTTTGGCAAAGTGGTGTTTGTCTTTATATCATTTATTAGAACAAGACCGTAAGTTTTTCTATCCTCTGATACATATGCAACGCCATTATTTATAGCATCAGAAACTGTGTTGAATTTAACTTCCTTGCCGTCTTTAAATATTTGACCTTCTATTTTAATACCATAGGATTTGCCGAAGACGCTCATGGCAATTTCTGTCCTTCCAGAACCCATGAGACCAGCAAAACCTACGATTTCTCCACGCCTTAAGTTGAAATTGACAGATTTTATTATCTCTCTGGACTCATTGTTTGGGTCAAAGACTTTCCAATTTTTAACCTCAAAGCACACATCTCCAATTTTAGTATCCCTCTTTGGGAAACGATCCTTAAGCTCCCTTCCTATCATGCCTTTGATGATTCTATCTTCGTTAATAGGATCTTTTCCTTTATCTAATGTCTCTATGGCTTTTCCATCTCTGATAATGGTGATAGAATTAGATACCTTTGTTAATTCATTGAGCTTATGGGATATCATGATGAGCGTGATTCCATGCTTTTGAAGATCCAGCAAGAGATCTAATAGTTTATTGCATTCCTCTTCATTTAAGGCAGCAGTTGGCTCGTCCAATATCAGGAGCTTTACATTTTTAGAGAGAGCTTTTGCGATTTCCACAAGCTGCTGCTTTCCAACTCCTATGTTTGTAACCAGGGTATTAGGGTTTTCTTTTAAACCTACCTTATCCATGAGTTCCTTTGCCATGACTTTTGTTTTATTCCAATTTATAATAGTGAATTTATCAGCTTGTTCATTTCCTAAGAATATATTTTCAGCGATGGAAAGATAAGGAGAAAGCGCAAGCTCCTGGTGGATGATTGCAATGCCTAAATTCTCGCTATCCTTTATAGAGTTCATTTTCACTTCATTGCCTTCAAAAATTATATCGCCAGTATAGGTTCCAAAAGGATATACTCCGCTTAAAATATTCATGAGTGTAGATTTACCTGCACCGTTTTCACCGCATATGGCATGGATTTCATTTTTTAAAACTTTAAGATTAACATTTGATAGTGCCTTCACACCTGAAAATTCTTTAGTTATATTAGACATTTCTAATAATACATCCGGCACGTTAATACTCCTTTCATTTTTGGCCATAATAAGCATTTTTTCCGTGTTTTCTTAAGAAGTGCTTATCTAAGAGAACCTGGTTCATAGACTCTAAAGAAGGATTTAAAATATGAGAATATATAGCCATCTTTGATATCTCTTCAAGCACTACAGCATTGAAAACAGCATCGAAAACATCTTTTCCCCAAGTGAATGGTCCATGATTTTTCACAAAGACACCTGGGATGAAATTTGGATCTTTGTCTTTAAAAGCTTCGATTATCACATTGCCAGTTTCAAGCTCATAATCACCATTTATTTCATCATATGCCAAATCTCTGGTAATTGGAACATCTCCATAAAAATAATCTGCGTGTGTGGTCCCTAGAGCTTTTAAACTAATTCCAGCTTGAGCTATAGAGGTTGCGTAAGTCGAATGAGTGTGAACTATTCCGCCTATAGAATTGAAAGCGTTATACAGGGCTAAATGAGTTTTAACGTCTGAAGAAGGATTTAAATCTCCTTCGATTTTTTTACCATTTAAGTCCATGACAACCATTTGGTCTTTATTTAAGTGTTCATAAGGAACTCCGCTTGGTTTTATTACAAATAATCCTCTTTCTCTATTTATGCCACTTGCATTGCCCCATGTGAATAAGACCAGTCCTTGTTTTTTCAGATTTAAATTAGCTAATAAAACCTTTTCTTTTAGATCATCTAGCATGTAAATCCTCCGTTCTTTTTTTAAATGTATCTCTTAAGATGATTTCATGAGGAATTATATATCTAAGCTTTTCTTTTCTTTGATTTTGATTTATTAAAAGCTGTGCACTGAGCATTCCCATAAAATCAGTGCTGATTCTAACAGTGGAAAGACTAGGAGTTGTGTATTTAGCAGCTGGTATATCGTTACAAGCGATTATTGAAACAGTATCAGGTACATTTATATTACAATCCTTTAAAGCTCTCATGGCACCAATTGCTAAAGAATCGCTTGCTATAAAAATGCTGGTTGGAAGATCGCCTTTTAAATCATCTATAAGACTTTTCATCATAGTATATCCATCAGAGTAATTAAAGTTTCCAATTTTTATGTATCTTTCGTGGAAAAAACCTTTCTTGGTCATGTAATCGATAAATGCAGTTTCTCTTTCATCTATGAGTGTTTTTGTAGATCCAATGACCTTTTCCCTGCCACCTATAAAGCCGATCTTTTCGTGACCACATTTTATCATGGTATCCAGGACATCTTTAGTCAATTCTTCAAAATTTACAATAACACTTTCAAATTTAAAATCTTTAGAAAAGTCGTGGACTAAAATGAGGTTTTTGGTGTGTTCTTCAAAGTAATTTATATATTCATGAGAAAATTTACCTAAGACTATTATGCCCTGATATTTTGTATGTATGTCATAGATATGACCACAGCCACTATTAAAATATTTTTCCAGTGAAATATTGTTTAAATTACATTCTCTTTCAATTCCAAGCCTTATGGAAAGGAAAAAAGGGTCGTTAAGCTCATCAACCTCATCGTACCAATGTATTAATGCGTATTGAGTGAGGCTCGATGTTTCCCGTTCGGGCTTTTGATAAGAAAGTTGTTCTGCAGCTTCGAAGATACGCTTTCTAGTATCAATTGATACGTTTATTGTCTGATCTAAATTTAATACCCTTGATACCGTTGATGCCGAAACGTTTGCAAGTTTAGCGATATCTCTAACAGTAGCTATATTTATCACCTCAAATCTAATTTTATAATATCATGATATGTGATATATGTCAATAATGTTTACTAAAAATCAGCATGTTTACTAAACAAGCATAACGTTATTGAAAAAGTTATCATATAATGGTATACTATGTTAAAGTCATTATACTTGTGAATTTGTTTACTAAATTTTTATATAAAGGGGAAGTTAATTATGCAAGATCTGAATTTTTGGTTTATAACTGGAAGCCAGCATTTATACGGAGAAAAGACATTAGAGGAAGTGGCTGCCCATTCAAAAGAGATGGTGGATTTTTTAAACAATGCAGAAGCTGTAAAACCTTATTCAATTATTTTCACACCAGTTGTAACCAGCCAAGAGGATATATTAAATACGCTTTTGAAATCAGAAGGGGATAAGAATTGTGCAGGAATAATAACTTGGATGCACACTTTTTCTCCTTCAAAGATGTGGATAAATGGATTAAAAATTTTTAATAAGCCGGTGCTTCACCTTCATACTCAATTCAATGAAGAAATTCCATGGGATAAAATCGATATGGATTTTATGAACACAAATCAATCAGCACACGGAGACCGTGAGCATGGATATATTTTTACCAGGATGGGAATTAAACGAAAAGTTATAGTTGGGTATTATAAAGATGAAGATGTTTTAAAAAAGATCGGCAGATGGCTCAATGTTGCAGCTACAGTATATTTAGGAAAAGATTTGAAGATTATGAGGCTTGGAGACAATATGAGGGAAGTTGCAGTGACAGAAGGGGACAAGGTTGAAGCTCAGATTAAGTTTGGATGGAATGTGAATTACTATGGAGTTGGAGATTTCGCTAAAAAAGTCAATGAAATTCTCGAAGAGGAAATAGATAAAATAATTGAAGAATATAAAGAAAAATATATGATCTCAGATGAGATTTTAAATGATCATAAAAAGATGTACTCGATAAGATATCAAGCTAGGATGGAAATTGCTCTCTTAAAGATGCTGGAAGAAGGAGGATTTTCAGGATTTACCGATACATTTGAGGATTTATATGGCTTAGAGCAGCTCCCTGGTCTTGCAACGCAGAGGATAATGGAAAAGGGATATGGCTTTGGACCTGAAGGTGACTGGAAAGGTGCTGCAATGCTAAGAACCCTTAAGATGATAGCGAAGAATAGAGGAACTTCTATAATGGAGGATTACACATATAATTTTGAAAAGGGAAATAGCACAGTTTTAGGAGCACATATGCTTGAGATATGTCCTAGCCTTTCAGATGAAAAGCCTAAAATTGAAGTACATGATCTAGGTATAGGTGGAAAGGATGCCCCTGCAAGGCTTATATTCAATGGAAAAGAAGGTAAGGCTATATGCGTTTCATTGATAGATATGGGGAATAGGTTCAGACTTATAATATTAGATGTGGAAGCTATAAAGAAACCTCATGATATGCCAAATTTACCTGTTGCAAATGTGCTTTGGAAACCAATGCCAAGCTTAGAAGAATCAGCTGAAGCATGGATCTATGCAGGAGGTGCTCATCACACTGCTTTCTCCTATGAAGTTACAGCACAAGATATGATTGATTTTGCTGAGCTTTTGGATATTGAGTATATCTATATAAATAAAGATACCAAGATCAACGAATTGAAGAGAGAACTTTTGATAAACGATATGATTTGGAAATTAAAATAATAAAAGGAGATGCTTTATGTTTGTCTTTGGAATCGATTATGGAACTGATTCTTGTAGAGCTGTTTTAGTAAATGCTGATGATGGAAACATTGTAGATAGCGAAGTTTTTTATTACCCTAGGTGGAAGCAGGGGCTATATTGCAGACCAGAGATCTTTCAATATAGGCAGCATCCTATGGATTATATCGAAGGGCTTAAAACCACTGTGAAAGCTATAACAAGCAGGATAGATAGGAAGGTTTTAGAAAAGATCTTGGCTATAAGCGTAGATACTACTGGTTCCACTCCTTGTGCTGTAAATGAGGAAGGAGTACCTCTTGCACTGATTCCTGAATTCTCTGAAAACCCTGATGCTATGTTCATTTTATGGAAAGATCACACTTCTATTAAAGAAGCATATGATATTAATAGTGTGTCTAAAACTTGGGGCGGCATAGACTATACAAAATATATCGGAGGCGTTTATTCATCAGAATGGTATTTTGCAAAGATATTGCATGTTTTGAGAAACGATGAAAAGATTAGAGACGCTGCATTTAGCTGGGTTGAGCATTGTGACTTTATACCAGCCCTATTGACAGGGGTTAAAAACGCAAAAAATATAAAGAGATCAAGGTGTGCAGCAGGGCATAAAGCTATGTGGAATGAGGAGTTTAATGGACTTCCTTCTAATGAGTTCTTTAAAGCTATAGATCCTCTTTTAGATGGTGTTGTGAATAGACTATACAGGGAAACTTATACTTCAGATAAATCTGCAGGAGAGATGACTGCGGAATGGACCCATGAATTGGGATTATTAAAACCTATAAAGGTTGGGATAGGTGCATTTGACTGCCATATGGGAGCTGTAG
>Ga0209629_10004685_pt1 | contig 10180 bp, 6 predicted proteins | sample TergutCu122P5_FD_187286 | JGI IMG/M metagenome (GOLD analysis project Ga0209629, IMG submission 187286) | Cubitermes ugandensis P5 segment gut microbial communities from Kakamega Forest, Kenya - Cu122 P5 (SPAdes) (version 2) | ecosystem: Host-associated > Arthropoda: Insects > Digestive system >... | reverse complement strand
CCCCCCCCCGTAGAGGCTATTGTTTTTATATGCCACGTATCTTTCTCCAAAAGCTATTATTTTCCTAACAGCATCCACAATGGGATCTGTAACGCCAAAACGACGTGTTCAGTGTCAGTCAGAAACTAGACATTTGCGTGTAATTGTTATGAGCGTCAGGTGGCCATTTCGGGGATCGGGCGAATAGGCGCCGACACGTCAGCAAAGAGAAGCGGTTTCGATCTCGGGTCAATCCGTGTGGGATTTGTGGTGGAAAAAGTGGCTCTGGGGCAGGTTTTCCTCCCAGTAATTCGGGTTTCCCTGTCAATAACATTCCACCAATGCTCCAGACTTAACTTTATCATGATAACCCTCTTATCGGAGGTACAAAAGGGTGAAGTCTGGAAGCCTCCAAACATAACAATTCTCCCTCCTGTATCGGAAAGAGCAGGGCAGGAAAATATTTTTGTTTAATGTTTCCGACCGTGCAAATGTGCAGGTGGCTAGTGCCGGCTTTTCATTGCGCAGTTCCGGTTTCGATTCCAGGAAGAATGTGTGTGAGAATTTTGAAGAGAAAAAGGCACAACCAGTACGGGCTTCCTCCCAGTACTATGGTCCTGCCCCATCAGTATCAATAAACCAAAAAAGTCACAGTTCATCTTACTAGCACAGTCATCAAAAAGACAAGGCAGCCAAGTCTGGGAAAGTTTCAAGCAAAGCGGCGCTTTTCCGGAAATTGCATTAAAGCTTAAGTTTCTTTAATGAGGCAAATTGTCTTATATTCGCGGGAAATTTAAAATAATTAAATGTAAACGAAACGCAAATATCTACAACTGCAAGGCGCAAAGTTAAATTTCTGCTCGAGCTCCTCTCATTACACGGCGACACTTTTCATTAACCTTTCCAGGCCCTGTATTTACCACGCTTACTATCGAATTTAACACCAAATATTTCTACTTTCTGGCTACAGACTGTATTTACGTGTTTTGTATGTATCTCAGAACAAACAGCGATTATTTCCCTATACAGCCTTAACTTAATGGTTTTTATAACCGAAACGGAGTGTGTTTACTGCGCGGTACGGATTGTCTTTAAATATTATCGTGTTAATTTTTTATTTCAAAGTGTTAATGGACGCAAAATACTATTTTATGAGTGTCGGTAACAGAGAGGCTGTGTCATCGACAATATTATTAGTATGTTAAGGCAATACTGACCTGAAGTTTCCACAACTCTGCAGAAGTGAGATGACAACCAGCAGACTGAAAACTCGGAGCCGTCGGCCGGAGCAACAGCAGCGAGACTGGAGCATAATGTTGTCACATCATCATTTCATCATATCACCTCGCGAGCAAAATCACCACATATTTTTTCTCACCAATATGGCCACAGCATGTCATTTTTAATACTCGATTCAACGCTTCGAATTATCAGCGATTTTTCATTTAGCACACAACACACCTGAAGATTAATTCACATTGAAAATTCAAATAATATTATTCCCTTAACTCTCACAGCTTTTTTAACCTGGACATATCCCTTCATACAAAGTTTTTAGTCACGACAAACACCACAAAAATGTGGAGATTGTGTAACATGTGTGTGAGGTTTTCAAGATTCCTTTGGAGGTAACGTTTTATGTTTCAAAGAAGTCTCTCTGCGCTTCTTTCTCTAAAGTTTCTTAATAAAATATTTTCCTCCAGTATTTAGATTTGGTGAACTTGAACTATTCTATGTTTATGCTATAATCTTGACTAAAAGACTAATATTGTAATGCTGAAATATTAAAAGCACTCCTTTGTTTCAGAAAGAGACAAGAGAATCCTCAATAACAGCAGACGACATGGAGGACATCATCCTTCTCTTAACATTACTAGGCACACACCATTTATCTGAAATTCCTCCGAAGACATTTAAATCAGTTTCTTTAAAGAAACATTTAGAGCTACTGTCACGAACCTGAACACTTAATGCACAAATCAACACAATCGCACCACCAACTGCTGTGACGACATTTCCTTCATTTTATGCCTTACTTGCAGAAATGTACTTGTACTTCTGTACTGGTTGACTTGAGGGTCCAGTGAGGATTCACTCATTCATAGGCCCACACTTCTCTGTCCCCTCACTAACAACAGACAAGAAAGTCATGAAATTTAAGGTGCTTGACTCTCACGAATTTGATAATCATTTTGGTACACTTGATGTTAATTAATCCGTATTTAACTTAAAAGGTACATTTCATACTTTGCTAGTTTAATAAACTTGAAACGCGCAGAGCTTTATCAAATACAGCACGTTAATATAATTTTTCGGGGAAACCGATGAACACAATAAATGCAGATTTACAACTGATTCATGTCGTACACGCTGGCTTAGGAAACAGAATTATTCAAGTGGTAAGTCGAACTATACGACATCTCCTAACTCAATCGCAGAACACGACACGACGCGACACGACACTGTCAAAGAGCGAGCGACACTTCTCTTGTGGGCCCCACCACCTGGTTAGTGCGGACGTGGTAAGACCGACACAGAGCCCTGTCCGTCACCTACTGCTGGCAGAGCGTGGATCTGAGAAAGCGGGAACCACCAACTGCCCGCTCGGTCAGTCCGACTGTCTAACAGCCTGCCGCAGGGCGCTCTACAACTTTGGTCACTTATGCACTGAAACAACCCCTTACTGGGGGTTCAGAACTGGGGAACTACAATGTCTGGAACCCTAAGATGATCCTCATTTACCGTGAAGACACTGTGCAACTGACATGGTAAGTGAGGATATAATATAAGTCTATGTTACGTGGTCTGTAGTGAAAAGGTATACTGAGAAGAAATGCGTAAAATAAATAGAACAAAAGAAATAGATCAACAGCTCCAAAAGGAAGGAATAAAAGGGTAGTGCCGCAAGAAAGAAATAAAAAAGGAGGTAGAAACAGAAAAAAGGAATACGTTCAAAGAAAAAGAAGAGATAGGAAGAACATAAAAAATAAACACAAGAAAAAACAAATAAAAATAAGTAAATAAATGAAAGAAACAAAGATAAAGAGACAAAACAAGGAACTGAAACAAATGTACAAAGAATAAAACAAGCTAACAAAAAACAATCAGAATAATACAAAAGTGAGAGAAATATGGAGGAAACGCGCGATTTCAAGCTTCCGCAGCAAAGCAGATGATAACTGCGCTCTTCTGGGCTATTACGCAGCCGGTGCGTAATAGCCCAGAAGAGCAATAATCTCTCTACATGTTTCGGCACCTTATTCAGCCATTTTAGGCTAAGACGAATGCATTTAGGAACAGTAAGTCAAGTTCAACTCTATTAATTATTAATCACCACAAATAATTTTTTATTAGGCGCTGATAAAGTAGTCAAGTAATTGTCCATATTTCATTAAACCCGAAGTTTATTACCTTTTCAAAAACAGGCTTCCACTAGCCCCCCTTCTGAACAACATTACTCTAGTACACACCTGCCATTTTTATTTTAGATGCATTTTAATATCATTTTCCCATTTGGGTCCAGTTGTTCAAAGTGAATTTTTTTTATTTAAGACCTTTTAACGCCCAAAATTCTTGACCACTTTCTTTCATGTCTCACGAAGGTAACATGCCACATTTTTCTCATCCTTCTTGATTTTATCGTCCTAATGATAAACAACGAGAAGTACAAATCATGAAGGACCTCTTTACACAGCTTCAGCTCACGTCACCTTCTCGCTCTAAGGCCAAAACTTTCTCCTGAGTGCTCTGTTCTACAGCACAGCATCTTCTCCTTATGTTAATGTCACTCTTGGTCCTAAACCCTTGCCTTTGAAGATGGAGTTATAGCAGGATTACATCCACAAAGTCCCAGTCATTTTACATGACAACATTCAGCGCGTGTCTCACAAAACTTATGTCCCTCCTACTTCAGTCACGTGACTGCAGCTGCTGCGTAAGCACGCCAGTACTGGCACCTCCACCGCTCTTTCTGTAGAATCACGACTTCGTACACTCTTTCCACTTGTGCCATCTGCCTGGTCTCTTCAAAATCAACTGCGCCTGAAGTTGGAGACTTTATAGAATTAATCCTGCTATAACAGGATTACCTGAAACTTCGGTACAAGCTTATAAATGATATGGTTTAAAAATCTCAAAAATAAATCAGAAAAAGTATCCTTCCTCCATTTTTAAGTAATCTTCAGTACTCCATGTAAACTTTCTTCTAGCCTTGCGTATTTTAGCGCGCCCCTAACTCACGAACCCTGAGCATGGCAAGTTTATGACATAGAAAACCAGCAACCGACGTAATAACCCGCGACACCTGTACTGCTTAGGGATATTATAAAAGGGACAGCCCCTTTATCTTTATCTACTTTCCAAACAGTCTAATGTTATGTCTCAAATTAGAAGTTCTAAGCACGATAAACATATGAGACATGTTACTTCAGGCTCATGTGACCGTGCATCATTAATGTAGGAGAAGAAAGAACCAACGGATGACACATCCGTTGGTTCTTTCTTCTCCTTCTCAGACATATTACTGTTTATACCGTAAAATTCAGCGTCTCGCACTTCCAAACGCGCAAGTTTTAGAATGAAACATCGACATGCAGCAAACAGTGTAGGTAAGAGTCTTCCGTGAGAAGCTGCTAGTTATTAAGTTACTCAAGAAATTGTCAGCATTTCACTGAACCCCAATGGTTCATTGCCATGATCACAACAGCCAATCCCTTGTCCATATTATGAGCCAAATTAATCTATTTCACACTTTCCCACGTCGTTTACGTAATCCTTTTTAATATTAACCTCTTATCTATATCTAGATCTTGCAAGTGTCTTTTCCTTCAGATTTTCCCATACAAGTCCTGTAATGTACTTGTTCTACATGCCCTGCCCATCTTATCAAAATGGATTGTGACACTAGTGTTATTTGGCCTCCTATCCTCCTATTTAATGGGCACCAGAGTTATTATGGGGGGTAAGGCAGAGGTGTTACTCATCTTCATCTAGCGTCAAGTTTAAAAGTAGTTGGAAGTGTACTTCCACGCCCCCACCTATGCCATGACGTGAAGAGGGACGTATTTACTTCTTACTTTAATACTGTTTGTTGTGCAGTCCGCATCATGAAATCCCTTACTACAGCTTTCCTTCAATCTCCTGTAACTTTCTCCCACTTAGGTCTAAATATATTTTTCATTCCGTAAGACTTTAATTTTTTAGGGCGAGAAGTTTTTAGCCCCTACTAAAACGCCGCTCCCCCGCGAAAACGATAGGACCACCCCTTATCAACAGTTAATGACTGTTTATTCGATATATTCGCGGCTACCCTTCATACTGGAGGCCATCTCATGTGTCTTGAGACGCGATGACCCTCCATGTCCTGGAGGCAAGAATCCACTTACTATGGCGCGGGGAAAAAAATGTACAGACAAACATAACACTGGCTGAATCAGTTAAGTTTAACTAATAACATTTTTTGTTGGCAGTGAAATGTGACCGGAAAAACGTGCGAAATAACAAGCAGGTTTCTGAGAAGGTTCGAACGTGGAAGTGACTGCAGAATGTGCGAGACTTTGTCCAATGGGACGAAAATGCCAACAAAAATAGGTCACATTTTGGGATCGGTGGTTCAAATGAAGCATGGTGCAGTTCTCTTCCGAAACTCAATGTATTTTTATTGGGTATTTTTATGACAATGGAAAAAGGTCTTGCAAACACAACCGTTATTACTAATGTTGAAATAGTTCACTTACGTAATAACACGTATGGTTTGTCATTATGCAAATATTTCTGACAATTCTGAGACCTTAAATTTAAACTTTAGAACTCGCGCTGTATTTGCATTTTGAATACGCCTACAGGATATATATTACTATTCTAACTTAACTGGCTCATTGATTCATAAAACTGCTTGGAACACAGCATTCCCTGAGAAGCTAATTGTTGCTTACAAAACAAAGAAAATTTTGGCCCAAGTTCATTTTTTTTACCAACTGAGGCTTCAGGTTCTTATCTGAGACCACAAAATTCTGGACCCAACAAAATAAGGAATTCTTGCTCTATATTTCCTTCCAGAGGCGACACCGCCTTATCGCAATCTTCATCCAAGCCATCCAGTTGTGTCTGTTAATAAATAAGCCACACCTATTCAGTGGAACAAAACACAGGCTTATTTTGATACAAAATGTGCCTTTCCACGTGTGCTATATGATTCTGCCTGTACTTAGGACATCCTCACCCACTTCAATATAAATATCTTATAAAAGAAGATATAATAAAATCTAAGGGGTCTCGTGTTTACAGTCACTATTTTTTAAAATGTTAGGACATAGAATATTAGATACATAACATAAAATTTTAGGAACTAAATAGTTTTTAAAAACATATATATATATAAATACTTTTATTAGATTTAGGTCTTCGTATATTGTAGTGAGAATTTATAATGTAATTCTACTACGATTCTGTGAATGGTACTTTGCGCGACGTGGTATTATTTTACAAAGTTTTCATTCTTGAATTCTGTTGCAACAGAGGTATGGTTCAAGTCTCCTGCAGTGTAACTCCGTGCCGAGTTGTAAGTAGCTACAAAGTGCAGTTCCTGAATATGACGGTACGATGCACCTTCGAAACGTGGATATCTTCTTAGCTGACAACATTCCAAGAGGCTTGAATATGCATATTAATTATTTGTTACTAATATTAGCACGTGAAGGGCTGAACTAACTTAATGTAAAAGAGCAGGGAAACTTTTCTTAAAACGGGTAAAATGGTTAATGAAATGTATATAAGTTTTCAGTCTAACACAACCTTTGTACCAGTCAAGGACACGTCCATAAATAAGAAGACCTAAAAAGGAAAATATACAATAGCAATGCCAACATATATTTTAATAAAAATTATCTTCAAAAAAACCTAATACTAAATTATGTAAAGATTAAAATACCAAATACTTTCCCAGCTTCCAAATTTACACAACAAGGACGAGATAAAGTACCTGTACACTGAAGTACCAGTCAAGGATAAAATGGGTACATGGCTGTTGCTTGGGCGGCGATGATCGTTAGGGCCAAAGTAAGGTATGAGTTTATACTGCGCATGTGCGTATTGCCTCTGATTCCCGACGGTACGCGTTGTTATTGCGTTATTTTTTTTTAAAGTACAGCAAAACACAAGACGCAGAATTGAGGTAACTCAGTGAGTGTAGTAACTAGTTTAAGGGCTGAAAGACAGGGCCATCGGAGTTCAGTTCCTCTCAGAGGAACAGATGTTTTCCTCTTCAAAATTGTCCAGACCCCCTGTGAGGAACCCGGGGCACTTTCCCTCAAAGGTGGCCACTTACCTCCTTCTAGTTAAAGGTAGAGGTAAAAGGGAAATTTTACTCTATAACCTGCCATGAAAGCTCAAAGGAGGATATAATTTTTTTTGTTTGGTTTGTTTTGTTTTTATTATATTATTATTTTATATTTATATATTATACATTCACACATCATATATATTTATATAGATATTATTTTAATACACGTATCGTGCATCTTTTATTATTTTGTACAAAGAACAACCAATACACAATTAATTGACAAATTGGAGCAGTATAATAATTTGTCAATTAGTTGTGCATTGGTTGGTCATTGTACATAATAAAAAAATTATATATTGCATTATAAATTTATTAGATCTTATTTTATTAAAATAATAGCTTTTCTCTTTCTCTAACATCGGCGCTAGATGGGGCAGGTGGTTAACGCTGTACCCCGGCCGCTTTACCCCCGGAAATAACCCGGTAGCCATTGAATAGCAAGCTGAGTGGGCAATAGGAACGATCTGGACGGGTGCGCAATATCTCGCCCTCCCAAGCGATTAGATCCCCGGACCGCCCAGTCTGTAGAGGGTCGCTGTACCGACTACCCTATCTCACTTCCTTCCAGTGCCAACACTAAGAAATAGTGGAGCTGTAGTGTCTCAACCGCCACAAGCCCGCGTATGGGATTATTAATTTAGACCACGATAAAATTCCATTTTACAACGTACGATTTTAGCCGAGCAGTGGTATTAGATTTTAGACAGGACAGCTTAACCCTTCACATGTACTGCCAATTAGGGATACGAACTGTATATTGTTGCCACACAGTACATTAAATATTCCGTATATTTCTTACAATATACAGTCAATATATCCATACACACGATTGAAAGAGTGGTTCTTATAATGGAAGAAAGCTGTTCTCTGTCAGGTACGAACTGAGTATGCATATGTAAAACAGGAGCTTCTCTTAGTCTTCAAAGGAATAAGAGAATCAAACGTTTCTAAATTAGCGGCAAATCGATCTACCCGATGCCATAATAGTTCACTGTGTCACTCTGTGCTATCTGAAATTTACCACTGCAACTTGCACCTTATAAATAAATTAACAGTCTGGAAATCTTCGCCCATCTGGTCTCTAGTTTGTTGCGACAAAGGACAGACTCTGTCCAGGTCTGTTACAGTTTTTACATAAGCTGTAGTAAAGTTCATCGGACTTGATTAATCAGCTTAATACGTTTGTTTACGTTTCATCTCTTGTATCAGTTGATGATGTTAGCGTAAAGTGATACAGGGTTTCATGGTTGTAAAGGACAACTCGCGATAGCGTTGCCCAACCCATGGACAAAGTCTGCTTATGAGAAGGTTTACATGCCAGAGAGCAAAGAAGAAATTATAGCGCCCTGATATTTCTCCAGGATTGCCAATTACGGTACAAAAATTCCCGCAATTTTTCGAGGGATATTTGAAACTTTTCGCTGTATTTTAAAATTTGTATGTGTTTTTTCCTTGGACCGCGATAGCTCAGTCCGTATAGCAACTCGCTACGGGATGGACGGTCCGGTTATCGAATCCCGGTGTGGGGCGAGATTTTCCGCACCCGTCCAGACCGGCCCTGGGGCTCACCTACCCTCCTATACAATGGGTACTGGGGCATTCCCGGAGGTAGAGCGGCCAGGCCGTGGCCCTGACCACTCAACCCATCTAACGCCGGTGTTAAAGAAAGAGTAGAGCTATATATCTACTCCCCCCCGGGCCTTCATGACTTGTTCTAGGGTGGACTTTACTTTACCTTAATGTGTTTATTCAACAATTTTTGGTGGAAAACCCAACGAAGTTCTGCGGAAATTTAGGGTACCGCGAAAAGCTTTTGGGGGACTTAGAAAATTTCAAAAATAAGTTTCCATTACGAGACAAAGATTTATAAAACGACGAGCTCCTTAATTACTTGGCTACGCTTCACCAAATAATTTTTTTTTTTTGGCGCGACAGCCCCCAGTGGGTCATGGCCTCCTCATTCACGAGGGTTCTAGACCACACACAACGACGCACCACAGTCGTTAGAACTCTGAACGAGTGATCAGCCCGACGCAGAGACCTCTACCTGACAACACACAATACTCACAACAGACTCTCATGCCCCCCGGTGGGATTCGAACCCACAATCTGAGCAGGCGAGCGGCCGCAGACCTACTCCTTAGACCGCGCGGCCACTGGGACCGGCTCACAAAATATTATTACGTTGAGAAAATGAAGGACTATTATATTGGAAGGGCATGCAGCATGCAAAGACTGGCTGAGGAAGCATACAAAATTCTAGTCTGAAAGTTGAAATGAAGATAAAATGAACTGGATCATGAGAAATAGGGGGTCAAGTTAACGAATGCATTAACATTAAAATGAAATAAAATATATACTTGGTCGAACACAACTATCTGATGATGGCCTGTATAGCCCGAAACTAGTCGCTATTATTTAAATTAACAAAGAATAAGATAGTTGTGTTCGACGAAGTATATATTTTATTTTATTTTAATATTATACTTAAACACAACGGGATGTCTTCTACTAAGAATGTACCACCAGCTTTAACATTCATAAATTCTGTATTCTGCCCACATATTATTTACGTGTTTTTAATGGATCTCAGAAAAAAAACAGCGATTATTTCTCTATACAGTAATGACTTATCAATTTTTATAACCAAGGCAGAGTGTTTACTGCGCAGTACGAACTGTGTCTTTAACTGCGACAGATACAGTTTCGTCCTTAAAGGGTTAAAGTGACTACAAAGAGGGCAGATAGGCCAGCTGTTGTGATCACGAAATAACAAACTGGGGGTTCGTAGATAGCGGGTGTATGAACTATGTATTAATTATCAACTTGATGCACAAATTTTCTTTATTTATATAATAT
>Ga0209629_10004684_pt1 | contig 10180 bp, 2 predicted proteins | sample TergutCu122P5_FD_187286 | JGI IMG/M metagenome (GOLD analysis project Ga0209629, IMG submission 187286) | Cubitermes ugandensis P5 segment gut microbial communities from Kakamega Forest, Kenya - Cu122 P5 (SPAdes) (version 2) | ecosystem: Host-associated > Arthropoda: Insects > Digestive system >... | reverse complement strand
CAGTGATGCCAACTGTAAGGCAAGTAACCGGTACTGTATCAGAGCTAGTCCTGTTGTAGGTACAGTGATGCCAACTGTAAGGCAAGTAACCGGTACTGCATCAGAGCTAGTGCTGCTGTAGGTACAGTGATGCCAACTGTAAGGCAAGTAACATGTACTGCATCAGAGCTATTGCTGTTGTAGTTACAGTGATGCCAACTGTAAGGCAAGTAACCGGTACTGCATCAGAGCTAGTGTTGCTGTAGGTACAGTCATGCCAACTGTAAGGCAAGTAACATGTACTGCATCAGAGCTAGTGCTGCTGTAGTACAGTGATGCAAACTGTAAAGCAAGTAACCTGTACTGCATCAGAGCTAGTGCTGCAGTAGGTACAGTGATGCCAATTGTACAGCAAGTAACATGTACTGCAGCAGAGTTAGTGCTGTTGTAGGTACAGTGATGCCAACTGTAAGGCAAGTAACATGTACTGCATCAGAGCTAGTGCTGCTGTAGGTACAGTGATGCCAACTGTTAGGCAAGTAACATGTACTGCATCAGAGCTAGTGCTGTTGTAGGTACAGTGATGCCAACAGTAAGGCAAGTAACCGGTACTGCATCAGAGCTAGTGCTGTTGTAGGTACAGTGATGCCAACTGTAAGGCAAGTAACTTGTACTGTACCAGAGCTAGTGCTGCTGTAGGTACAGTGATACCAACTGTAAAGCAAGTAACCTGTACTGCATCAGAGCTAGTGCTGCTGTAGGTACAGTGATGCCAACTGTAAGGCAAGTAACATGTACTGCATCAGAGCTAGTGCTGCTGTAGGTACAGTGATGCCAACTGTAAGGCAAGTAACATGTACTGCATCAGAGCTAGTGTGTTGTAGGTACAGTGATACCAACTGTAAGGCAAGTAACCGGTACTTCATCAGAGCTAGTGCTGCTGTAGGTACAGTGATGCCAACTTTAAGGCAAGTAACCGGTACTGCATCAGAGCTAGTGCTGCTGTAGGTACATTGATGCCAACTGTAAGGCAAGTAACATGTACTGCATCAGAGCTAGTACTGTTGTAGTACAGTGTTGCAAACTGTAAAGGAAGTAACCTGTACTGCATCAGAGCTAGTGCTGCTGTAGGTACAGTGATGCCAACTGTAAGGCAAGTAACATGTACTGCATCAGAGCTAGTGATGTTGTAGTTACAGTGATGCCAACTCTAAGGCAAATAACCTGTACTGTATCAGAGCTAGTGCTGTTGTAGGTACAGTGATGCCAACTGTAAGGCAAGTAACCTGTACTGCATCAGAGCTAGTGCTGCTGTAGGTACAGTGATGCCAAGTGTAAGGCAAGTAACATGTACTGCATCAGAGCTAGTGCTGTTGTAGTACAGTGATGCAAACTGAAAGGCAAGTAACCGGTACTGCATCAGAGCTAGTGCTGCTGTAGGCACAGTGATGCCAACTGTAAGGCAAGTAACATGTACTGCATCAGAGCTAGTGCTGTTGTAGTAGAGTGATGCAAACTGTAAGGCAAGTAACCTGTACTGCATCAGAGCTAGTGCTGTTTTAGGTACAGTGATGCAAACTGTAAGGCAAGTAACCTGTACAGCATCAGAGCTAGTGCTGCTGTAGGTACAGTGATGCAAACTGTAAGGCAAGTAACCTGTACTGCATCAGAGCTAGTGCTGTTGTAGGTTCAGTGATGCCAACTGTAAGGCAAGTAACCTGTACAGCATCAGAGCTAGTGCTGCTGTAGGTACAGTGATGCAAACTGTAAGGCAAGTAACCTGTACTGCATCAGAGCTAGTGCTGCTGTAGGTTCAGTGATGCCAACTCTAAGGCAAATAACCTGTACTGTATCAGAGCTAGTGCTGTTGTAGGTACAGTGATGCCAACTATAAGGCAAGTAACCTGTACTGCATCAGAGCTAGTGCTGTTGTAGGTACAGTGATGCCAACTGTAAGGTAAATAACTTGTACTGTATCAGATTTAGTGCTGTTGTAGGTACAGTGATGCCAACTGTAAGGCAAGTAACCTGTACTGCATCAGAGTTAGTGCTGTTGTAGGTACAGTGATGCCAACTGTAAGGCAAGTAACCTGTACTGCATCAGAGCTAGTACTGTTGCAGGTACAGTGGTGCCAACTGTGGGACTGCTAACCAGTACAGCATCAGAGCTAGTGCTGTTGTAAGTCAAGTGATGCCAACTTTAAGGCCCTCATTTAGCTTTCAGAGTGTCTTTGTGTGTAGGAATAAGTTTTGAAGTTAACAGCGATTATTTGGCTGAGCATCGTCGAATATTATACGTTTGTATGTAGACACAGTAGGCTGAGTGTTCAGGTGCACTGTAGACAGTACATTCTGACACTAGCAGCTGCAGATTACGTTAACTCGTTCTGTACTTCCTACCTGTGCTTCAAATGTATTTTCAGAAGCATAAGTGTCCCGAATAAAGTATTTGCATTCCAAAATAGTAAATTCATATTTTTCTCTCCATTCTTAGTCTACCTTCAATATGGTTTTCTCCTGCAGTATTTCGTGACCTTATATATATGTGACATATTCTCAGTCATATTTGAACCCTTCGGAACATACAACACAATATAATCTTACTATAAATACCCCCGCGTCCCTTTGGGTTCAAGGAGTCCTTCTTGCCGGATAGCCTACTGAGAAAAAGGAAAAACAGTTTGAAATAATAAACACCACAAGTAAAATCCTTTTTACTATTTAAAATAATAAAACATAATGAACATACACAAAAATAAACACAGAGAACAACGTAAAATAATGAACCCTATATCAATACAACAAAATCTGGAAAGAAAAAACAATGTTACACACTCAATAATACCCTCACTGAATGCACAATATGCATTTTCAATTACGCCTTGCCACTCGTCTTAATCACAGTTTCTGTTTACTTGGAATAAAATGCCTGTTATGCCTTTCACACCGCCGTTTTCCAAAACACATATATCTTTATGCTGTCATTGGCAGTTCACCTCTACTTGACACCCATTGCTCCGTTGGTCTATGCAGTTCAATTTGCATATTTTTCAACTCTCACTCGGGTCACAGTCTCGTATTTTTACCGCGCACTTAACACTTTATTAGATGGTCCCAATGTGTCTCCCTTGACATTTCAGACTACTATTTATTCGGTGGTTAGCAACCGTTGTAGAACCCGTAACTATTTCTTCGTGTACCCCTAACACCCACGGTTTCGTTCTACTAAACAAAGGCAATCGTTTTCACACTTTGACGATTCCTTATTTTCCTGATCTACACCGATTGTGGCCGATAAAGTGTTGGAGGCCTGTTTAGCGTCACTCGCGTCTTCTGAGAAAAATGGCTGCCTAGCAACACGCCTCTTCTACGATCCTCTCGGCCGGGTTTTTCAAGGACTTCCTTCCTTAGGTGAGCTTCTGACGTCATCTTCTTACTACGCACCCTAACCATCAGCTGGCGGGATCTACAGTTCACTCGATGAACTATTACGAAGGTCTTTAGCAAGTGGTGTCTTGACAACACAATTGAATGTACAAAAAATTACCATAAAACATACCTCGAGCCAGTGGATATGGCTCATATTCATGTTGACCACGCATTCAGAGATGCCTAAACATGGAAATTTTCTTTCATGCTAGGCACCAATTTATAGTTCCTTAAACATGTATATTTCTTGCTCATAGCATCTTCGAAGAATGAAGTTAATCGTTGTCTCTTATCTCCTGTTCCTACTTTGTAATTCTGTCTAATTCTTAACACTTTCCAACCAATTTCTGGTCGCCTTCAGTACTTACATTCTATTCCATATCGACGTTTGTCTATTATAATCAGACGACACACTCTTCTCTCCACCCGCTAACCTCACTCTTTTTATGCCACTTTCAGACGTCCAAAACTTTTCGTATACGTCCGAAACTTCCTTTGTAGATATGAGAAACTTTTTTTAACTTCAGTAAACCAAATTAAGACTGATATGGGTATTCGTTGAACCCAAGAATTTAAAGTTTCTACATCAACTTTTAGGAAAAATTGTACGCTTTTCCAGTTCTTTGTGACCCAAATCCCACTTCTTCAGTACTCTTTCAAACTATTCTTGATACCCTCTCAATGGTTTAGTTCTTTAGTTCATTTGGTCTATTATTGTACAATTTACATAAAAAATTGCACCTTTCAAGCAATTCATATATTACTCTCTCATCCTCTTCACATTTCTACCTCACAAATTCCATTAGACTCTCCAGCGTCACAAAGATTTATGGTTCCGGGTTCAATTCTGTGCCTTGAATTACCAGCAGAACTAAGAGTATAATTCCAAAAGCGGCTTGAATGGCTACCTAATTCTCATTTTTAAAAAATCTTCAAATTTAAAATATAATGAAATATTCCAAACAACCAAATCCTCTATGCCTGTACAGCTGGCACCTCCAACCAATGCTGCATTCTATCAGGGGTGAAATGCAAGCGGGTGTCAGACATGGTAACGAGAAGGTACTTGAAGAAAATAATCTGTAACTTTGTCCAGTAATGTTGCAAGATATTGGTGATGTAATTGTGGTTAGAGTGTATAAATGTGTGTGTGTGACGTATTGAGAGTTACATGATACTGGATGTCAAATTGCAAGCAGTTGGCTGAAAGGAAGAGTTCTAAATTTGTAGTATGTTTAAATGAATTCACAAACGAACGGTGCAGCGGCGGTGCATTGAGGGGTTATTGTAGTTGGAACAGCAGATATATATCGCTATAGCATCATCAGTTATTGCTGTATATGACATTTATTGCAGTTACATAAAATATATATATACAAAGCAATGTAACAAATATTAGCTGTGGTAAACAATGATGAATATATTCAAGTGCATAACCAAACAGTGTACAGTTACTTGCAGGCACTGCTAACTGTCCGTCACAAAGTGTCAGCACTGTGCAGCCAGTTACATTAACAGTAGATATAAGGCAATATAACAAACTTTAGCTGTGATAAGCAAGCAGATAATGCGGAAAAATATCCCAGCAAATAAAAACACAGCGTACAGTTACTTGCAGGCACTGCTATCGAAACATTACAAAGTGTCACCATTGTGCAGCCAGTTACATTAACAGTAGATATAAGGCAATATAACAAACATTAGCTGTTACATACAGATAATAATGAATAATATTCAAGAACATAACCACACAGTTGCTTGAGTTCACACACACATACATAGCACCCTCTGTTACATAACACAAAAAAATCACTGTCTAATCGTAATGAAAATGACTTACTTACTCAATGGAGGAGAGTATTTCTTGAGAAACTAACCGGTTTTGAGCTAGTCAAGAAATTCCCCGCATTTGATGGAAACCAAAGTTCATACCGCATTAAACAACATTCCGCAACCTGTCCCTATCCTGAGTTAGCTTGAACCAATCCATACCCCAAATCGCATTTCCTGAAGATCCATCTTAATATTATCCTCCCATATATAAGTAAAATAACAATTCCTAAAGTTACAAGTTACGGCCAATACGTGTAAGCGAACTGTCGTAGTGGTTTGCATTATAAACAATAATTTGACATCAGGGACAACAACAGCCAAAACTCAGCAAATCTAAGACAAAGTCCATACGGAATCTGAGAACTAAAATTACCTCTGATGAAAAACAAAAATTATTGACAATATAAACAGTAGCGAAGTTATTCAGCAACTATTTGTAAACTTCAATTTCACCCATATCACCTGCTGCGATAAGAGATGAACAGTGACATTTCGTTATATTATTCACACTAAGCACTTATTTTCGCACACGGGTGAAGTAAGAGTAGAGGATTGCAGCAGGTGCATTCAAGAAACTTGACATTGAAGTAATTAACTCAGCGCCATGATTCTTCAACTCTCGCACAACCTCGAAATGCCCGTTCCGAACTGCTGCGTGCAGAGGAGTAAAACCTCCTTCATTTTTAGTATTCACATTAGCGCCATGTTTCAGCAACTCTCGCACCACCTCGACATGCCCTTCTTGACTTGCTCGGTGCAAAGGAGTTAATCCTTCTTTAACTGCAATATTCACATTAGCACCATGATTCAGCAACTCCCGCACCACCTGGACATGCCCGTTAGAACCTGCCAGGTGCAGCGGAGTAGAACCTTCTTCATCTACAGTATTCAGATCAGCGCCATAATTCAGCAACTCTCGCACCACCTCGACATGCCCTTCCTGACTTGCTCCGTGGAGAGGAGTACATCCGTCTTCATCCACATTATTCATATTTGCGCCATGATTCAGCAACTCTCGCACCACCTCAACATACCCCTTAAAACCTGCCACGTGCAGAGGAGTACAACCTTTAAATGCATTATTTACATTAGAGCCATGATTCAGCAACTCTCGCACCACCTCGACATGCCCGTTTCCAACTGCTGCTTGCAGAGGAGTATAACCGTCGTTCTTTCCAATATTCACATTAGCGCCATGTTTCAGCAACTCTCGTACCACCTCAACATGCCCTTCCTGACTTGCTCCGTACAGAGGAGTACATCCGTTTTTCTCTGCAGTATTCATATTAGCGCCATGAATCAGCAACTCTCGCACCACCTCGACATGCCCCTTAAAACCTGCCACGTGTAGAGGAGTAACACCGCCTTTATTTGCAGTATTCACATTAGCGCCAATTTTCAGCAATTCTCGCAACACTTCGACATGCCCGTTGCAACCTGCTTCGTACAAAGGTGTAAAACCTTCCTTATTTGCAGTATTCACATTAGCGCCATGATTCAGCAACTCTCGCACCACCTCGACATGCCCGTTCTGAACTGCTGTGTACAGAGGAGTTAAATGGTCTTCTTTTGCAGTATTCACCTTAGCGCCATGGTTCAGCAACTCTCGCACCACCTCGACATGTCCGTTCTGACTTGCTACGTACAGAGGAGTAACACCTTGTTTATTTGCAGTATTCACATTAGCGCCATGATTCAGCAACTCTCGCAACACCTCCACATGCCCGTTCTGACTTGCTAAGTACAGAGGATTAAAGCTGTCTTCATATGCAGAATTCACATTAGCGCCATGTTTCAGCAACTCTCGCACGACCTCGGTATGCCCCTCCTGACTTGCTGCATGCAGAGGGGTAAAACCTTCATCTGCAATATTCACAGTAGCGCCATGATTCAGTAACTCTCGCACAACATCGATATGCCCCTCCTGGCTTGCTACGTGCAGAGGAGTATGACCGGTTTTAGCTGCAGTATTCACATTAGCGCCATGATTCAGCAACTCTCGCAAAATCTCGACATGCCCGTTCTGAGCTGATCGGTGCAGAGGACTAAAACCTTTTTTATTTGCAGTATTCACATTAGCGCCACGATTCAGCAACTCTCGCAAAATCTTCACATGCCTGTTCTGAACTGATAGGTACAGAGGAGTAAAACCGTCTTTATTTGCAGTATTCACATTAGCGCCATGATTCAGCAACTCTCTCAACACCTCGACGTGCCCCACCTTACCTGCTATGTGCAGAGGAGTACCACCGTCTTTATCTGCGGTATTCACATTAGCGCCATGATTCAGCAACTCTCGCACCACGTCGATATTCCCCTGAAGAACTGCTACGTGCAGATGAGTTAAACCTGCTTCATCTGCAGTATTCACATTAGCGCCATGATTCAGCAACTCTCGCACCACCTCGATATGCCCCTCAGTACCTGCTATGTGCAGAGGAGTAAAACTGAAATTCCTTGCTGTATTCACAATAGCACCATTTTTCAGCAATTCTCGCACCACCTCGACATGCCCGTTCTGACTTGCTAAGTACAGAGGGGTAATGATGCCTTCATATGCAGGATTCACATTACCGCCTTGATTCAGCATCTCTCGCCCCACCTCGATATACTCGATATGCCCCCCAATGTGTGCTACTTTCAGAGGAGTAAAACTGAATTTCCTTGCCGTATTCACATTAGCGCCATTTTTCAGCAACTCTCGCACTACCTCGAAATGTCCATTCTGACTTGCTGCGTGCAGAGGAGTAAGCCCGTTTTTGTTTGCAATATTCACCTTAGCGCCATAATTCAGCAACTCGAGTAACATCTCGATATGCCCCTTAAGACCTGCTAGGTGCAGAGGAGTACCACCGTCTTTATCTGCAATATTCACATTAGCGCCATGATTCAGCAACTCTCGCACCACATCGATATGCCCGTCCAGACCTGCTAGGTGCAGAGGAGTAAACCCGGCTTTATCTGCAGTATTCACATTAGCACCATGAATCAGCAACTCTCGCACCACCTCGATATGCCCCTCCTGACCTGCTACGTGCAGAGGAGTAAAACCTTCATCTGCAAAATTCACATTAGCTCCATGATTTAGCAACTCTCGCACCACCTCGATATGCCCCTTAATACCTGCTATGTGCAGAGGAGTAAAACCTTTAACTGCAGTATTCACATTAGCGCCATGATTCAGTAACTCTTGCACTACCTCTTTATGCCCCTCTTTAGCTGCTGAGAAGAAGGGTTTAGAAAGGTCGGTAAATGCTGTAGCACTCTTTAAATCTCGGAAATTTTCAACGAACCCGTTTTCAGCTGCTAATATTAATGGTGTCTTACCTTCATTGTCTTCTGTGTTAACATTAGCACCATATTTTAACAACAAGCTGGTTACTTCCTTATGTCCAGACTTTGCAGCTACATGCAGTGGTGTTTGGCCATGTTTGTTGGTTGTGTTTACGTTAACACCACATTTTAATATTATCCGCACGACTTCTAAGTCGCCAGATTCTGATGAATCATATAATTGATTCGTTAGAATTTCTGGACCTTCAGGTATTATATGTGGATCATGTTTCAAAAACTCATTAACTGCACCCCAGTGGCCCTCTCTGACGGCAATATCTATAGGCTTCACCCCTTCACAGTCAGGTATGTTCACACAACTGCCTTTTTGTAACAAATATCTGATAATTAATTTGTGACCGCTTTTAGCAGCAACCCACAGTGCAGTGCGTCTGAAGGAGTCACCACCGTCTAGAGCTATTCCAGCTTCCACCAGTCGCTTCACCTCCTCCAAATTGCCCTTTACAGCTGCTGTGTGTAGGTCACTGCGAAGGTTCGACTGCAAGTCCAATTTATCTTCCGCTGTATTTTTTAACATCCTTGCACTATCAGTGTCATTTCTGTCTTTAACTGAATCCGCAGACGTTCCAGCATTCATTTTTCCCTTCAGACATTCAACTTTAGCGCTCTTTGAAACAGTATTTATTTCGGTAAGAGAAATGAAAGAAATTAGCTACCTTCCTTCGATCTTTTAGCAACTGTGTGATTGCAGTGTAACCTATGTCTGTAGCTATGTCGAGGGCTGTTTTCCTCACTATGTCCCTCATTCCAATTCCCGCTCCCTATTCTATCAACAAACTCACGATTTTCTCATTCCCCGCTGCCACCGGCAGCGCTGTTTCGTACTTAGTGTTCCGCCTATCAATTGGTTGCAAAACTGTCTGCCACACATTGAACAGTGTTCAGATATGCAACTTTCGGTGCTATGTACTTATTGATCGGCTGGTGGATCCTCCATCTGAAACAAGAAACAAATTTTTCTCAGTATAACCAATTGCTGTATTTCTGTAATTTAAAACGGTTTCAAAATGTTGACTATTGTGTAGTGTATCTGGTTTCCTAAACTTTGATTGCAATGTGCTCAGTTTGATACGCAGTGTGTAGGCTTTATTTTCGTGGTGGCAAGACTGTGTGTTGGTTGAAGTGACACCTGCATAGCAGGAAGGCATTTTCTTTATCTCTCTGTTCTGTCGATATGTTTATCGTTGCCTGCCTTGTGGTGCCCTCCAGTGTGTGTAGCTGAATGTAACTGTGGTTGTTGTGTGCAGCAGTTTTCATCAGTGTCTAGCAGCAGGGATAGCGGTGTGCAGCTGCAGGAGCACTGAATGTGTAACGGAACTGACGAACAGCACAATACAGAGATTTTAACTGAATACAGGTCACTGATATGAGCGTTAGTCACCGAGGAAGACGTCTTCTGCTTTAAATTTGTGTTCTTGTGTTTTAAATAGAATATAGAGAATTATCGTATCTAAATATAACTTGTACAGATGTCAGCAAAAGTTTCTTCGTTCATAATGATAACTAAAGCAGGTGAAGCTTACTTAGAATTTCAGAAACACGTCAGTAGATACCGCAAAACTCAAAGTACTCCTCACGTTACACG
>Ga0209629_10004683_pt1 | contig 10181 bp, 4 predicted proteins | sample TergutCu122P5_FD_187286 | JGI IMG/M metagenome (GOLD analysis project Ga0209629, IMG submission 187286) | Cubitermes ugandensis P5 segment gut microbial communities from Kakamega Forest, Kenya - Cu122 P5 (SPAdes) (version 2) | ecosystem: Host-associated > Arthropoda: Insects > Digestive system >... | reverse complement strand
CACGCACGCACACATACACGCACGCGCGCGTGTGCACACTAAGGTGTATGATCTGTCCAGTGGGCTAATTAATTAAGGAAAAGTAAGGTGAAGCGATTCCTGTACAGGCCTAGACAGGCCATGAGGGTTCCAGGAGGTTGAGGCTCCCAGATTTCAAGCAGTCTGCACATGAAGGTGGCAAGGTTGTCAGTCCTAGGCACCGGCCGCCTTTACCCCCCACCCCACCCATAATATTCCTGGTACTCATATCTATTAGAGACAGAATGAACCCAAGGGCCATTGTGCGGAAGGATTATGTCTGTCTGAACAATTTTGGAGTGAAGTGTCATGTTCTTTGGATTTAACGGTCAACCTTGTTGGAAGTGTTGCAGTACTTTTTGGATATTAGGTCTGTATGTGTAAAATTTCTGCTAGTAGGACTGCGGTTAAAAAAATTGTAGCAAACATGGTAGCTGCTAAAACTTGTCCATGTTTATGCGTGCTCACGCACATGAGTGTGTTTGTGAGAGAGAGCGTGTGAGAATATGTGCATGTGTGCATATGTGTGTGTGCGTGCATGTGTGTGTGTGTGCATTAGAATGGGAACTTCCCATGGAGGAAGGTGTTTCTACATAATGATGAGAAAAAATCAGATTTCTTTTTATAATTTTTACAATCCTACAAGCCATACTGTTCAAATCAAAATCATCAGCTACCCTTCAAACTTAGAGCTGCAGTGTGTTTACAAGGTCAGAACTGTGTTAAAATGTACATTGCAATATATCTTTCACACTTCTGCTGTGTTCTGTGCAAGCATCAGTATATTTATTATATGAAGTGATTGCTGTAAATTTATGTTTAATTGTATGAAATATTAAGGGCACCCTGCATGCTTGTATCACACTTCTATGAAGTGATGGATGTGAGCTCACATACACACATAGACATAAAGCAAAATGGAAGTATATTAAGAAATAAATTATATATGTGATGGTGGTTACTATGACAGTGAAAGTATTGATGTAGATTGTTTGAAAATGTGACATAAGTCTTGCAAAAGCTTAATGTGCACTGCAGGTTCTACTCATAATATGGTCTCAGGGCAGAGTGATAAGGCACTGGGTTCTGTAACATCTGGCAGTTGTTTGTTTACTCAGTGTAAACAAACTATACAATCACTTCTGTTTTTAGTATTACTATTTGCATCATTAGCTTTGTTATTCTCCTTCTGTCTTTCATATAGTAATTTTTAGTTTGTAGTCAAACTGCTTAGCCTCTCATCAATTTTGTGTTACTTTTGTCCTCCAACTCCAATTAAGTGTTGCTTTATTATGTCTCAAGCACACATTATTACAACAGATTGTATTGATAATATAAAGAATGTGTAGTGGACAGATGGAAAGGTTGCCTCAAGACAAAGCTTAAAGGCACAAACTAAGATTGGAAAATTAGAAACTGTACAAGCTGACAGTAAAAGTTGGAGTTCATGTTCATGGCACCAATTAGAGCATGTTTAATTCTTCTGCAAATATATTTATGCTATATTAGGCGCGGCTGTCCTTAGGACTCCTGACCAGAAAGAGTACTTGAGCAGTTAGGTAATTTTTTTTTTTAGTAATGAATAGAAAATGGAACAAATGTAAATATTATTATAATACACATATGATGTATATTAACCAAATGACTATTATAATTTTCTTTCCCATTTATTATTCACAGCTGGCTGGTACAATCGTCACATACGAGGTTGTTCTTGTGCAGTTAAACAGCATGAACACTGCAGGAAGTAATACTTCAGCCAACATGACAGAGAACTGTCATCACTGAAATGCATTCACCAGTGTCATGTTGACTCTTAAATTTACAAGAGTGACAAGAGGGAACCATGAATACTACAGAGCTGTGGTGTTAATGATAAAATCTAAGAGTTATCTGACATCAGGACATTTCCAGTTTGTGGTCACTGAGAGAGATGTATGGTTTCTTCCATTGTTCTGCTCACTTTCAATATCCCTGGAGAAGCAATACTGAGACACATTCATGTCTAACACAAGCACATATTTACCTCTGGTTTTTCTTAAAATAATTGTACTGAAATAATGAATTTCCTTATTCTTGGTGATTATGCCAGTACACGCATGCAGAAAAATATTCACTCCAATTTGAGTAACTGTAATTTGTGTTTTCCCATTCACCTGGCAGTTGCCCTGTAAAGAAGTCACTTATTTTATCTGAGTGGAGTTTCCACCTTTTCTGTCAACTCTCATTTGTGTTTTCCCCAAGCAATGGGTTTTCCCTTTATCCTGTAAAATACTCTAGATTGGATTTTGTAGAGTGGCTTTACCTTGCATCCTAGCAATGGAACTAGTTTAGCTTGTCCCTAAGTTGTGTACCTCTGTAGGCTACTAATGACACTCATTTTAGTTTCCCAGGAATGGGTTTCAACCATGTCTTATAGACGAAAATATTTTATTATTTTTGAGAAAGTACCTCCCCATATTTCAATAATGCCACTATTTACGATATTCCCATGTTGATGGATTTTCCCTGGGTGGTTTTTCTTCATATCCTAGGAAAGGCCCTAGTTTGGGTTTTCCCTGAGTGATGGTTTTTTTTTTTTTTTTCCTTCTTAGCAATGGCTCTGTTTTGGGGTATTCACCAGTAACCAGTTTTCCATGCAGTTAATGGCAACATTAATATTATTTCCAAGTTTTTCTTCCTACAATAAACAACTATCTCATTTACAATCATCTGTTATGACTTTAGTTTCTGAAACACAGGGTATGATTCACATATATCCAGATGAATACTGTGAGTTATAATACAGCAAAATTCCATCAATCTGGTGTCTTTTAGTACAATAATCCTGATAATTCAGCACTTGAGGAGATTTGTCCCAGGACGGGAAATTCTGGTTTTTACCAGAAAAAAAAATTAATCACTTAAAAGACAGATCTCAGGGACATTTTCACAAAGGCCTCTAAGACTGTCCATACGTGCAACATTTTGATATTTCCTGACCCCTTGTTTCTTATTGGAGCAACATCTTCAGCTCTGACGATTCCAGAAAACACAGAGGAGGGCCCTGATGACTCTGTACTAGGTGATTGAGATATCCAAGTGTACTACTCCTCTGATTAGTTGTGCAACCCAAGTACGACAGCAGTCACAAAATTTCTGACATGAACTTTATTAAACGTGATGAACACCACAGGACACTCCCAGCTGCATGCAATATGTGTAATATTGAATCACGAAAGGAAACCAATTCTGCAAACTGTCACATATCATCATCTCATTTTAGATGTTGTGAATTGTTTATGTGTGTTTGTTTGATTTTTTAGCCTATTTTTAAAAAACATGACACACTGGCAAATGCTCATTCATGTCTGTCTATTTTGATTGTTATATAACATAACCCTTACATTCTCAAATAACTGTAATGATTATTTTTTTTCCATAATGACTATTAAATGCAGCCTTTTGTCTTTCCTACACTTCATACACTTCTGTATCAGTCCATCTCAAACTTATTAAATATGCTTACATTTTTCCTCACTAAATTCTAATTGCAAACTGTTTACAAGTCTTCATGTGCAAATTTCATTATTCAAATAATTTCTCTGAAGTACTGACAGTCAACTCAACAATGCCCAGCTTCATCCTTAAATGAAATTTTTTGGTTTTAATATGTTGAAAGATACTGCCTGGTATGTTGAATGTGTCTGAATTTGTTTCAAACTATTAATTTTTATAGAGAAGTCTTAGGTATAAGTAGATAGTGGGGCAGGTACGGAAAGAGTATGGAGTGGTCTGTTCATAAGCAAGTAGTGGTCAATGCCCATCTGTCACAATCCTACACATACTAAACATTTCATCAGGGAATAAATGTGGAGAACCAAAACATGAATTTTGGGAATATAATTTCATAAAAATTACTTTTACTTCAAAATTTCTCATTGTGAGTCATTTGGGAACAGTGGCATAGATAACATGTTGGTTTCCCCCCTTAATATATTTAGCAAGGTTACTACCAAAACTCTTATCAGGGATCAGAGTACTCCCTTTGCCCAGAAGAACAAAATCCAGTCTGTAAAAACCCACAACAGATTTGACTATTCTGTACATCTGGGGACCCACCTGACCAACAAGTCCATATCTATGCCATTGTTTTGGATTGAAGGAAATTGTGATCTTAATGGAAAAATTATTTCACACATGGATTCATGTCATAATCTACTGTTGCTACTGATACAATTCACCCTCTACTTGTCCATCATACCTCTGCTTTACTGCTGCCATTCTCAAATATTTCAAAGACATTTCAAACCTGACATACTATGCTTGAATATGCAGTTTAGATGAATGTGCATGTGTGTGTGTGTGTGTGTGTGTGCGCGCGCGTGCGCACACATGTATATGTATGCACATGTGCAGTTTTCAGCTGTATAACACCTTTTCTAATTTATTACCTCCACTTCATCTCTGATGTAAAAATATGACTGTGGAAATCTGCTTCTTATTACATCACTTCCACTGGTATGGTTTTATGATGTGTTTGGTCTAATTCAGGCCCCTATCCAGTGGGGTACAAGTGGATGCAATGCACCCACTAGGAATTTGCCAACTAAAAAAAAAACATGCCAATCAACCCACTGAAAAAGTGTGATAACCAACCTAATCCACATGTTGCCTCTGTTGAACTGCCATGGTTGGGAACACATCATTGTTAAAAATATGTGTATATGCAAGATTTTGTGCAGTGTTGTAGAATGCATTATGCAATAAGTGCTGATCAACCCACTGAAAAAATGTGATAACCAATCTAATCCAAATGTTGCCTCTGTTGAACTGCCATGGTTGGGAACACATCATTGTTAAAAATACGTGTATATGCAAGATTTTGTGCAGTGTTGTGGAACGCATTATGTAATAAGGTGTTGATTTTGCTGACAAAGGTGCTTTTTATGCTTATGCATACATTATACACACACACACACACACACACACACAAACACACACACACACACACACACACACACACACACACAGTATATGTCTAATAGTTGATTATAATTAGTTGATTACATAGGTATGTAAGCTTATGTAAGTATATGCACCTGCACCAGAAATCATTGCACCTGCTTTGTTCATGGTTTGGCTATGGGCCTTGTTTAATTTTTTTTAATTAGTGGTACAAGTACGAAAACCATCTCCCATGCTAGGGTTATGTTGTATTTGTTCATAAAAAATTTAACATTGTTGTCAGTACCTCAGATTAGATAGCGTCAAATAATTGGGTGACAGTGAAAAATGAAATACTAAGGCTTAGTATTCAAACATTTATGGCCTAAACTGAGATAATTTCCTGGTTTTGTGCCTGAAGGGACTTGTGGCAACAGTGAAAAACTACAATCAGGATAGTTGATATTGTGGCCATAGTTTGAACCAGGCCCCTGGCAAATACAAGTCGGAAACACTATCATTTGAGCCATTTCCTTGACATATGTTGTAAGACTCATACTGTTATCTTCATACTGTTGGGCATTCCTTGGCATCCACGCACCCTTTGATTTTCATTTCACAACATCTCTACCACTGCATTTGTGATACCTCAGTTTGTATTACTGCCAAACCTTTTTGACATCTGTGAAAGACTGAAGCAATGCACTACTTTATTGAGTGTTTCTACCAAATTATTCTTGAATCTACAAGTTTCAATGATCCCAGGAAACAGATCTTCATTTACACATGAATTCTTCAACTCCATTTATTGCAGTAATATACAAAATGATGTTTACTGTAACACACATTATTAAAAAAAAAAAATCTGTTGAAACCACTCTCATACAAAAACATATTGGAACTTGTACTTTGCCCATCAAAATATTTGTGTAAAGTAGTGTCTGATATTATGTAAAGGAAGTAGAATTGTTCGCTAAAAGCATTTGATTAAGAGGATTAATGTAAACACAATCTCAAACAATGTCTCAAATACACAGAAACACTACATGTGGGAATTATGTGTCACACTGTACATTGTAACTTCATTACAATATTCCTAACGCCAATACATCTATTGAAACTGACGTATGTCTGATGTCCTTACTCTGCCTCTTGTGTTGTTACAGCATTTTTTTTAAAGAAGACTGCATGAAGGAAGGAAAGGCTACACAAACACATAACAGGGGTTGTTATGCTAGCACTGACCATTAAAGTTCACAAACCACTCCTGTTATTGAATGGTGTGCTGAATCATCCTTTGACAGCATATTGATTTTATATATATATATATGTATATTGATTTATCGTTTTGCTCTTTCTACTGCTGGCATCAATACACTGGCAGTTTTTTATGAAGGTCATACTAAGGAATCACATGTACATTCATGCCCTGATTTTATGTATTAATATACTGGAATCATATTTAAATCCTTCCTGGCCTCAGAACAGAATTAATTCTTACCATAATATGTTCATTTTATTATACAGTGTTGAAACATGGTATCTCATGCTAAGAAAATCCTAACATAAAACAAGTGTGCTTAAGCTCAGCATACTGGGGAGAGTATACAGTTCTCAGGTACTATAAATAACTGATGGATCGAGAAAACTGCTTAATAATGAGCTTCATAATTGTTAATTTTCATCAAATAGTGTGAAGGATGAAATGTTGAGCACACTTACAAAACTGAAAAGAGGAACCCTGAAAGTTTATGAATTAAATCACCACAGACAAACAGTGGTGAACACAGACCTTTTTTCATAATAAAGCTGGTTATGATTACCTAGAAACCATACTACATATGGAAAAAAATGAAAACATTGCACACAAGGATAGTGTGTATAAAGTATGTGTACACTGGTGTAGTGAGGCCAGGGCACACTGGGACACCACACTGAAGCTTTTTAAGTGGCATGCCAACATCCTGTCACTTTGTTAAGTATGGGGGTCGCCCTGGTACTTTTTGAGAAGCCTGACAGGGAATTCACTGCCTGTTTACATTTTTTGCTTATTTCTATGTGTTTTCAATTTGTAAATATAATTACAGTCTGATGTCATTTTCCTAGATTCAGTATTCATAAGTACAAGTTATTCCAGGTCAGATAAAGGGTACAAAGTTCTATCTCATGTGGTACCTAATCCATGTCCCTGTACTCTATTTTCTAGGCCAAAGCACCATAAATTTGTGTAAATATACAGTACAAAGAGGAAACTGGAGACTGAAGAGACACTGCAAAGTGGATTTTGAAGTCAGTGTAGGCACTAATGTATCTAGAATTTGTGTAAAAGAATAATTATGGAGTTGCATATGTGAATTCATAATTTGGTTTGAGACCCTCAAATATTTTAGCTCACTGAATGAACTAACATGCAATAAATATTTTGCATTGCTGGTTTTAATTATTTTGTATACAATAATACATTAGAAGTGGAGACAGCAGTATACACATTGAGAAGGTGAGAAATTCAAAGGATGCCTGAGGAGAATGAGAAGTGGTGAGTCAGTAAGAATGTGGGAGGAGGTTGTGAAAAGCTACAAATAAACTCAGTCATTATATGATAGCCTGTCACTTAGTAGATGTAGATATTTGAACTCAGCACTCCAGAGTTGTGTTTGTAATATTCTCTCTTGTTTGTTCTCACCACAACCACTAAAACACTATAGCAGTTGAAATTTATCAAACTTAACATCCACTTTGGATCCACTTTCTTCCAGAACAACTTCAGATCTCTTACTAAAATACCTACAGGTCCAAGGACATGTAAAACAGCTCTGCTGACATATATTTATTCTTCATTCTTTTACTATATACTAGTAGACATAATATGAAAAATCGTCTTTGCCCTGTACACTGAATCTCAGTTGACATGACACAGTAGTTTTATAATTTAGAGCAGAAAATCTTACTATAATCTACCAAAATATTTATGAATGCAGTGTTATTAATGGGGTGATTATGGGTTTTAGTTTATGGAAAAGGATATATAATGCATAATCTCTTTTTATGCATTTATAACTGGCAGAAACTGAATAAAGTGATGGGAAATACTATTCAGGTTAACTGTACACATGTACAACTGATCCATAATACTTCTGGATTTTCCATATTGAATGATTAAGTGGTAACTAACATTTTGAAAGTCTGGAAGTTGAAGATTGAACATTTCGTATGCAAATTTTAGTTCAGTACAGACTGTAAATGGTTTGACTAATGATAAGCATGCAAGAGAAAAATTCCAGTATTCAATCGTGCTATTGCAAAAGTTCTGCTTTACTGCTTCATCAAATATTCATTTTATTGTCACACAGTTGTCATGTCATTCAGAATCCGATATTGGATTACTGAAACGTAGTCACTACTACTGCAGAACTATTGGAACATGTTTTTGTCAATAGCAACGTCTTCATTGAATGTGCTTATTATTATTATTATTATTAAGCACATTTAGTGAAGCTCTTTAGGACATCAGCAATAAACAAAATGATGTTAGAATAGCTTTTTTCCACATATATATATTGGTACTGACATACAGAGTTCAACCAAATCTCCCAGTCAGTTCTAAACTGTACCACACATTCTTGACAGTGTTAAGTAGTTCATTTATTTTTTTTAAAACTGCATACTGATGAACGGCAAGAAGAGAATAAGATTAAGGTGTGAAGTGAACACTTAGCCCTTCAAAGCCTGAAAGTTATACTAACAATTTTTAAAAGTGCAGATCCTACCTAACCAGAAACGCATGGTTGCTTCATTATGCAGTCCATTCAAGTAAACTGTTTAAAGCCATGATGGCTTATTTCTTAAGATCATTCAGAACTTGCTGTTTCTTAATGTTAGAAATAGTGCTACATGTAATTACCATTCTGCTTTAAAGAAATGACTTCTGTTACCTAATATGCAACTTAACATTTCATAGGTAGGAATTTTAGTAAGTTCAAAATCTTATTAGAGATGCCGTAACTTTATTTTAAATATTTTAAAAGTGATGGAAGAAGATTGCTGTGTAACATAATAATCTTGTTCCTGTTATTTCTAGTTTTACATTGAAAGATGAATTTGTGTTTAAGTTGATCAAGTGGTGGTTAACAGTCAGTGTGGGTATCTACAAGAGTTCATGGACACCCTATTCACCATTATACTGACAAAAACAGCAGAAAAAATGATAGCACCTGAACTGGTGGAATGTAAGGCGTCCATGTGCAAGCAAATTTCTTTCCACAGATCATTCAGCAGAGTCATTGTTATTGCTCAGTGTTTTGGAGTTATGCCTGTCTCTGGCATCACAGGTTCTAGCACGTCATGTATCAGGTGAGTCCATCACATTCATGCAGAGTTTTCCAGTTGTATGAGGGCACAGAAACACCCTGCATTTTTGTGTATTGTACATATGACATACATTGAGATAGTGTCCAAATGATATCGAAACTGTTGTGCATACAAACATATATTGATTTGTGCGTAACAATTTTAAATTCACTGCTTGTTTCCTAAAATAGTAGAAGTTTAATCATGTACTAAAATATGTGTGTGTGTGTGTGTGTGTTTTTATATATATATACCGAATTTCCCGGCCCATAAGACACACTTTTTTTCCCCCGAAAAATGTGACCTAAATTCGAACTGCGTCTTATGCGCCCAGAGTAAGGATTATTTCCCAATATATATTTTCACTGCTTGTATTTGTAAATAAGAATAAGGGATTGTTTTTATTCAACTCTGACATGCATGATATAAATACACGGAATAACTACAACTTTCACCTACCCAGTACAAATTTAACTTTAGTGCAAAAAGGAGTTTACGACTCTGGAAGTAAAGTTTTTAATCATTTGCCAAAAAATATCAAAATTTTATTTCATGATTTCCAGTGTTTTAAATCTGTATTAAAGAGTTTCCTCACTGAACATACATTTTATAGCCTCGAGGAATTTTATCAACTTACATCTAACTGACTATGATTTTTTCTGTTTCTTGTGTTTTAGTCATTTTTAACTTAATTGTATGACTTAACGTTGTTATAGTCAAAGTATTCCAGATACAAGTATTTATCATTTGTAAATATGTACACTGCATGTGACAAGTGATCTGCACACCTAGATACCTTATTGTTCAAATTGTAATTCCTAATGTACTTACTGTTTCTGTCTGCTATCTACTTATAATTTAATAATTATTACAACTCTTAGTTTAAACTA
>Ga0209629_10004682_pt1 | contig 10181 bp, 18 predicted proteins | sample TergutCu122P5_FD_187286 | JGI IMG/M metagenome (GOLD analysis project Ga0209629, IMG submission 187286) | Cubitermes ugandensis P5 segment gut microbial communities from Kakamega Forest, Kenya - Cu122 P5 (SPAdes) (version 2) | ecosystem: Host-associated > Arthropoda: Insects > Digestive system... | reverse complement strand
TTCTTGTCACTAGCATGACTTTAGATTTCTTTTCATTGAATCTAATCTTATTTTTCCTGGACCATCTCTCTATTTTACTTAGCTCCAAATTTGCAAAATCCTCAACCTCTCTTATTGATTTTCCTCTAGTCGCTAGTAGCAGATCGTCTGCATATGCTACCACTTTGGTTCTTGCCAAAAATTTTTGTGTCAATAACGAATTAAATTGCAAATTCCAGAGTCCTGGTCCACTACATGACCCCTGTGGACAGCCCCTGGTAACAATTTTCTCTGTCTTTAAGCTGTTTGTTGCCACTGCCGCTGTGCGCTGAGTGAAGTAGTTCATGGTGAGTTTATATAAATTCTTGGGGCACTTGTGCTCTTTCAGTTCTCTAAGGATTCCTGGCCACCATACAGCATCGAACGCTCCTTGGACTTCCAAACTAACCAACGCCATCACTTCCCCTGCCGTCTAGACTTTCCTGTACAAAGTTCTTTATTGCCATTGCCGCATCTACCGTACTTTTTTGCGGCCTAAATCCGAATTGATTATCGCTCATGTGTCCTCGAGAATACATGTGGTGGTTAATTCGATTTATTAGCAACTTCTCAAGCACCTTTCCACCTGAGTCAAGTAGGCTAATGGGGCGGAATTTTTTGCTTCATCACTTCCTTCTTTTCCCGGTTTGACTACTGGTATAATCTTAGCTTTTTTTCCATGATGTACTTTGTTATGTAGAGTAGGATATAAAGCGTTTTGTAGAATACGATGTAATGTGTTATGTGGAATACCATGTATTGTGTTAGGTGCCGTACGATGTCATGTGTTATGTGCCGTAAGATATAATGTGTTATGTAGATTACGAAGTACTTTTTTATGTAGAGTAAGATGTAATCTGTTATGTGCGGTATGATGTACTTTGTTATGTAGAGTAGGATATAAAGCGTTATGTAGAATACGATGTACTGTGTTATGTGGAATACCATGTATTGTGTTAGGTGCAGTAAGATGTACGGTGTTATGTAGAGTACCATCTTCTGTCTTATATTGAGTACGATGTTCTGTGTTATGGTAATATGTTATAAATGTGTTATTTAAAGTACGATGTACTGTGTTATATAGGGTACGATGTATTGTGTTATGTGCAGTACGATATCATGTGTTATGTAGAATAAGATGTACTGTGTTATTTAGAGTAGGATGTACTGTGTTATATAGAATAAGATGTACTGTGTTATGTGCAGTACGATGTTTTTTGCTATGTGCAGTACGACGTACTGTGTTATGTAGAGTACGAGGTTCTGTGTTATTTGCAGAATGATGTAATGTGTTAAGTAGAGTACGATGTAATATTTTATCTAGTGTACAATGTAAAGTGTTATATAGGGTATGATTTACTGTTTTATTTGCAGTACGATGTAATGTGTTATGTAGAATATGATGTACTGTGTTATGTACAGTACGATGTGGTGTGTTAAATAGAGTAGGATGTATTGTGTTATTTGCAGAAGAATGTACTTTTTTATGTGGCGTACGATGTACTGTTTTATGTGGAGTACGATGTACTGTGTTATTTGCAGTACGATATAATGTGTTGTGTGCAGTACGATGTTCTGTGTTATGTAGAGTACGATGTTCTGTGTTATGTAGAGTACGAAATACTGTGTTATGTGCAATACGATGTAATGTGTTATGTGCAGTACGATGTAATGTGTTGTGTGCAGTACGATGTTCTGTGTTATGTAGAGTACGATGTTCTGTGTTATGTAGAGTACGAAGTACTGTGTTATGTGAAATACGATGTACTGTGTTATGTGCAGTACGATGTAATGTGTTGTGTGCAGTACGATGTTCTATGTTATGTAAAGTACGATGTTCTGTGTTATGTGCAATACGATGTACTGTGTTATGTGCAGTACGATGTAATGTGTTGTGTGCAGTACGATATTCTGTGTTATGTAAAGTACGATGTTCTGTGTTATGTAGAGTACGATGTACTGTGTTATGTGCAGTAATATGTTGTGTGTTATGTAGAGTACGATGCACCGTGACATATGGAGTACGATGTACTGTGTTGTCGAAAGTACGATGTACTGTGTTGTGTGCAGTACGATGTACTGTGTTATGTAGAATACAATGTAATGTGTTATGTATACTAAGATGTAATGTGTTATGTAGTGTATGATATACTGTGCTATGTGCAGTACGATGTGATGTGTTAGGCAAAGTACTATATACTCTGTTTTGTAGGGTAAGATGTATTGTGTTTTTGCAGTGAGATGTACTGTGTTATGTGGAGTAGGATGTACTACGTTGTGTGCTGTACGATATACTTTTTATGTAGGATACAATGTAATGTGTTATGGAGAATACGATGTACTGTGTTATGAGCAGAACGATGTAATGTATTGTCTAGAGTAGGATGTAATGTGTTATGTAGGGTACGATGTACTTTTTTATGTGCAGTACTATGTACTGTGTTATGTAGAAAGCGATATATTTTGTTACGTAGTGTACGATGTAAATTGTTATGTAGATTTCGATGTTCTGTGTTATGTGGAGTACGATGTACTGTGTTATGTGCATTAGTATGTAATGTGTTATGTACAGTACGAGGTATTATCTTATTTAGAGTAGAATTTAATGTGTCATGTAGAATACGATGTAGTGTGTTATGTAGAATACGATGTACTCTGTTATGTAGGGTACGTTGTACTGTGTAATGTGCAGCACGATGTAATGTATTATGTAGTGTACGATGTACTCTGTTTGTGCAGTAGGAAGTTTTGTGTTATGTAGAGTAAGATGTACTGTGTTATGTGCAGTAAAATTTAATGTGTTATGTAGAGTACAATGTACTTTGTTTTGTGCAGTACGATGTAGTGTTTTATGTACAGTACGATGTACGTCGTTATGTAGAGTACGATGTATGTGTTATGTGCTGTACGATGTACTGTGTTATGTAGAGTACAATGTACTGTGTTATGTGCAGTGCGATGTATTGTGTTATGTGCCTTACGATGTAATGTGTTATATAGAGTACGATGTACTTTGTTTTGTGCAGTACAATGTATTGTGTTATGTAGAGTATAATGTATTGTTTTATGTAACGTACGATGTTCTGTGTTATGTAGAGTACGATTTACTTTGCTATGTATAGTACAATGTACTCTTTTATGTACAGTACAATGTACTGTTTTATTTCGAGAACGTTGTACTGTGTTTTGTAGATTACGACGTGCTTATTTATGTAGAGTACGGTGTACTGTGTTACTTGCTGTCCAATATAATGTATTATGTAGAGTACGACGTATTGTGTTATGTAGAATACGATATACTCTGTTATGTAGAGTACGATGTACTGTGTTATATGCAGTAGAAGTAATGTTATATTTGGAGTACTTTGTTTTGTGTTATGTAGAGTACAATGTACTACGTTATATAAAGTACGTTGTACTGTGCTATGTGCAGTACGACGTACTGTGTTACGTAGAATACGATGTTCTATGTTATGTAGAGTACGATGTATTGTGTTATGTGCAGTACGATTAATTGTGTTATATAGGGTACGATGTTCTGTGTTATGTAGAGTACGATGTACTGTATTATGTAGAGTACGATGTACTGTGTTATGTGCAGTACGATGTACTGTGTTATGTGCAGTACGATTAATTGTGTTATATAGAGTACGATGTACTGTGTTATTTAGAGTACGATATACTGTGTTGTGTAGAGTACGATGTATTGTGTTATGTGCAGTACGATGTAATGTGTTGAGTAGATTACGATGTACTGAGTTATGTAAAGTACGATGTACATTTTGCTGTGCAGAATGATGTGCTGTTTTATGTAGAAAACGATGTAATTTTTTTTTGTAGAGTACGATATTAAGTGTTATGTAGTTTACGGTGTTCTCTGTTATGTGGAGTACGATGTACTCTGTTATGTACATTGTGATGTAATGTGTCGTGTAAAATACGATGTACTGTGTTATTTAGATTACGATGTACTGTGTTATGTAGAGTACGTTTTATGTGCAATGTGCAGTACGTTGTACTGTGTTATGTAGAGTATGAAGTATTCTCTTATGTGCAGTACGAAGTTCTGTGTTATGTAGTGTACGATGAACTGTGTTATGTGCAGTACGATGTAATGTGTAATTTAGAGTTCGATATACTTTGTTTTGTGCAGTACGATGTACTGTGTTATGTAGAGTAAAATGTACTGTGGTATGTGCTGTACGATGTACTTTGTTATGTAGAGTACAATGTACTGTGTTATGTGGACTACGATGTACTGTGTTATGTTCCTTACGTTGTAATGTGTTATGTAGTGTACGATGTACTTTGTTTTGTGCAGTACAAGGTATTGTGTTATGTAGATTATCATGTATTTTTTATGTAGAATACGATGTTCTGTGTTATGTAGAGTACAATGTACTTTGTTATGTATAGTAAAATATACTCTTTTATGTACAGTACAATGTACTGTGTTATTTAGAGTACGATGTACTGTGTTTTGTAGATTACGATTTGCTTTTTTATGTAGAGTAGGATGTCCTGTGTTATTTGCTGTTTAATATAATGTGTTATGTAAAGTAGGATGTATTGTGTTATGTAGAATACGATATACTCTGTTATATAAAGTACGATGTACTGTATTATGTAGAATACGTGTACTGTGTTATGTGCAGTAGATGTAATGTGTAATTTAGAGTACTTTGTATTGTGTTATGTAGAGTATGATGTACTGTGTTATGTGCAGTACGATGTATTGTTTTATGTAGCGTACCACGTACTGTGTTATTTAGAAAACGATATACTGTTTTATGTATTGTAGGATGTACAGTGTTATGTGCAGTACAATGTAATGTGTTTTGTATGGTTAGATATATTGTCTTATGTAGAGTACGATGTACTGTGTTATATAGTACACGGTGTACTTTGTTATTTATTGTACGATGTACTGTGTTATGTGCTGTACGATATAATGTGTTATGTACAATACTTTGTGTTTTGTTATGTGGAGTACGATGTACTGTGTTATATAGAGTACGATGTCCTGTGTTATGTAGAGTACGATATACTGTGTTACGTAGAGTACGGTGTACTGTGTTATGTACAGTACAATGTACTGTGTTATGTAGTGTACGATGTAGTGTGTTATGTGCAGTACGATGTACTGTGTTATGTACAGTACGATGTACTGTGTTATGTGCGGTACGATGTACTGTGTTATGTAGAGTACGCTGTACTGTGTTATTTATAGTACGATGTACTCTTTTATGTAGAGTACGATGTACTGTGTTATGTAGAGTACGATGTACTGTGTTATATACAGTAGGATTTAATATGTTATGTAGATTCCGATGTATTGTCTTATGTATTATACGATGTAATATGTTATATACAGTACGATGTAATATGTTATGTAGAGTTCAATGTACTGTGTTATGTAGATTCCGATGTACTGTGTTATGTAGGGTACGATGTACTGTGTTATGTAGGGTACGATGTACTGTGTTATGTAGAGTACGATGTACTGTGTTATGTAGTGTATGATGTACTGTGTTATGTAGAGTATGATGCAATGTGTTAGGTAGATTACGTTGTACTGTGTTATGTAGAATACGATGTACTGTGTTATGTAGTGTACGGTGTACTGTGTTATGTAAGGTACGATTTACTGTGTTATGTGCAGTACGATGTAATGTGTTATTTAATGTACGATGTACTGTGTTACGTACAGTGTAATATTCTGTGTTATGTTGAGTACGACGTTCTGTGTTATGTACCCTACGATGTAATGTTTTATGTAGAGTACGATATAATGTTTTATGTGCAGTATAATATAATATGTTATGCCCATTGCCATGTACTCCTGTTGTCGTAATATCACCCTTGACTTGATTTTGATTTGTTTAATTCCTTTGAGAATAAAAGGCAAATAATGGACAATTTGTGAAGAAGAATGCTGTGTTATTGGTGTTGATGATGATAATAATGATGATGTTCACGATGACAACGACGTTGATGATGATATTCATCGTCATGCTAACGTGAGATAGCAAGTGGAGAGCTTTACTGTGATTAATGAATACTTGCCATTTAACGCAAATCATGAAAATTGAATATTCTACTGCCATCTGGTCCCACTCTCACACAAATTACAACATTCTACTGCCATCTGGTCCCACTCCCACACAAATTACAACATTCTACTGCCATCTGGTCCCACTCCCACACAAATTACAACATTCTACTGCCATCTGGCCCCACTCCCACACAAATTGCAATATTCTACTGCCATCTGGTCCCACTTCCACACAAATTGCAATATTCTACTGCCATCTGGTCCCACTCCCACACAAATTACAACATTCTACTGCCGTCTGGTCCCACTCCCACACAAATTACAACATTCTACTGCCGTCTGGTCCCACTCCCACACAAATTACAACATTCTACTGCCATCTGGTCCCACTCCCACACAAATTGCAATATTCTACTGCCATCTGGCCCCACACAAATTACAACATTCTACTGCCATCTGGTCCCACTCCCACACAAATTACATTCTACTGCCATCTGGCTCCACTCCCACACAAATTACAATATTCTACTGCCATCTGGTCCACTCCCACACAAATTGCAATATTCTACTGCCGTATGGTCCCACTCCCACACAAATTCAACAAGGAAATATGAAACATTCTAATGTTTATTTACATTGTTCTAATTCCCTCGCCGTTTTATTTCTGTTCCTTCTAACAATAGCAATCCTGTTGTACAGACGCCACTTGACCTCACGCCGATTAATGCACACCGGTCCTGCAACAACAGATGTTAAAAAGTACCCTTTATCAAGTGTCAACATGTGAACTGCAGACAATAACCGTGTTTCTTCTCAGACAGCAGACACAGCCTACAGTGTAATGTGCAATTACGACATTTCCAATTGGTTGCGTGAAGCATATTGGCAGTAGAGCAGCAGCTACTTTCGTTCCTTACCGCAGTGCTACAGGCAGTTGATATTAGAGACAAATATATTTATATCGTAGATAATAATGGAATGTTTAGTGTTGTGTGCTTGAAAATATGAGTTGGTTATCGTGTGTTTTGTATCCTGATGGCCGGCTGCACAGCTCAATAAAACAAAAACACAATAAACAAACACTACAATATTGTTTTGCACATTACACACATCAAATACCGTACTCCCTCACAACCCAGCACAGTCAATCTAGCATTATCTCTTCCTGATCCTAAGGAGGATCTAAAAATGAAGTTCGGCCGTACGTACTGTGTAAATGAAAGGACAAAGCACTAAGCACTGTTATCTGTATTGCAATAGTTGTAGCTACAGCCCTCAATATCCCTCCAATCATGGTGTCCAGTTAAACGTAAGAACAAGTGTCCTTAATCATTACCATAATACAGCGTTGTCATGCCTAAAGCAGCCATACTGTACCTGTGTTGTAACACTGTACACCGGTAGGTGTGTCACTGATATAAATGTAACTTACACTGTATACTGTTAGAATAAATAATTTTTCTATAGTAACTTTTATTATTTGGGCATGAAATTTGAACATGTTTGTGTGTTTGTGTGCGTGTTTGTGTGTTTGTGTGTGTGTTTGTATGTGTGTTTGTGTGTTTGTGTGCATGTTTGTGTGTGTTTGTGTGTGTGTTTGTGTTTGTTTCCAGGACAGAAAGTATCTAACTAAAGAACGCGCAAGTTTCTGTTCTGGATGATGCAACTTTATTTCTTCCCATTCAGCAATGTAACACCGTATCGCCAAGTTGGCATTACAGCCACACTGTCCACATGCATCTTGTAATGCCAGCCGGTATATCACGATAAGAATGGCAGGGTGTGTTTGGCAAGCCAGCACACCAACTGTGCTCTGTGTACCGCAGGATATGGTTGGCAAGCCTGCACATCAACTGTACTTTATGTACCGCAAGGTGTGGTTGGCAAGCCAGCACACCAACTGTACTGTATGTACCGCAGGATATGGTTGGCAAGCCTGCACACCAACTGCACTTTATGTACCGCAAGGTGTGGTTGGCAAGCCAGCACACCAACTGTACTGTATGTACCGCAGGATATGGTTGGCAAGCCAGCACAACTACTGACATCTAGTATCATCTCATTACTTTTCGCGCACTGATTGTAAGTTTTTGTAGTGTAATGAAACGGGAGCAAAAAGCACAGATTTGTAATGTTGTGGCTTATATTGCAGTGCAGTCTGGTTGCAGTAAACTCTAAACCTACATTTGTATTCATTGGAAATTTGAAGTTTTTCCGCCACGTAGAATTTAATTGCCCAATTACTTTGATTTGCAGTGAACACAGAACATTATGTTAACCCACAAAACCCCATCAACTATCTGCAACACCAGCAGTCACATTTGTTGCACCACTGCTTATCAACCGGCAACAAATAAATAAAAAATCCGCATTTTGTAATTTTGTCACGGTAATTAAGTACTACACTGTTTTACCGACAGTACTACGTGACAGTTAAGTTTGATTTTCTTGATTGGAAGTATCAGCCAAGTGTTGTGACGTGTACCATTCCAGTAATCTCACTGTAATCACAGTACGGTTCTTATCACAAGATATGATATACCGTTGTGGCCAGTCAGATCACGCAGTACGGCGACACACCTCCGACCAAGTTTTATACCAAATATTATGTGGTGTGTCAGGTAGTTCTGTGCCCTTCAGTGCCTATTGCACTTGAGGTCAGAGGACAGTGTCCTCCCACTGCAAGGGTCCTGGTTCCCCCTGTGGCCAAGTCAGCTGCTCTGGCAATCAGAAATGTTCTAGCTGACAGGTTTGTATATTAACGGGTAAGATTTGATTAGCTGCATTCAACCCTGTGCAAGGCAGTGAACTGCGCCAACGGCTGTTTATAATGTAACCAGCAATTCAGACACATTTTAATAATATCCCTGTGACGGCAACCAGTTCTTACAAATAACAGTTTTGTCTTTGTTTTGCAGATCATTTTCAAGCCGTTTGCAGTTCTCCGTGTTTTCTACAGGCACTGCCCATCTCATTCTATCACAGACACCAACACAGGCACATAACAACAAAAGCTATCCACAAACATGAACCAACCTGCATGCTTCATACAGTATTAAAAAATATAATAACAATATATATAAAATATCAGCTAAACACCATAATATGGCCGCCATATCCAGTGCGATGCTGACACGTTCTTAGTTAAATTTAGGCGGTAGGTCTGATCGAACAGAGAGCGGGCAGAAATATATTTCGATCAGCTTGCTGGATATTTAAAACAAACACATAGTCTAATGATATTTAAATTATTGCTATCGACCGGAAGAAACTTTGAGGTCACAGTGCGGTTTAAGTGACGGTTAACTGAAACATAAAAGTATGGCGTCACATGGCGGAGAGTGGAATGTTTTGGGGTGTGAGGTAATTATGTTTATAGATGACGTAGACAGCTTGTGATGACGTCACTTCCCTCTACGTTTGCAGTAATTTATTACCATTTGTATGCTATGTGATGAAGGAAAATGAAAAGCGTGAAGTGTGAGTGTTTCATGTTCATTGTTTTGTGTAGAAATGTGGAGTTTGGTAAGTCGAAAGATTATGAATGTGTACCAACAGGTTTAACATTCAACAATTCTACGTTCTGCCCACAAACTCTATTTATGTGTTTTGTGTGGATCTCAGAACAAACAGCTATTATTTCCCTATACAACATTAACTGACTGGTTTGTATAAGAGAGATTTAACCCTTTACAGCCCAGTGGTCACTATATGTACCACCAGTTTAACATTCAAAAATTCTACGTTCTGCCCACACACTGTATCTATGTGTTTTGTGTGGATCTCAGAACAAACAGCCATTATTTCCCTATACAACAATAACTGACTGGTTTTTATAACAGATATTTAACCCTTTACAGCCCAGTGGTCACTATATGTACCACCAGTTTAACATTCAGCAATTCTACTTTCTGCCCACACACTGTATTTATGTTTTTTGTGTGGATCTCAGAACAAACAGCCATTATTTCCCTATACAACAATAACTGACTGGTTTTTATAACAGAGATTTAACCCTTTACAGCCCAGTGGTCACTATATGTACCACCAGTTTAACATTCAACAATTCTACGTTCTGCCCACACACTGTATTTATGTGTTTTGTGTG
>Ga0209629_10004681_pt1 | contig 10182 bp, 5 predicted proteins | sample TergutCu122P5_FD_187286 | JGI IMG/M metagenome (GOLD analysis project Ga0209629, IMG submission 187286) | Cubitermes ugandensis P5 segment gut microbial communities from Kakamega Forest, Kenya - Cu122 P5 (SPAdes) (version 2) | ecosystem: Host-associated > Arthropoda: Insects > Digestive system >... | reverse complement strand
TCCATTCGAACTATCAACACAACAGGCGCTGCTAAAGGTATCCTACGACTTCCACATCGCTGGCAACGGGTTGTACACAATGCTGGTGACTACACTGAAGGACAGTAAAACTTTGAAACATGTATCCATTTTGTATCAGTTGTAAATAAATAGTTGCCACTATTAAAGTTCCAACCCTCGTATTATTACTGACATGGCAGGAATTTTAGGCCAAGAAAGAACAAATTTTCTTAATTCAGTAAAAGTTCTTATGTTTTGTTTGAATTGTGTAGCTTATACCACACTGTTTCGTAGCTTTACACACACCATGCCACATGAAGTGGATGGGAGGTCATTACTTGAATAGAGGCCCCAGAATTGTGCTGTTGTGCAAATATTAACAGTAGAAGGGGAAAAATAATACAGTTCTGTTGGTACTGCTGGACAGTGGCATACATGATGGATCAGAGTGGGCAGCATAGTTAGGTTTTAACAATATGTTTTGAATTTCTAGCTTATCAAGTCAAAAACTTTTTTTTAGAACACAAAAATCAAATGCTTTCATTTAAAGTATCTGTTTTTCTGTCCACTGGAGTGTGCCATGGTACCTGAAATGTGGTTTATGGACAGCCTACAATAAAGCAGCACTGTGGCATGTTGGAGCACCACTGTATGTACACCTCCGTATACTTTCTTGGCTATCCTAAAAAATGCCAGGCTTAATTTGTGTGTGTGTGTGTGTGGAGTAAACATGCCATACATCAGATGTTTTGAGCACTATGAATTGTGAGAGTGCCAGTACGTGCCTTCTGTCAACTGTTTAAGAAAATGTTTGCCAAGAAATATTTACATTTCGTATGTGTAGTGTTGTTTACGTGTCGGACTTGTGGAATTAAATGACCTCCAAATTATTGGAGGTCATTTAACACAGTATCTGGTTATACTTACAGAGTTACTCAGCTTTACCTTTACTTGAACCATGTTCGTCCAGCCATTAGTCAGTCACTGTACTGACAGCTACACCGGTTTACCTCTCATAATCGAACCTTGGATGTCCAGCCAATACCCAACCATTATACTACCTGCGCCATCCCAGCTTGCCACATTCAGCCGCTAGCCCTTCACTGTGCTGACTGAGCTATCCATTTTTATCTTTTATAATTGAACCCAATCACCGCATTCAACCCAATTAGCCCGCGTTACTTCTTGTAATTAAGCCCAGTCGCCAAGGCCGGAGCTAGCCAGAAACGTCACTGATTATGCTACCCCTCCCTCTTCCTATCGCATTCTTCTTGGATCGCTTGATACTTGAAGATGGGACCGATAGGCCCCGAAACGTCGGTAACTACCAATCTACGCTGCGTCACGTCGCAGAGAGCGAAGGTCTTACGTTTACAGCGGCGGGAGTCTGAAAACACGTAACCTTCTGGTCACTCGCATTAGTTCATTCACAAAACCAGTCGGAGTGTTGCAAACCGTAGCAGTTGTACTACTAGTGACATTATCTGTGCGAAGAACGAAGTAGTCAGCAATGCGTCATTCCAAACAAAACACCCACGATATAGCAGCAGCATTGTGTATTCTCTCTGCTGTGACTCAGCAAACTAAATAAAATAAATCTCAGTCTCCCTCCCATGCAGCAGAATGCGTCACACGAATTATTTTCGTGACTAAAGTTTTGTTTAAAAGACAAACAAAAGAACTTAACAAGGAAGAAAATGCACTGTATGCGTGTTTCACAATGTTACCACTTACTACGAGCACGTGATGTTGAGTGTGCTAATTGGTGATTCCCACCAACAGAATCGACGAACCATCTCATATATATTCGCATGTGGAGATTGGCGGCCGTTTAGTTGAATGACAGTCGCAGATTGTTCTGGCCGATGCTACCGATACGACTACGAAACACGAGCTAAGCAAGCACCAAGAACGTTCGCTCCGGATTAACTTCATTCAAGGTACGAATCACACAAATTTACAGCATGACAAAGGAAATCAACAGGGGGGGGGCTAAGGACTGATACCACATAAGCTTACCTTAGAACCCCATCCACCGAATCGCCATTGCTACTTACGAAACGCGGTGTTGGAATCCGAAATTTGTTTTCTAACAATTATAACGTGCCGTCGGCTGAACACGTGACGGACAGGGCGTCGTGGCCGGACACCTTGACGTGTTCATGCGTCGGCTAGAGAGGGCAGTCATGTAGCAATTAGTCGGTCGATCGGAAGACTACTACTTGGTTGTCTGGGGATTGATTGATTGCATGGGGTGATGACATGTGCAGGCCTGCGTGGTGGGGTGATGGTTACTGTAGCGGTCAATAATTATCAAACCCAGGGTCGCGATCCAACTAGGGCTCGTGAGAGCCTTCTAATGATTCATTCATTCCCCTAAAAATCCAGCAAACTTGATGGCTTAGGTCATTGTAAGTACGCACGTATTCTAGCACACACAGTCCACGTTGCACATACATTTTTCATAAATGTTTTTAAAATTGTGTAATAAATCTGAGGCAATTTGCTACGGTGCTGAAAGAGTACAGGTACTGTGTCGGCTGCAAGATAAACGTGATTTATAATTTTGGGCCGTCCACAAGAAGGTTTTAGAACCACTGGTCTAGGTGGTCATTGTATTATCTGTCTCTAGTCTGGGTTCTCTGTCCCAAAATACTGTGTCCATATCATATATATCATATCATATTTATTCACCTTCTGTAGATCTTTACAGATATGGAATCAGTCACAGTCTACATAAGTATGCAAGGCATTTGTCATAATACAACAATACAGTAGTACAACAGCACAGTATGTATAGATACATAAGATGAATAATGACGGTAATAAAAATATGTGTGAATTGAAATTATAATTGAATAATTCCTTATTAATCAAAAGAGGTAACAAGAGTAAAAAATATAAATAAATAATTTATCAACATTGCCTATATCAGACCTGCTCAACCTTTCATGTGTGCATGAAACCAAGGGTTCTTTTCCTGGGGGTAAAGCTGACCGGTAATTTCCATCTAGTGCTAAGGTTAAGAATGACTGGAGCTACACCCCACTCCCCTATATGCTTTCATGGGATGCAAAGGGACATCACCACTTTTTATTGGTACTCATGTGTGTCATACCTGTTTGTCTGGAATACTTTCGCCCAGAATCTTAGGTCAGCATAATTCTAACACCCCTGAATCTTTCCAAGGTGGTGACATTAATTGCAATCCATTCTATTTTTCTAAAATGATTTTATATAAATATCACTACAGCGATATTAAATAAATCATGTTAATCTCTTTAACAATGAACATATGGTACAGAATTTGATGTTTTTCTGGCCATGCATCATAGTATAGACTTTTTTCAAGTTACCAAATTAATGCACACTTCCTGTATTCTATAACAATACATATGTTACATTCTAATCCTCAACATGTTCAGGAGGACAAATTGTATTATTACAGCCTCTGGTATCGTCACTCTCTGTAAACAGCCGTACAGTATGCCGGTTGAGAGCGGACTGCAGTCCACTCTCAACTGGTATACTGTACAGCTGTAGCTGTTTACAGAGAGTGACGATACCAGAGGCTGTAATAATACAATTTGTCCTCCTGAAGATGAGCAAGGTACTGTTCAAAACATGTTGAGGATTATAATGTAGCATATATATTGTTATAGAATACAGGAAGTGTGCATGAAGTTGGTAACTTGAAAAAAGTCTATATGGTACAGAGTCATTTATGTTTACAGTGGCATAACCCAGGGTGAGTAATCACAATGCTAACCCCTGACAGAAACTGTGAACTTAAAAATATCACAATTATTCACTCAGTTTCTTTTATTTGTTTCAATAATTTAAAATTTGTTGAATGAGGAAATTTTTTCTATTTAAAATACAAATTTTGCTGCCCCTTGGACTCTGCTGCCTGGGGTGGCTATCCCTGACTGTTTATATTCCTTAATCCTGTACACATGGCGATTATAATTGTGTATAACAATCATATGTAATAATGAGATGTGCTTTGTATCTGACAAAAACTTATGAGTTCAAATTCTGTCATTCTGTCCCAATGTAGCAAGACATTTTTATGGTTCTCAGTAATGCTAGGTGGTGGCATTGGCCAAAAATATCTTTTTTAATAACAGTCATGAGGTTCCTATACTCTGGTCAGCATAAATTATTGACCTTTGTCAAAGCACTGTTTGCAGGTTGTCCAAATGCATGATTACCTATGTATATTCTAATCACGCTGTCTGTCAAGAACTCTTCAAGATTATGCAATGCAAAGTCAGTGAAACTGTGACTTTTAGCACATCTCAGAAGTTATAAATGTATGACAGTGGCGCACGGGAAGGTTTATCTATAGAAATCATAGTTATAGATGTGAACTGTCAATTTTCCCATTGAAATTTCAATTGACTTATACTAGTTACAAATGGAAGAGCACTGCAGTATTCTGCGTTCACAACAAGTAGGCTTAAATCAACTATAACACTAAATATGGAAACTTTAAAAACATACATAAATTCAGTCCTATGTTTCAAAGCTTTTTTTTTTTTAATGTGGGGAGTCTTACAGTGCCAACTTTGGTTATCAGTCGTGGTTGTCGAGATGAAGAAAGTAGCTATGACCTCTGTGCCTGCAGTTTGGTAACCAATCGATAAAACAATAAGAAGGAGAACCCCTCTAAGGGGTCAAAACACTGTAGGTACTGAATTTGTTGTGATGATGAAACACGGTTCATTAAAAATACATACACTTCATTTCAAGAGTACTGCGTTAATAGTTTCAGCAGCTCTTCAGAAGATACAGAACTGATGTCACCACCCAATCATATCTCAATTCTCATGCACAGTTAGCCATAAACTGAAGATATGTAACTCAGTTTCTGTGGGCTGTTGTTATGAAATTAGCCCTACTGGGCAGGTGGTTTTGAAAATACATAGTCTATATCAACGTCTGTATCAACACTGAACCAATCTTGTAATTTTAGCTAAGCATTGGCTGTGGCTCCCTGATGATGGTTTCTTTGTAAACCGAAACATATCGCAGCAGCCTCTATAATTTTAATATGTTTTAATAACTCTACGTTTTTTACGTTGTGTGCATTAGTTGGATAATAAAGTGATTGTTATTTAATTATCTTTTAATTTTAATTACTTAAAAAGTTGTGTTAAACTGTGCAATTGTGTACCTTCTACTGTCAATGTCTTTCAACTTTCTGAAATATTTGCATTTATTTCCATGAATTTGAACATATGCTTTTAACACCTGCATTCCTCTCTCTCTTTTTGAAATAGGTTCAAACATTGGCATTTATTTTATACACTCAATAAATTTAGACCTCCAAAGTACATAACAGTGTCTGTGAAACAACAGTAACAGCATAATTCTCCATAACAATTTATGTTTCCTGTGGCAGTTCATCACACAGCAACACTGACAGATAAAAATCACAGCAGACTGAACAGTGTTGGGGATATCATACAGATTTCATGTGCCAGTAGAAAACTTTGCTTGTAATCCTAATTTTGGAAGGCTTCATTTATTAAGGAAGATGCTAACAATTTGTATATATCCACAGTATAGCTCTGTGTATGTCATGTTGGGGTCCCAAACTCTTCTGGCTGAACAAAAATCACTACCAGAATTGTAATTTGAACTGTCCATGACAGCTGCAACACTGCTCAGGATGTCATTGACCTTGAGAGTTAAAATCTCTCACACAGTTTCTCATGTTAACTGATTGAAATATTTGCATCTCTCTTCTTTTTTTTAAAAAAAAAAATGTTTTTACCAAAAAGGGATTTAAGATCAATTTAAGTGCTTTAAAGTACAATGTTCTTTTGTGTAAATTGCCATTACCATTACGAGTCAATATAATTCACAAATGTCACAAGCAGTGACAACTGTAACTCTATGAATAATTCTTGGAGAACTTGTAATATCAGCATAAGATTAATGACACTGTTGTAATTGACTATTATAATGATCTGTAAAATTACTTTTTTTATTTTTTGTTGCTACTGACATGTTCACCTTCCTGTGAATTAGAGTAGGATAAATATGTTAATTGAAAACAAATGAGGAAAGACATCCATCCAGAAGAAATACACTTCTGTCAACTCTAACCTACATCTGTGCCAGTTAAAAATGTCTAACAACTCTTCTGAAGTTTCTTATAACTGGTAAAACGTAAAGCTGTCCCATTACAGGCCTGAACAGACCCACAGGGTTCCAGGAGGTTAAGGACCCCAGATTTCTTAACAATCGGCACGTGAAGGTGGTAGGTTGTCAGCCTTAGGCACCGGCCGCCTTTACCCCCAGGATTATCCTGGTACTCATTTATAGAGGCTGAGTCGACCCCAGGGCACATGGAACTGTCAGATGCCGCGGAAAATTCCCCGGCGACACCGGGAATCGATCCCGGGACCTTCCAACTTGTAGCGCAATGCCTTAACCACTATGCTACCCCAGGCCCACCCTTATAACTGGTACACAGTGAATAAGATGGAATTTTGTTGTGTGCAGCCCTAGTAATGGTGGGACTACTGGATTTCCTGATACTGATCGTTCTCATGGCAAATGTTGCCAAAGTCCATTGTGGAAAAGAGGATCTAGGAACCCGGAACCTTCAGCACATTTTGAAGGTCCAAAGCTTCACCTGCAAGGAACCCCAGCCACGCCTTGTACCAGTAGAAGATCTATTTAATGTGAACTCAAAGGACCTGTATACTCCACGGGCAACAGTGCTGTTTCGATGTGGGGAGGATACTGGCGGGTGTTCGACACAGGCTATGTCTTGTGCCCCTTACCAAGTAGATAATGTGACTCTAATATTCAATGTGTATGACACTCAGAACCGTAGTCAATCGAAACAAGAACTGCAAGCTACGAATCACACACTTTGTAGGTGTGTTGGATCTGATTAACATGAGGGGATTGTTTTGGAAGTAGGTAATAAACTCTGGGAAGCTCATAAACAGACTGATAATGAAAAAATGATGCACAATGCAGCAGTAGCCCAGTATTGTTTCAACAGCTGCATTATTGTTTTGTTACATCTATGTATATTTATTACAACTGTGCTTCTGGAGACAGTTTGAATTTAGCATTGCAATTAAAGTAATTTTGAACATTGTGGATACAAATGTGAAAAAAATTTAACCTACTTTGATTTAAGGTGGGTGTAGGTGTGCTTTGTGTATAGATTTATTTGAATATTATGCAGCAATAACCAAACAGATTAATTAAATGTAACCTCAAAATTTTATCTGCTACTTCCAAAATGAAGATTACTAACTATGACTAAATGCTACTTGGTAAATTCTGCTTCCCAGGTGGACTATCAATATGGAAAAATTGTCAAACAAAACTATAAGTGCCCTGTGCCAGAGACAGGCACCACAGACATGTTTGCAAGGTCAAAGTGTGCATAGTGCATGCATGATTATTTGCAATGTGAATTTTACTAACTGTGGGAACACTCATTACAAGAATGTGCTGTGATAAAATAAGGCTGACAGCCACTTAAATGGTTCTACACATTCCAGATTTGTGCATATAAACTTGGTGTGATAGTCACAAAACCCTCAGTATTTCTGAGACATGTCTCAAAGGAAATATTTGATAAAGATCAAGCAGAAGATCCAAGTCTTCAGGGATGTTATACTGTGTCATAGTTAATGATGTTCGGAACTGTTGGCACCTACTTACCAAGTGACACAGCATAACATCCCACAAGACTTTAACTTTCAGCAACACTGTTTTGAGAATCTCAAATTTTGCACAAATCAAGTAATGATAACTTCTGGGAGCTGTTTATATAGTTATGTAATGGGGTGCGTTGGTCTTCTTACCACTGACACCATTACCTAAAAGGGTATGCGCTGCCACCACACTGGACAACACTATGGGAATACATCCATTATATAATATATTCTACACTACATCAAAATACAATGAATTGGGCATTTGTACAATACACTGAAAAAGGAATTAATACACCAGTTCTTAGTTCATAAGGAACTACTACAAGGAAAGCCTGATCATTCCCCACTGCCGCTCGCTCCTTTCCTTCTACTTCCCATCCAATCAATTTAAAATAGAGAATTTTAAAGTCACCCAAACGAATCTAAACATAACTCTGTCGTTTCGCACACAATCAATTTGGCACCAAACAACTTAATCATGCTTACCTGGCCTGGTAATTAATAGTAGAGCCCACATCTGGTAAATTTCACTCTTTCCCCACTTTTCCCATGTCTGCCACTGCCGAAGGTTCAGAGAAGACTCTGCTCCACTGCTTTACCTATCTGCACCACGCTTCTCAGCTACGTCAGCGTTTCCTGTATTCACCCAGCAACAGTTTTCTGCAGTTTCAATTACTTTGCTGTTGCTATGTGAATGACAGTTGATCTGGCCTTCCCCTTTGTTCGACTGGGAAATGTACCTAGCCGTTCCTACAATGCTATCAGCATAATTAAGATAATTAAAAATAAAATGAAACCAAATAAAATAAAATATTCCCTACAAGGCACTACAGTTATTTTTGGCAGCATCGTTCCCCAGCTACTACTTGTGTCCTGTGTAGTATTAATACAAGCTGCACTGGTTTTCATAACTCTGATAAAACATGCCAAATAATGGAGTGTAAAACGGTTTAAAAAGCAAATCTTCTTTGTGTTAAAGTTTATTAAAAGTTGTCCATGTTATGCCCTTGCATTTTCCCAAACTTAGAAATGTCTTTAGCAAAATGTCCTCAGTGATTATTTTGCAAATGAGACATACACTGTTTAGTACATTGTTCAATAACCTCACCAGTTGAGAAATGTAGATCATTATAATAATGGAATGAAATAACTATCCTATCTACCTAGCCACGATTTATCACATTGTTAGTCCTCTTGAATATGATGTTGCTATATTTATGGTCAATGTATTCTGTTTTTCAGTATTTGTATTATTTATTTTTACTTTTTCCTTGATACCTGAATTTATAAGACTGTAACTTTTTACTGAAGCAGCTCTTTAAGATTATATCAACTGAATGAATTTGTGTATGCCAATGAGCATGGAGTGATGTCACTCAAGAGTGTTTTCATGTAAACAGAAATCTCTATGATTTTGTGAAATATGAGTTTATATTCATCTCAGAATCCAAAAACCAATATGCTATGTAATGATGATGATGGTGATGATGATGATGATGATAATAATAATAATAATAATACCATGTTTTACAGATTTTTCATCTTGATATTTGTGCATAATGATCTAATTTTCCTCTGTGGACATTTTTACAAGTATTTCCTTGTCATCAACACTCTATACACTGATGTTTGTATGAAAAGAAATGCAACATATTTGTAACAACCCTGTGAACAAATCGTCATGAAACATACTAATACATAGCCCTTTTATTCACTACAGTCTGCTGATTTGCCATTGCTTTGGTTCCAGAACCAATAACATGCAGCACAGCATATAATACAGTAAGTGCAGCAAGGTGTCTCAGTAAGGGCAAGACCCATACTCTATCTTCTTCTTATAAAGCTCTACAACCTGTTTAAGGTTCTGGCTTGCTCAACTACTTTCTTCCATCTATCTCTATTCTGTGCTACCCATACTCTATACCGACATTATTTTATCTGACAACTGCCACTATTCATGTGCTACGGGCTTGCAAAACTGAGAAAATCTTGATGCGAAATGAACACTGTGTTATCAGTTACATTCACTAACAACTGCATACAATGAGGTATAAGTAATACATAAGTCATAGAAAACACCTAAATGTTTCAGCATCGAGGTGCCATTCTCAGACAGTTACAAATATCAAAGAGTACAAGCACCATTATGTCAACCTTGATAGTACAATGCCTAGTATTATGATACTTACAATATTAAAATTATAAAATGGTAAGTATAAGCGGCTTCGGTGGTCTAGGGGTAGCGTGCTGGCCTTTAGTACCCAAGTTCGCGGGTTCAGACCCGGCCGAAGCCGTCGGATTTTTAAGGGGCGAAAAAAAATCCTCAGCACGCCTTCCTTCGGAGGGGAAGTAAAGCTGTCGGTCCCATGTCGTAGATTTGCGGCATGTAAAAGATCCCTAAATGTAGCGTGGAAGTCAACATTTAGGCAAAATTACCGGACAACATTCTCGCCCACTGTTCCCACTTCCGCCGCTGGGATCTCTC
>Ga0209629_10004680_pt1 | contig 10182 bp, 8 predicted proteins | sample TergutCu122P5_FD_187286 | JGI IMG/M metagenome (GOLD analysis project Ga0209629, IMG submission 187286) | Cubitermes ugandensis P5 segment gut microbial communities from Kakamega Forest, Kenya - Cu122 P5 (SPAdes) (version 2) | ecosystem: Host-associated > Arthropoda: Insects > Digestive system >... | reverse complement strand
GCTAAATGGAAGAAACTGTAAAACATTACTGTAACGTTCAAAACACAATGAAAATGTTATATTTTGTATTATTCTTGAAAACTGACATCTTCCTAACAAGAAACAGTTCCTCAATTTCACTTCTAACTAGCCATTAATTCAAGAGATGCCAGAAAATAAAAGAACTATTATCTATGGTCCAATGCAAATCAGAGGTTCACTTTTAGCAAGCCACAACCAGAACACAAAGGCATGGATGAATTTCAACTGTGTATGCCAAAGTAATACAGATTCCAAATAAACCATCAAGTGCCTGTCTGCCGGTGATTCAAATATTGAGGGACACTTATCACATAATTCATTCACAAGAACTATTCCCCACAAGCCAAATTAAATGAGACAAAAAATGTATTCTATATAAATTTCACAACCACTTGCCAGCTATCAACTTCTTTATATTTTAGCATAACAAGTCTCTTTGCAGATTTTGGTTAAATGTTGGGAGAAGTCTCTCAGCAGTTATACAAGAATACTTCGAGACTGAAGCAGGAATACAGAATCTAAAATCAGTCATTAATTTAAGATAATGAACTTGCAAAACACACGTACTTCTCTACTCCCTAGCAGCCAAGACACACCAATTTGTATAATGAGCAATCGTTACCATTCCTTCACAAAGAAGTCTATACAAATTGATATGAAACGGAAAAACCAACATTAGTGTTATGATTACATATATATATAATAGGTCAGGCAAGCTTTAAAAACCTGGACTAAGTTCTGCTTATCAGTGTGGGTGATGTAACATAATCAGCATTTGGTAAACACTGCAAATAATTTTACTTACACTTTCTTTATTTCTCCCATCTTTACTAGTTCTTAAAATCAATGTTAAGTCTTTGTAAAGGCAACTGTCTACCGAAAACATGTAAATAAGACATTACCCATGTAAGTTTCTACGTGCCTGATGCCCAAAACTACGCACATTGCATGTGCTCCAATATGAAAATTCAAAAGCGCATGATCAAACCAACAACACACACAACTATGCAAAGACAGCTGTCACAGTTCTCCCTGTGTTGTGTCACAAATGAGTCACTTCCTTCTTGTGGATAAGGATTTGAGTGGTGCACACAGCCTGCACTATGGGGTAGTAGTGTCCATTGGCTCAACACAATCTGTTTATTGTTTCTCTTTATCATAATTCTCTCCAAAGTGATGACTTCATTCATTCTAAAATGTTTAACATTTATTCTCATTTCTGACCTAAACTAGATAACAAAGCAAAACAAAAAGAAAAAACTTCTTATGCCTATTGTAATAGTCTCAAACTCAACTATGCCCCACGAGTGCAGTTTCTTACAAGGTGTTCTTTATTTCTGCCCAAAAAATATTGTCTTGCAGAATGTGGGTCTTCTTGAATTTTAACACAAAATGGCACAACTGGAGTATCCTGTTCTTTCACTGCTGAACATTTTCTGCAGTCTACTGCTGGTGGAATTTAGAACATTTACCTTGACAAGTAACCCAAATAGATATTTGATCCCTAATCACGTTTATTACTAGGCACAACAGGTTCAAATTTTCTGTATCTTCTCGCCCACTACAACTGGATTGTTGCGACGAATCTCCTGGGCTCCCATCTCCCGGTAGTCAAAGGTGCAGTTATGCTTGTCACTGTATCTATGGACTGCGCAGAACAGGCCTCCACATCGACATTCAAATCCTGCAAGTACAAATCAGATACAACCTGTTGGATTATACACATTACACTGCGTTCTGTCATATGTGATGCCATACAGTTTTGTACAAAGCCACCAACATTCCGTACAAGCAAGCTGCCTATACTCCCAGGGTTCCTCTACTGATGATAGTGACTGTATGTTCCTCCACAAAAATTGTAACTTCTAAGCTAAAGGGCACCAAATTCCAGAGGTCAGCGATGTTCAGTCACCACTGTGAGGAACTTGACTCACATAACTACACTGTTAATTCTGTGCTCTCAAACAGTACTGGTACATTAAATGACTATTATGGTCCACTTCACAAAGGCAAGATTTAAAGAGCTAGGACACTGTTCAGCCTGTCCCTGCAAAACACATACTACTATACAACTTTTCACATCAGCCACACTTTTAACCTACAGCCATCAACATAAAAAAGTACCATAATAAAGATGTATAACCACTTGCTGCTGAACCAATATATGGTATGCCTATGAAGAATAAAGCATACACCTCTTAACTGTAAGGGGAACCATGGACAGCAAAGTATGAGAAAAAGGAATCATATGCATATCTATTTAAAAAAGGGAGGTCAATAGCGTTGGGAACAGAGAGCAAAGAGTTTGACACGCACCAGTTAAGCCAACCTTCTTTCGGCAGACTGCGCAGCGGTTCTTCTTTTTCTTCCCTTCTTTATCCGAGTCTTTACCTTCAAAACTATCATCAACATCTCCACTGCTCACAGAACTTTCAGCACTACTACCCCCTCCTCCAACAGCGCCCTCACCATCTGCACTCTGGAAGCAACGTATAGATGTTATCTTACAATATGCATGATATTTTTTATGAAAAGAAATTTGTAACAACAATTCTGAATGAAATTAAGAGGAAGGATAGATGACATGTTTGTGTGGCACTACCCATGACACCAGGGTGTGATTCCCAGTAACAGCAGGGCTATAGCAACACCAAATTTGGCCAACTCTGCGACCCATGGGTAGGGTTCTCTTTGGTACAGGGTAAATGTCCACAGCATGAAGCCAAACAACCACTTCCAGCCGGTGCCCTGCTAAAGAATGTGCAAAGAAATACATTAACTATTAACACATGAAATGAACCCTTTAAAGTGCAGTGGTTTTTATATGTACCACCTTTACTAACAATAAATGCCTCTGTATTTTTCTCAAACATATTACAGGCACACATGAATCTCACAATTTACAGTAATTAATGGCTTGACTTTAATAAGCACACTCCATCTCTGTTATAAAAATCAATTAATTATTGTTGTATTAGGAAATAATCACAGCTGCTTCATAGATCCATACAAAACACAAATATACTCTGCAGGCAGAATGAAGTACAGTGGAGTATGCTACAACGAACGATGTTACAATGAACGAATGCTACAACGAACAGTTTTTATCAATAAAATCAGGATGCTACAATGAACGGAGAGGAATATCATCAGCCGACAGAGCACACACGTGCACGAGACGTGTCAGGCCTTCCTGCTTTGATTAGAACGTCAGTCATCATCTTTGTTATCGTTTGTAAGGTTCAGTTATCAGTTTAGTTCAGTTATCTGCTTGTTTGCACCTTTAGTAGTGAAAATATTTTTTGTTAAATTATTCTTGTATACAATTTTAGCTGTGAGCCAGCAAAACAGTGTGAGAATGCTAATTAACTTGGACATCAAGAAAGAAATACCTTCCAAGTGAGAAAGTGGAAAAAGTGTAGGAGATTTAAGTGCTGAATATGGTATGGCTAAATCAATGATCAGGTCAATTTAAAAAAACAAGGAAGAAATAAAAAGTGCACAGGTCGTGAAGGGAATCCCTAGGTTAAGCAGTTCACGTAATATCACAGAACAGATGGAAACTCTTCTATTAGTATGGATTAATGAAATACGAATGGCAGGTGATAGTGTCAGTGAGGTGATTATTTGTGAAAAAGCCAAACAGTTGTTGAGGAACTTGGTGCTAAGGCTCCTAGTACACATACTGCTCCTGTGAAGGAGTTCTTTGGCACCAAGGGGTGGTTTAATGGATTTAGGAAAAGGACTGGATTACACAGTGTTGTGAGGCATGGTGAGGCTGCTAGTGAAGATAGGGATGCTGCTGAGCAACATCCTGCGAAATTTAAGAAACTAATTGAGGAGGGAGACTTTGTTTCAAAGCAGGTGTTTAACTGCGATGAAAATTGCCTTTTCTGGAAGAAAATGCCACGCAGAACATATATCACAGAGAAGGAGACCACCTTGCCTGGCTGTAAGCCGATGAAGGACCGGCTTGCATTGCTCTTTTGTGCCAAAGCTTCGGGAGACTGCAAGGTCAAACCAATCTTCATGTACCATTCGGAGAACCCCAGAGCTTTTAAATACATCAGGAAAAACCGCCTTGGAGTTTTGTGGTGTTCCAACCACAGGGCTTGGGTGACCAGGAGTCTTTTCTCCGACTGGGTGACTGAAGTGTTTGGCCCCACTGTCCGTAACTACCTTAGGAAGGAGAATCTTCCATTGAAGGTTCTTTTGGTCATGAACAGTGCTCCAGCCCACCCTCCTAATTTGATGGAAGAATTACCCCATCAGTTCAGTTTCATCAAGGTCCACTTCTTGCCACCGAATACGAAGCCTCTCCTCCAGCCTATGGACCAACAGGTGATCGCAAATTTTTAAAAACTCTACACTAAGGCACTGTTCAGGAAATGTCTTGAGGCCACTTCTTCCAGTGATGTGACTATGAAGAACTTCTGGAACAGTCACTTCAATACAGCAGATGCTGTTTTCTTAATTGAGGTTGCTTGGAAGGAGGTTTCTGTTAGATGCTTGCATTTGCCTTGGAGGCCATTGTGGTGTGACAATGTGGCTCCAAGGGACTTTGAAGGCTTTCAACAGTTGGAGGTAGAGCCTGTTATGCAGGAAATTGTGTGTCTGGGCAGTTCCATGGGCCTGGAGATGAATGAGGAGGACATGGAGGAGTTGGTGGTGAACCACAGGAAGAAGCTGTCATTTGAGGTGGTAACAGAGCTTCACAATGAAGAGGCAGAGGCACTGAAGCAGTGGATAGCTTACAAGGACGAGGACAAAGAAAAAAGTTGCAGCATTCCAGCTGAGGACCTTAGAGAGGTATTCTCTTGCCAGAATAAACTGTCCAAACTTACGAAAAATTATCACCAGCATACTGTCGCTGTGGAAATGGGCCTTAATTATTTTAATGACACCTTGATGATCCACTTTTGGAGGGTCCAAAAATACATGATAAAGGTCCGGCCACACAGAACGCGGTCTGCCGCAGCAGACTGCGGACAGAGTCCGCTGCGGCAGACTTTCGAACTGTATTACATACGATTGCATCATCCCTGTCAAACAGAATGCGGACTGCCGCAGCGGACCAGTCTAGACCGCAGCGGACTGCGGCCAGTTGTGTGTTGCAGACAGATTTGCCTTGCGGACAGCACAGCATGGAGGAAGAATTGTAGTATAGACCTGTGCACGGGTGGATTCAATCTCCTCTCACATGCATAATTGTTTAGTTATCAAAATGCGAGTGGTTTCTTTTTATTGCTTAAGAACTGTGCTTTCGGAATATAATAGTTAAAAGAGTCTGCTTAGAATGTAACATTATGTATTCAGTAGTTAATTTTCCTATTTTAAAAAAGTCCACCTTCGACAGACAAAATGTGCATTCTTCACAGTTCTCTCTGTTTTACTCAAACTGAATGTAATAAAGCTGCAATCTGAACAATGTATCTTTGTAGCCTAGCTACGCTGCACCTGTAGCTTGAAATTTTTTCCTCATCTCCTTGGGCGCTGCATGCACTTACATTTCTGCTGCTGGCTTGCAAGTCAACACAGATATCGTGTGTCCATTCTGTAGATAGGCAGAGAGCTATCAACATACAGTATTCGGGCTGCACTGTTTAGATTTGCGAGGCGGGCAGCACGGCATGGCGGAAGAATTAACGAAAAATTGAAAAAGTGCGGGAGTATGTGTTCTTATATGATCCAGGTCACCCGCAGTACAAGAACATTTTGAAAAAAGCTGAAGCATGGAGAGAGATATCAGAAGAACTGTACCAGACCAGTAAGTTTGTGTTTTTAACATACTTTTATTTACAAATTGTGGTATATTATTTCTTAACCTGTTATATAGTTACTTATAAAGTTTCAATTGGTCTTCTCAAGTTCGTTGTGTACTTCACAATCCTCGGCCTTAATAGATCATGCATTTCCTTGAAACACGCTCGGGACATACGAAAATATTTGGAAAAACGATCCTCGTGTGATTGAAGTTCTAGGCAGAGACGGTAATATTCGCCCAAGCGTTCCCTCTTCTCATTGATTTCGTGCATCCACCACCGTCTCCTTTTTCTTTTACATCTCACCGCTAACAGAAGTTCTTCCTCATCGGAACTGGACATCATGAATTAAAAAAAAAATAACCGAGACGAAAATGAACGGAGACTACTTTGTAGCCCTAACTAGACGGCTTTTCTTCACACTGGACCACTCTTATAGCTGCCGCTCCCTATCTGGCGTCACCAGATCGCTGACTCTCTTCACACTGGACCGCAGTCCGCTGCGGCAGACCGCGTTCTGTGTGGCCGCACCCTGTGCGCAGCGGACAGAGACCGCAGACCGCATTCTGTGTGGCCGGACCTTAAAGCAGTCAAACCTGGCTTCATTTTTCAAAAAGGTGGACAAATGCCCTCCAACTGATAAACCTCCCACAGGACAGTCACCCAAGATGAGAAGGAATGATGACTCCTCTCCTTCCACCTCTATGTGATTTTTTATGATTTTTATTAGGGAAAGTTTGTTTATATTTTCAGTGGGGAAGATTGCTTATGCTTTTCATGTGTGTAAGATTTTTTATGCTTATATTACGGAAAGTTTGATTATAGTTTTTGCTAGTGAAAGATTGTTATATATGCTTTTCAGGTGCATTAGATTGTTTATGTTTTTTATTAGGGGAAGTTTGCCATAGTTGTCAGTAAGGAAAGAGTTCATGCTTTTCAAATTTACATGTACAGCGTATAAAAGTTATACAAATCAATTTTATATCATTTTTACACATTTTTTATTGTGTATTATATTTTTCCTGTTTAAATGGTTGTGTTGGATAAACTCTGCTCTAGGCTGTGGGTCTGGAACGGATTACCCCTAAATACATATATTTCAATGTATGCTAGAATGAACAGATGCTATAACAAACGGGGTTCCAGAACCAATTACGTTCGTTCTAGCATACCCCACTGTACTTTTTTAATGTTAAACCTATTGGCATGTAGGTAACCAATGGGTCTTTTGCAGTCACTATGATTTCAGATACTTTTTTACACCACCCTGCCTTCGCGGAATTCATCCCCACTGAATCTACATGTATTTTTGTAATTTAACACAGCAATGGGCATAAATATACACTACCTGAAGTGGTGACAGGTCACATTTGAATAAGTTTCAGTGGAAGATTAGTCACTGAAACAGCATTGCAAACAACTGAACTTGTGTTTAGTTCCACAGCCAAGGCAAGGACTTTCAAGTACTCATCTTATATCCTCCCATCAATATGACTTTTGACCTGTTCAGCATGTGTGTGTAACTACAAATTATGATAATTTATACCTCCTAATCAGGAGGCAGTTCTAGATGGAAATTTGGAGTACTGTTGGATACCGAATAGCATATGAAAAAATGGATGCACAGGCATTTCATTGCATTGACTTTTACATTCCCCCCACTATTAATAAACCCAAGGCGTATCACTGGAATCAGCTGTTCAATGCACTTTGATCTAGCTCTCTACCCTACACCACCAAAATTACAGCCACCATGAGGTGACAACTTATGCCCAAAATTCCTAATGTAAAATTCAGACCATCACCAATTCAAAGTATTACAATGGTAGCACTCAAAACTGGTACAGCACTTACATCCATCATGCCTAAAACCTCAAATTTTCATACAGATCAGTGGGGTCAAATTATGAACTGTGTTAATGTGGCATGCCATGACCCAAACACAAAAATATTAAGTGTTTCTTTATACAACACGTATACCAAGAAGGTACACAGAAAGCAGCATGTTCTGAACACGTACTTGCCCTTTAAATTTTGTGTCTCATTATACAAACACCACCACTTCATGTATAAGTAACCTGAACTTTACATACCTTCCCCCACCCCACCAGACTTCTTGCTTACATCAATTTACCCTTTGGATATGCTGCAAGAAACCCGGATTTAAGTGGCCTGCCCATTTCTATTCAAGTTACTGGCCCGTGACAATAGTTATCATTTGAGTTTCTCAGCACTGTACTGCATGACAAATATAGACATCCTTCCTGCATCATAGCAAGTATCAGTTCTGCATATTCAAGCTTCCACATTACTGTACATGTCTACAATGCAAAGGGACAGTAGTACACAAAGTCCCACAAAATAAATAAACTGCCACTGTAACAACAGCAATGGTCACTCACATCTTTCATAAGGTCTGTAGTAGTAGGTGGCACAATGACTGGTATGGTGGGCTGGGCAGTGTCTATACTGCTTGGTGCCACTGGCACAGAACTGGGAACAGTGGTGGACCCGAAGTTTGTAGCTGAACCGCCGCTGCCTGTGTTGCTAGGTGCTGTGTTGGGTGGCTGCTGTTTTTTCTTCAGTGCCTCCTTATAACACAATGAACATAGCCCATCTGTTGCTGGCGAGCCATAGAATCCACAGCCCGAACGGCACATTGCTTGCATTGGGTTTGACTCACGTTCCATCCTAACTTGTTTCCTCCAGACAGCGACGGCGTCAATTACGCACACATACAAATAACCTCAGACACCTAGTTAGTACCCCGTCAGGACTGGGTCACCTGCAACAATGAAGGGAAAAACACTTGGCTTTAGTGTGAGTTATTTCACAAAATGAGCTGGCCACACACAATTCTAATTCTGATTTAAGTACCTAACAATCAACATCCACAGAATAGCTTTGGTTTGTACAACGGACAACTGGCAAGACCTCCATTTGAAGCAGGAAATACCAATTTCACAATATATACATAAACTGTTTTTACTTTGTATTGTAAAACAAAACCAAGATCTTAATAAACAGAAAACACAGCACTCTCTTTTCATATCCTTCCAAACACACAAATGTTTTCTGAATATGTGTAATAAAATGAGACAGTGAAGAGAAGGTCATGTTGATGAACTTGCATGAACTTGTGATTGTACAGTACAACTTATTTAAATATTTCATGGTCATCACAAAGTACTCTGCTTCAGGGTGAGTGAGAACTACATCCACAAAACGGGGGAACTACTTAAATAGCAGCGACTCAATTTCTCAAGGACAATGACAAGCCATGAGAGTGGTTAGCTGCTCTTCCTTATTCTTCTGAAATGACCAAAATCCCCCATCGCGTGTGGCTTCAAGAATGTGATTTATCCGATTCCGTAATTTTGTAAATTAACGCCATGCTTATGTTTCTCGTGAATGAAGTACCAACCCCCCTTTGACGGCATGTTACAGACGAATTTTTTCTCTCCCGGGGGAACAAGCAGTGGATTATGCTCGTTACATTTAACGGGCGCGTTCATACAACTGCGAAAAGCGCCGCCTATTAGTTTTCGTCGTGTCTGTCTGTTCGTCCGCACGCCCGCACGTATTAACCCGGATCCCACTGGGCTGATTTTCAGTGAGTTTTTACATTGAAACTTGTATGGAAAGCCTCTGAGAAAACACCACTTTGGTTAAAATCGGACAAAAATATCGGGCACTTTACATGACGACCTCAGAACGTTGCATACTGTTTACAGCGACGTGAAGTCGCAAACCTGTACAATCGGCTACCACTTGACGAATTCCTATGAAATTCGAAAGTTGAGTATTTTTCGAAAATCGGTCTAAAAATTCAAGTTTCGTTAAATTCGTTAAAATCTGACCCGAACAACGGGTACTTTACATGAAGACTGATATGCATTGTTGTCATATCTCGCTCAATTCTTCTTAGAATGAGAAATGTTTCAGACAGAAGTTGTAGAGAAAATCAAAACACATTTCCATGTCCAATAACTTTTTTTTTTCTTTCTTCTGGAATCGCTTTGTTTATGGGATAATGTGGAAGAATACTGCAGAGCCGTGCAGACCACAGATGACAATTAGGCCCATGCGGATTGCAGATTGAATACCTACGGCTGCAAATGCACACTCAGAATATGTAATACTTATTCCTTTTCTACTGCAACAATGGTTGGAAGAACGCGCCTCGGTGTTACGTTACATGTTAAATCTGACAGTCGCGCCCATGGTGTCCGCAAGCTGAGATATTTTGAGGACGAGATCAGCAGATTCCGGAGTACCAGTAAGTTCTACGAAACAGTTCTAAAGAAAGAAAGAAAGAAAGAAAGAAAGAAAGAAAGAAAGAAAGAAAGAAAGAAAGAAAGAAAGAAAGAAAGAAAGAAAGAAAGAAAGAAAGAAAGAA
>Ga0209629_10004679_pt1 | contig 10183 bp, 9 predicted proteins | sample TergutCu122P5_FD_187286 | JGI IMG/M metagenome (GOLD analysis project Ga0209629, IMG submission 187286) | Cubitermes ugandensis P5 segment gut microbial communities from Kakamega Forest, Kenya - Cu122 P5 (SPAdes) (version 2) | ecosystem: Host-associated > Arthropoda: Insects > Digestive system >... | reverse complement strand
ATTGGAGTCAAGCAAATTGATTCCAAGTGAATGTACATGAGTGAAGTTTGATCTTGGCAATAAAACTAATAGTTAAAGAACATAGTCAGGGAGCAATCATGAGAAGTGAAATACAGCAGATTCTCTAGAAAAATTGTATCACATTAGTTAGCACTTGTATTGCAACAATGGCTTATTATGCAGTATGCATTTCCATGTTTCAAAAGGCTCTTGCTGGTCTTTTTCCCACACTTACAGAATCTCTTATTGCCAGTATGAGAAAAAAGTCCCCAATGGTGATATGGCTAACCTCCATATTTGCTTCTTTGGGGTACCTTTCTGTTTTCTGTGTTAAAATTATAGATAGTTGATTGCCTGACTGGCTTCCCTTCTTATACCTAACATGCACTTCTGGTTAATTCCCCTGTAAATTTTCAGTTATAAGATAATTTATGACTGCAGTCTCTGCATGGATCTGGAATTGCATGCTGTCGTGTTGTAGTGGTTAATGGTTTGCCTTCAAGTAGGTGAAATATATATCACAGTCTTTGCATGCATTAATAATATAATATAATAATATAATTCTCATGCTGCTTTCTAATCACATGCAAGAGGAAACCTACTGCCTGTGTGCAGCCTAGCATTACTACCGGAACCCAAAAAGGCTGCTCCCCTGTCACAACCAGGGCCACAGCCAGACTGTGAACACAGTGGGTGCAGCAGCTTACAATGCAAGTGCATGTTCATACATATGTTTATATATGTATATAATGTTGTATTATACATATAACATGTATGCATAAACATAAAGAGTGCCTATGCCAGGACCACACAATCAGCACTTTAATTGCATATTGTGCTCTATTACATTGCACAAAACATCTTGCATATACATACATTTTTTTAAAATGAGTTGTTTCCAACTGTGGTGGTTCAACAGAAGCAATTTGTGAATGCGGTGGGGTGTCACATATCATTTAGCAGGCTGACCAGCACATTTACCTTTGATGTTTCACAATTCCTAGTGGGTGCATTGCACCCACTTGCACCCTCCTGACTATGGACCTGGTCCCAACTTCTCTGTTTCCCAAACTACTCATCCTCCAAGCATTTCTACTCTTCTTTATGCATACTGTAGTTCTGTGACCCAATGCTCCACATGCATGACACCTAATCTTTGTGTCCATAGCTGTAACTATGTGTGCATTAAATCCTGTGTCTGCATTCATCTCAACACCTGCCCCACTCTAGGATGTATCATTCCTCTAATAATTCCTCAGCTTGCCAACCCATAACTTATAACATTGCCCATTTCTTTGCTGGCTACCTCTGGCCTTTTATGTATCCTGTACAACATAAACCTCCTCTCTTTAACTAGCAAAATGACAGACTCTTCCTCTAACACACTGTCTGTACACACTGTTAATGCCACTGATTCACATTTGACTCTATCATCAGATTCACCAACTAACTGCCATGCAGAGTATGCATTTGCCAAATTATTGATCTCATGGCTCATACAACTTTACCTTCACTACAGATCCTGTAAACTGCTTCTAATTCTGACTGCATTGTACATATTTGACGCCTCCAGCAGGCTACATACTTGCTGGTGTCCTCTCTGCTACTGAACTCATAAAATGCATAATAATCTCATGTTCTTTTTAACATCATACTTTTACTCAAATATCTGCTTAATCTCATTCCAAGTAGAGAACAGATCACTTACTAATAATTTACTCATAGATTTTCCCATGACTTTTGTCATTACGTATTTCAACAGCAAATAATGTTGCTCCAGTTTGTTTATTTAAATAGCTGTAGTTGCCTTATCAATAAATTCTTTCAGTTTCTATTACCATCAAAGGGCGGTTTATTAATTTCATTACTTCAGCTCTATTAAAGTAATGGTCTCTGCTTGTTATTGCTGTCTCTCATGAATCAGGGTAACTCATGATAATCAAGTAACTCTTACTTACTAATAGTTTGTTATAAATATTTAACCTTGATGCTAAACCTAACTTACAGCACTTAACGCAGCAAATGGGTTTGTGCAACCAAGCACTCCTGCTATATCAACTGACTATCAAATTGTTTTCACTCTGTTAGCGAAATACTACTTCCTTTCCCCTCATAACTACGGGAAGGGGGAACAACATCGCATACTGCTCATCAATTTGAGCAATGCATACCTTATGATGAGACGTGCATAGATCAAAAGTACATTCCCATCTACAACTAGCTGTGACTGGATTTGTGCTGGAACTGGTAATGGCCCGACTTAGGTCACAATCTTGATAGTAGATGGTCAGTGATCGGACTTATTCAGATTCTTGTGTTCGGATTTCTCCACAGCAGTTCGAACACCACTGCTTGCCTTACTGATGGTCACTGTACCAAATGCTTCTTCAACTCTCCAGCATTAGTAGTACTAAGTCTAGATCCCTTCTTGAGCTATCAGCTCTTGTGAAAGGGTCTCGTTTAAGGTTTTGCAAGATGTTTAAACAAAAGAAGTGTCGTCAGCTGATGTCAGAGGCATAGGTGTATCACACTGATCGGACACACGAAGGGTGGTGAACGTAGCTGAATTAAGTCGGCTCGTACAGTCACCAGGTGTTGATTTTGGCTTGCTAGGGATAGTGAGTTACACAACCCATGTTCACTGCTGCCTGATTTTGCTCCCAGTCCTACGCGATCAAACAGGCATCCTGGATAAGCCCAGGGGATGCAGCAATGTCTCTTTGGATTGGACGTTCACCTTCACTCATAATTGGAATTGGTTGTTGATGTATGTAGTTGGAGACTGCCCACGCCGTTGATTATGGTAATTTTTCATTAGTTGGCTAAGTCGTTGCTGGGTAAGGCATAAGAATTAAAGAGCAGAAAACGCTGAAGGATTTACTGAATTACATCAATATAAGGTTGATGTGTTGCGGCAAGATGCAAGAAGTCCTGCTGGAGATTTTAGGTTGAGTAACAATGTCACAGCTGGCTGACAACAAAACGGGCTGTTATAAATAAAATAAACTTATGATTCAGCCTTCTGAATTTCAGAGAGTTTAAGAACGATTCAAAATGAATCACATGACGCCTTGTCCAAAAGAGTGATTCTCTTTGTGCTCCTTGGGGAGCTTCTGGCACGCTTACATTCATATTCATATTCATATTCATTTATTCAGTATTCCAGAGATCCACCAAAGTGGATATAGAACTTGTCATTAGATAACAACAGGAACAGTACAAAATGAGTCTTGACAATAAAATACATATAATAATAATTTATGAATATAATACATAAATAAGACACATGCTTATACATGGAAATGTGATCAGTTCATAATAGACAATCAATGAATACTTATATAATGTACGAGACAGAACCTCAAAACTAGTATCAATATAAAATGGAATTTTGTGACACAGTACATAATTCATGACTGACTGAGGTACTCTTCCATTGTATAAAATGAATAAGTGTATAAACATTTTTTTGGAGCAATTTTAAACTTTTTTGGTTACCAGCTACATTCTTAATCTCCAAGGGTAAATTATTAAAGATTTTTATTATTTCTTCCGTTCAAGGGCTGCTGAGGAAACACATTTTTACGTGCTCCATGGCCTCTTTATAGCATAAATATCTGGCACCAGACCATCAGGAGGGATCGAGGGGGGGAGGGGGGTTATTTAAAACTATGGCAGCAACCTTATTTCTATGTATGTTTTCCTGAAAAATGACTTCAGAAATATTTGTCAATGACACAAGGATCTTAGTTATACAGAAAGTAATTCATTACATCACACCATGAGTACAGGGTCTGCATCCTGGGGGATGTTACAATTGTGTTTCATCATGTCAAATATGCCATATGTGAGATACAGTTTGGGTGGTTGTGCAAGCTACCTATGTGATAAGCAGTCATGTACAAAACAATGGATTCCAGCATACATTTCTGAATGTTACATTTCCAAATACAGGTCATTACTGGACAAAAGAATAGAATCCAAATGTCAAGGGCTCAGAGAGGAGACGCTGGATAATATCGGTGATAGACTTGAACATTCTCCTCAAATACCCATCAGATACTTTGCAACGGAGACAAGCATTTCAGAACTTCTGCAAAACTCTTAAAATTGAAATTATGTACAACAACGGTATTGAGCTGGCAAATAATGCATAAGCTGGCTTTGTCTTTACAATTCAATGGCTTAATGCAGTAATTCCAATAGAAACCTGAGGCAATACCACCTGTGTCTCGAGCATGGGTGGCCAAACAGTTTTCAGGTAGCCCTCCAAACACATTTATTGTAAACAAGTTACATGTCACACTAATTTCTGCTGATGGCAACAATTCACTGTGTTGGCATAACTGCATAAAATGTGAGTACTCAACACACCAGGGGATACACTGCCATAAAAATCACAATAACAACCCTTTCTTACAAAAATATGATTTTATTATTAAAAAAAAATTACTCTCCCCTCCAGTGAGTCACATTACAGCTTAGAACACATAAATATTATTTAGTGGAATTTGATTGCCGCACATGAGTCTTGTGAATTGTAGTTTGAACTTCATTTGTCCAATCTTAATAAAGTGATTTTCTCTAAATAATTCATGCAGCTTGACTCCTGGAGACACTAATGGTTCCTCAGCTAGTCGAAAAAATCCCCGCATTTTATGGAACTGGAAGTTTCCTCGCCGTTTTCAGAACAGCCCACCAGTCACTATCTGGTGCCAGACCATACCTTCCCAACCCATACCTTGAAGAACAATTTTAGTATTATCCTCTCACCCAGACCTCGGTCTTCCCATGGTCTGTTCCCCTTCGGTTTCCTAACCAAAGCCCTGTATGCACTTCTCTTCTCTTTCTTCTTGATATTATCACTCATATAATATTTGGTGAGTACAGATCATCAAGTTTCTCACTATACAATATTCTCCAGACTTCTGGAGCATCCTCCCTCTTAGGCTCAACTCTCTTCCTCAGCAGTCCATTCTTGAACACCCTCAACCTATGTTCTTCCCATAATGTGAGAGGCCAAGTTTGATACTAATAAAAAACTAATTCTCTCTAGTGATAAAATTATATATGATGCAGTTTGACGTGTGTACCATAAATGTTACAGTTAGTATGTCAGACATATATCTGTGATGCACTTGTAATAATTATTAATGTCACTTTGTGTATATGAACTCTGAAGCTATGCCAACCATAATATCCTAAATTAATATTACACACGTGTCTGTATCGTCAAAGCTAAATAATAATCTTGCTTGAGAAAATGATGACTGCTCAACTTGTTATGAAATCATCCATATATATGGAACATGAAAATCCACAAGATCTTAGCACTGGCTCCTACCATGACTAAGTTAAATCCAGTCCCATGACATCAGATCACATTTCTCAAACATCCATTTTAATATAATTCTCTCACTTGTGCATGTAATATTAAACTGTTCAGATCACTTCCATTTGTTTTGCTTGGATCCTGCAGCCAATAAGATGTATTGTCATTCCTATGCTCATCCAGCAGAATTGGGGGGCTGCGTCCCTCCCAGAAATTTGGGAAATATTAAACAAAATATCTGAATACAAGTTTTTGTTAGAAGTTCTATGGAAAACTTTTAGTAAGATACAGTATTTAGTTTAATTTTTCTCAATGCAGATGAGCTGCCCCTGTTCCTGTGTTATCAGTTTCACATTGTTTTGTTAAAACATATATATTCTGCTTCAACTTGTAACAACCAAGACTGCATCTGCCAGTTTTGATAGCCTGTCCAGCTATTTCTGTAATAGAAGACCTGTTGATGCCCTCATTATCACCAACATTTTTGAAAAGTACAAATGTATCTGAAATAATATGCTGATTATGTTCTGTACTGCATACTGCACACATCATTTAATTCTGTCATAGATGTGATCATCATCAAATATTTGTATATGAAATAAATTATGTCTCTGACAAAACATCAGTCTCAGCCTCATTAATATGAGCCAATTAGGTTTATACTATCTATTGCTAGAAAAAAAATCAATCTCATTCCAAATCCAATTACCATGATAAACATTAAAATAAAACATTTACATACTTATCTGCATAATTCAGTTGTCATAATTTTAAATAGGCTTGGCCCTTGACATATTCTGATGCAGAATTAATTATGACATTCACAATCCTTCAATCTTTGGTAGGATTTTGTGTACAGTATAGAAGTACAGCTCATTGCAAAACCTTATCACAGAGGATAATACAGTACATATACTACAACACATACATACATCCACGTATTGTGATTCAAACCCACAATCCACACGTTTAAATGTTTCAAGACCACATACAACTCACACAACACAGCCATTGTGAAAGGCTCCATGCGTGAATATGAGGACAAATGTTGACATAAGTAGTCTGTAGTGGATAACTGAATTAAAATTTTATACTCACAAGCTAGTTGCCACTATTTCAATAACAGCTACCAGCTATGATGTAGAATTACTTTTCAAACACATTCCCTGGTAACTGTAATGTAACAGAATCAAAATGTGTCAAATCCATTCAGAAGAACATTACTCTTCAAGCACATCTCCCGATAACTGTGACATAGAATTACTATTCAAAACCATCACCTGATAACTGTGATGTACCATTACTATTCAAACACATCTCCTGATAACTAGGATGTAGTATTATTATTCAAACACATCTCCTGATAACTAGGATGTAGTATTATTATTCAAACACATCTCCTGATAACTGTGATGTAGCATTATTATTCAAACACATCCCCTGATAACTGTGATGAGTTCTGTAATTTTCTTCTTTATTTCACTCACGCTTCTCAGTAAAGTGGCCAGAGCACATCCCCTCTAATAAACTCCAACGCAGGAAAGTGTGACAAACAAGACCAATTTGAATAAAAAAAAAATCAGTATACTCTTTAGGATAAAATAATGCTTAATTCATTTATTTATTGTTATTGTCATGTTTTGGTCCTTACTGGAAAATCTTAAGGGCAGTGCACAAATGTGACATGGGAAATTACTAAAGTGTTTTGCATTATTAAAATAAATGGTTTAAAAAGTATGCTGCATGACAAGTGTCACAATAAACATTAAGTAAATATGTTACAAAATGTTCCTATTTTGTGCAGATAATATTATTCCTTAAGGCGGGGATGCACACATCCTGGAAGCCAGTTCACCATGGCAACTAATTTTGTATGGTGATGCCTAATATTTATGGGTCCTCAACATGGGACTTTATTCATGTAACCCTTTTGGCTTGTTAAATTTCAAGATGGCTCCCAGACTTTTGAAAAACTTATGCCCCCCTGTTTTACAGATCCTTGAAAAGCTACAGGAAGTCTGAACAAACCCAAACCAGTATACTGTTTACATTGAATATCATTATAGGACTGTACACAGTAAACAATGATCAATTTTATAAAAAATGGACCAAGTAATTCGGCCTCACTAATGTATCCTTTGTTCCTGTAATGGATCATTTACAATTTTTTATGTTGGAAAGTGCAGGCAATGGAACACTGCACCATGATATACTACAAATGTTTCTAATTCTACCAATCGCAGATGATGACGCAGAACAAAGTTAAAATGTACAGTAAGTGAGCCACTCAATCTCCACATACATAACATAATGGCTGACTTTATTAGATTGCTGGTCCCCCATTAACTACCACACCACCCTCCACATGTTATGCTGTGGTAACAAGGGACCCATTTAACACAAAACCTTCCCTTGTACAAATTTAATTAAATTTTCTACATTTTATATATTTGTAACATATTTCTATAAATGAAGGTGCTGTTATGAAAACAAGTAGGTAATATTTCTCCACAAATTCACTGAATACATGTTTATCACAGTTAATGAACAAGGTGTTTCCAAGAAATGTAACTTCTGTGTTTTGCAAAGACTGTTCAGTGGAACCTCGATCTATCGTTTTTCAAGGGGATGGAGAAACAAAACGATGAATGCGGGAAAACGATTAATCCGGGCAAATATTACACATTGTAAATAAATAACACATCGTAAATAAATAACGTTTATTACTTTTAACATGAATACACTACATTAAAAAAACTACTTTTTAACAAAAAATTCGTACATTGTCCTTTGCTTCTTGGCGGAATTTTGCCTCAATTGAAATTACGACTTTTCGAGACTTAAAATGTTTTCACGGTCCGTGTCACTTCCACTTTGAGCATAGAAAAACGCTTTAACTTTTTGTAAAGCTTCGTAAGTTCGGCGAAGCTTGGCACCATCTCTTGTTCATTTTCATCTTCTTCCTCCACACTCCTTGTAGACCCAAATGCTTCGCATAATTCTTCAACAGTTTCAACTCCACTTGTTGCCACATGGAGATCCACTGAGACGTAGCTTTGGAAATCGTATTTCTGGTCTCTACACAGTTCTTCCCAGTCTTGGCAGAAATCATCATCATCATCGTCGTCGTCGTCGTTTGCCATGTCATTACTATCAGACTGGTACTTGTGTCCAGCTTTACGGAAGCAATTTTGAATGTTTTGCTGGCTTACTTGTTGCCACGCTGCCATTATGTAGTGCATTGCTTCGAGTACGTTAATGTTTTTCTTTACTTCTTTTCCCGAAAAGGCGTTTTCTATAGTATGCGTTTAAACTGTGAATGATTCCTAAGTCAAGTGGCTGGAGCGTAGTTGTACATTTTGCCGGGTACCGTACCACTTTAACATTCCTAAGAAAGGATGTATCTTTGGGATGCGCTGCACAATTGTCTACAAAAAGAACAATTTGTCTGTTTTGCACCCCCATTTGCGCGTCTAAAGAATGGAGGAACGAACAAAAAATCTTTGTCGTCATCCATGCTTTACCGTTCGCGTGGTATTTAGTTGGCGATTTTTTAACGTTCTTGAAGTACCTTGGTCTCGGGGATTTCCCAATCACAATCGGCACTTGTTTGTCACTTCCATCACTAATAACACATAGTAGCACAGTGAGCCTGTCTTTGGAATGTTTTCCGCCATGGCAAGATTCTCCTTTATATGCCAAGGTTCTATCAGGAAGCACGTTGAAGAATAGCCCCGTCTCGTCTGCATTGTGTACATCGTGTTGTTCATAACCCCCCGATAAAGACTGCAGACTTTCCAGCCATGCATCAGTACTTTCAACACTTACTTCAGCAACAAAAATTTTCGCTTTTTCCCTTAGTGTGGTTCCATCAATTGGAATATTGTATGCCTGTGCCTGGTGATACCAGGTGAAGAGCACCGTTTCCAATTCCGCAAATGTCGACTCCTTACCAGTTTTTCTCTCCTTGCACGCGGATCTCGTCCTTCTTGGCGAATAAAGAGTTTAATGTGCTAGCGGCCAACCCGAGTCGTTTCGCAATGTACACATGTTTCTCCCCAGGATTCTTCTCTACTTCCTCTTATTATTTTCAATCGGTCGTGCAAAGTTCTCACTTGCTTCTTCGGCTGAGCCATGGTCCAAAGAAAATAAATTAAATACGAATAAAACTAATAAAAAAATGAAAACTAACAAGAATAAACTACTGAAACTAATAAACTAATGAAAACAAATAAACCAAATACCAGAAATCACACGAGAAAGCACAGAACCACTTGCAACGAAGTAGTTCGGAAATGACGCTAATAACGCGGACGTGGAGCTGAAGGCCATGTGCGAAGCGTGACTGCATTACTGTGTTGCCAGATTTATAGTCCAAAGAGAAAATAACGCAAATAATAAACACTTCACTTCAATTTTTTTTTTCAAATGATCCATGCTGGAAATGCTGCGTCGGGACCGTGATTTACAATCGATCAATGCGGTGAAACGATAGTTCGGGGAACGATGAATGTGGGAATAAATAAAGTTATTTAGATGGAACTTCATTCGGGACCAAAAAATGGCGAACGGTACCTGCGGGAACGATACGTAGATCGAGATTCCACCATATATGAATGTCTGGAGCAAAGAAGCTACATGACAATGTTACAGTTTACACATTTACTGGCTCCTCTCTTTTGTTTTGTGTTGGGTGACACAGTCAGTATCTAAACTATAGTCAGTTGCAGGTGAGTGTGAATGTGTAACACTGGCATTGTATGATATGAAAAGTTTGATCTGTTGAGAGAATCAGCCTTCAGTTGCAATGGTCTCAAACAGTGGCGTACCCAGCAATTTTTTTCAGGGGGG
>Ga0209629_10004678_pt1 | contig 10184 bp, 4 predicted proteins | sample TergutCu122P5_FD_187286 | JGI IMG/M metagenome (GOLD analysis project Ga0209629, IMG submission 187286) | Cubitermes ugandensis P5 segment gut microbial communities from Kakamega Forest, Kenya - Cu122 P5 (SPAdes) (version 2) | ecosystem: Host-associated > Arthropoda: Insects > Digestive system >... | reverse complement strand
CTTTCAGGATGAATCAAAACACCGGGCGGGCAAGGCGTCGGATGCTCGACGAATTGCTGCAAGCGATAGCGGACGCCCCCGTGCCGTTGCGACCGCACCGCTCGGAGCCGAGGGCGCTCAAACGAAGGCCCAAGCCCTGCCAACTGCTGACCAAGCCCAGGCATAAAATGGTGGGCTCCCAATCGAGGCGCAAAAGTTTGCTTTTTAACAGGCCCTCATGCGCCTCACCCCTCCGGCTCCTGCTGGCGCAAGTCCAGCGTCAGGCTGAAACGCTCCGAGACGTAGTTGACCTCGGCGTATTCGATGGGGCGGCCGCCCGCGTCGAACACCGTGTGTTTGCGCACGAGCAGGGGCGTGCCCTCCCTCACGCTCAGTTTTTTCGCAAGCGCCGCGCCCGCCGTCGTCGCCGTGAATTCCTCGTGCGCCATTTTCGCGACCACGCCCGCCTCCGCCTCAAGCATCTCCCGCAACGGCCTCGTGAAATCCTCGCGCCCCGTCAGTTTCAGGCGCGGGTGAAACCACGACGTTGTCAGGAGCACCGGCTTGCCGTCCCAGCCGCGCACGCGGTCGAGCCGCTGCACCGTCGCGCCCGGCCTCACCTGCAACGCCTGCGCGGCCTGCGCCGGCGCCGCGACGGCGCGCACCGTCGTGCTGAAATTCACCACCGTTATCCCCTTTGCCGCCATCTCGCGCGAAAAACTCCGCCACGAGCGGATGCCCGACTCCGCCGGCCGCTGGCGCGCCACGCGCGTGCCCACGCCCGGGCGCCGCTCCAGCACGCCCTCCTGCACGAGCCGCGCGAGCGCCGCGCGCGCCGTGCCGCGGCTCACGCCGAGCCGGTTGGCCATCGATTCCTCGTCCGGCAGCAACGCCCCCGCCTGGAACTCCGGCAGCGCCGTGAGCCGCCGGATGCGCTGCTCGACCTGCCTGTGCAACGGCCCGCCGTCGCCCGGCCTGACCATCGTGAGGATGGAAAGTGGATTTTGAGGATTTTGAGAAACGCCCATATTGTTTAATTGTGTAAACATGACACCCCGCGCCTGTCCAATCGCAAAGTGCCCGTAAATGTCTAAACATTTAACTTGCCCCGCCACGCCCCGGCCTTTTTATCCCGCGCCGCAATGAAACCTCCACCCGCGCCCCGCTTCATCACGCCGCCCGCCGCCGCTTCGCGCCGCCATTGCGCCTTCGCGCTCGCCGCCGCGGCCGCCCTCGCATTCGCGACGCCCGCGACGCCCGCGGCCCCAGCCGCCGCCGGCTTCACACGGCTCGACAAACTCCCGCCGCCGCGCATTTGCGACGCGACCGGCGGCGTTTTTATCAACGCCGGCAACCCCGTCGAAAACCTCGTCGACGACGACCCGGTCACCGAGTTCGCCTCGGCGGGCAAGGGACTCCACACCTTCGTCGAGTTCGATTTCGGCAAGCCCGCGCCCATCGCCGGCTTCCGCCACCAGGACCGCCGCAACGGCACCATCGCCGCCTCCGAACTCATCTTCCTCGACGACGCCGGAAACGAAATCACCCGCGTGCCCGTCGCGCACGCCGACCGCGGCGGCGCGGTCGTGTTCAAACCCATCCAGCCCGCCGTGACCGCGCGCCGCGTGCGCTGGCAGGTCGCCAAACTCGGCAAAGGCAACGCCGCCTCCGTCGGCGGCGCCGAAATCACTTTTTATACCACGGGAAAAACCGACGCCACGCCGGACGGCATCACGATTGAAACCCTCGCGCTCCCCATCACCGGAAAAAACACACCCGCCGCATCCTCCACCGCCCCCGCCGCGCCGCTCACCCAGCCGCTCAAACTCAACATCGATTACCCCTACGCCGAACCGCTCGACGCCACCGTGACACTCGGCGACGCGCCCGCGCGCCCCGTCCGCCTCCAACCCGGCCCGCAAACGCTCGACTTCACCATCCCCATTTCAAAACAACCCCGCGCGCTCCCCCTCGCCATCGCCGCCGCCTCAACAACCACCGCCGCCCCCGCATCCCAACAACCACTCTACCGCGCCGACATCGCCATCCCAGCCTTTCGCGAAATCACCATCTACATCACGCCCCACTCGCACCACGACATCGGCTACACGGAAATCCAGACCGCCATCGAGGAAAAACAACTCAACAACCTCCTCGTCGCGATGGACGCCGCCGACCGCACCGCCGATTACCCCGAAGGCTCCCGCTTCGTCTGGAACCTCGAAGGCACCTGGACCGCCGACCGCCTCCTGCGCTGCCTCGACGACGCCCACCGCGAAAAATTTTACACCGCCGTGCGCCAAGGCCGCCTCGCCATCGACGCCATGTATTTCAACGTCCTCACCGGCCTCTGCCGCCCCGAGGAACTCATCTCCCTCTTCCGCCTCGCCACCGAACTGCGCGCCAAAACCGGCGCCACCATCGACTCCGCCATGATCAGCGACGTGCCCGGCTACACCTGGGGCACCGTCACCGCCCTCGCCCAAGCCCGCGTCAAATACCTCTCCCCCGCCGCCAACACCTTCGACCGCGTCGGCGCCACCAACCTCGCCTGGGAAAACAAACCCTTCTGGTGGATTGGCCCCTCCGGCGCCGAACGCATCCTCGTCTGGGCCCCCTTCGGCGGCTACAACTACGCCAACCGCATCACCCGCATCACCCCCGAATGGGCCGAAAACTTCCTCACCAGCATCCTCCGCGCCAACTACCCCTACGACACCGAATACATCCGCTGGTCGCGCGGCGACAACGGCACCCCCGACACCGCCCTCCCCGACCAAGTCCGCGACTGGAACGCCACCCACGCCTGGCCCCGCCTCGTCATCGCCTCCATCCACGACGCCTTCAGCGCCCTCGAAAAAACCGACGCCGCCCGCATCCCCGAATACCGCGGCGACTGGACCCCCTACTGGGAAGACGGCGCCGGCTCCTCCGCCGCCGAAACCGCCGAAAACCGCGCCAGCTCCGACCGCCTCAACCAAGCCGCCGCCCTCTGGACAATGCTCGCCCCCGCCACCTACCCCGCGCGCGACTTCGCCGACGCCATGCGCCACATCCTCCTCTACAGCGAGCACACCTGGGGCGCCTCCGCCAGCGTCACCGCCCCCGCCTCCCTAGAAACGCAACAACAATGGGCCATCAAACGCGCCTACGCCGCCACCGCCGCCACGCAAACCCGCGCCCTCCTCGAACGCGCCCGCGCCCTCGCCATTGACGCCGGCCCCCCCGTCCCCGCCGCCATCGACCTCTACAACACCACCTCCTGGCCCCGCACCGAACTCGTCACCCTCCCCCGCGACTACGCCCGCGCCGGCGACAACCGCGTGCTCGACGACACCGGCGCCCCCGTCCCCACGCAACGCCTCACCACCGGCGAACTCGTCATGCTCGCCGAAAACATCCCCCCATTTTCCGCCCGCCGCTACACCATCACCACCGGCCCCGCCACCGCCCCCGCGCAAAAAGCCACCGCCACCGCCACCCCCGCCACCCTCGACAACGCCATCCTCCACCTCGCCCTCGACCCCGCCACCGGCGGCATCACCGAACTCCGCGCCGGAAAAAACACCCACAACTTCGCCGGCACCGCCACCGGCGAAACCCTCAACGACTACCTCTACTTCAACGGCGACGACCCCGCCACCGCCCGCGGCGCCACCAACACCACCATCCGCGTCAAAGAACGCGGCCCCCTCGTCGCCTCCCTCACCATCGAATCTACCGCCCCCGGCTGCCACGCCCTCACCCGCGAAATCCGCCTCGTCGCCGGACGCGACGCCGTTGACATCACCAACATCGTCGACAAAGCCCGCCTCGTCGCCAAGGACTACCGCGCCCCCGAAGGCAAGGAAAGCGTCAACTTCGCCTTCCCCTTCAACGTCCCCGCCGGCCAAGTCCGCATCGAAAGCCCCCTCGCCATCACGCGCCCCGACGCCGACCAAATCCCCGGCGCCTGCAAAAACTGGTTCACCGCCGGACGCTGGGCCGACATCTCCAACGCCACCACAGGCATCACCTGGGTCACGCTCGACGCCCCACTCGTGCAAGTTGGCGCCCTCACCGCGAACCTCCTCAACTCGCAAACCAACCCCAACGTCTGGCGCAAGCAAACCGGCCCCGCGCAAAAACTCTACGCATGGGTGATGAACAACCACTGGGGCACCAACTACCGTGCCTGGCAGGAAGGCCCCGTCACCTTCCGCTTCATCCTCCGCCCCCACGCCGCCTACGACCCCGCCGCCGCCACGCGCCTCGCCATCGCCGCCAGCCAGCCCCTCATCCCCGCCCGCGCCCACGGCGAAAAACCGCCCGCCACCCCGCGCCTCGCCCTCTCCACCCCCGACGTAATCGTCTTCGCCCTCAAACCCAGTGACGACGGCCGCGCCCTCATTGCCCGCCTCTGGAACACCGGCCAAACCGCCGCCTCCACAACCCTCACCTGGTCCTCGCCCGCCCCCCGCCGCGTCACCCTCAGTGACACCAGCGAGGAACCCCTCGCCGAACTCCCCCCCGGCGCCCCCGTCGAAATCCCCGCCAGCGGAGTCGTCACCCTCCGCGCCGAACTCCAATAAACCCGCCCCCACGCACCCATTTCCCATCCCTCCCATAACTCCCATCCCTCCCATAACTCCCATTCCCATCTCTCCGCCACCCGCCATGACCCAGCCCGCCACCATCACCCACCCGCAACCCGGCGCGACCTACGACAAGTTCCCCTTCATCGCCGTCCCCGACACCGCCGGCGCAGCCGCCACCGGCTGGGACGCAATCGCCGCGCGACTCCGCGAAACCATCGCCGCCCGCGCCGCCGCCGGCGCGCGCAAAATCATCGTCGCCATCGAATGCTACACCGGCGTCGACGAAACACTCGTCCACACCGAACTCACCCGCCGCCTCGCCCCCGCGCCCGCGTCCACGCCCGCCCTCGTGCTCGCGCTGCACGCGCACGACGCCCTGCTCCCGCCCGCCGACATCGACCGCCTCGTCGCCCCCTTCCTCGGCGGCGACGACCCGCTCTTCGGATTCCTCGGCCCCCTCGAACTCCCTCAATTCTTCTCGCCCGAAAAAACCGCCGCCCTGCGCGCGCGCATCGCCGCCGTGAAAACAGGCGTCATCCTCGTCACCGGCTGCGGCGCGCTCCACGTCATTGGCGAAAACAAAAACGCCGCCCTCATCCTCGTTTACGCCGACATGGCCCGCTGGGAAGGCCAGCTCCGCCAGCGCCGCAACGAAACCGCCAACCTCGGCGCCGACAACAAAAACCAGCCCGCCAACCTCAAATACAAACGCGCCTACTTCATCGACTGGCGCGTCTGCGACCGTTGGAAGCGCCCGCTCATCGCCCGCTGGGATTACTACCTCGACACCCACGACCCCCGCGCCCCGAAACTCGCCGACGGCCCCGCCGTGCGCGCGGGCCTCCGCCACGCCGTCACGCGCCCCTTCCGCGTCGTCCCCTTCTTCGACCCCGGCCCCTGGGGCGGCCAGTGGATGAAGCACGTCTGCGACCTCGACCACTCCGCGAAAAATTTCGCCTGGTGCTTCGATTGCGTCCCCGAGGAAAACAGCCTCCACCTCGACATCGGCGGCGCGCGCATCGAAATGCCCGCCGCCAACCTCGTCTTCGACCAGCCCCGCGCGCTGCTCGGCGAAAAAGTCCACGCCCGCTTCGGCGACGAGTTTCCGATACGCTTCGACTTCCTCGACACGATGGGCGGCGGCAACCTCAGCTTCCAAGTTCACCCGCTCACCGAATACATCCAGCGCCATTTCGGAATGCACTACACGCAGGACGAAAGTTATTACTACCTCGACGCCGCGCCCGGCGCGCAAGTCTACCTCGGCCTCAAGGACGGCGCCGACCCCGCCACACTCGCCCGCGACCTGCGCGCCGCGCAAAACGGCGGCGCCCCGTTCCCCGACGCGCATTACGTGAAACGCCTGCCCGCCAAAAAGCACGACCACTTCCTCATCCCCGCCGGCACCGTGCACTGCTCCGGCGCGGGCGGCATGGTTTTGGAAATCAGCGCCACGCCCTACATCTTCACCTTCAAAATGTGGGACTGGGGCCGCCTCGGACTCGACGGAAAACCGCGCCCCATCAACATCGAGCGCGGCCTGGCGAACATCCAGTGGGACCGCACGGAAAAATGGGTGCGCGCGCAACTCGTCAACCGCGTCGAGCCGCTCAACGCCGGCGACGGCTGGCGCGAGGAGCGCACCGGCCTGCACGAGCGCGAGTTCATCGAGACGCGCCGCCACTGGTTCACGAAGCCCGCGCCGCACAACACCGCCGGCGGCGTGAACGTCCTCAACCTCGTCGAAGGCCGCGCCGCGATTGTCGAAAGCACCGCGGACGCCTTCGAGCCGTTCCAAGTGCACTACGCCGAGACGTTCATCGTCCCCGCCGCCGTCGGCGCCTACCGCATCCGCCCGATTGATGGCGCCGCCGGTGGCGGCGAATGCGCGACGATGAAAGCCTTCGTGCGAACCTGAACAATCGCCCGCGCTCCCAGTGTGGCGCCGCCGCGGCTTCCTCGCGAAAACCACCCGCTACTCCTCGATAACTTCCCCCTCTTCGCCGGTGAGTTTTTTCTTCTTTTTGTTTTTCTCGCCGGCCTTGGCTTTCTTCTCGTTTCCGGCGGCGGCGGCTTTGTGATATTCCGGGTTAATCACGGGCATCGGGGCGTTGAGGGAGTCGCGCCATTGGTGCAGTTGCGCAAGGAGCCTGGCGGCGAGGTCGGGTTGCTGCTCGGCGAGGTCGGTTTTCTCGGAGATGTCGGTGACGACGTTGTATAATTCGATTTTGCCGGGGGCGTTGGGGACGAGGGTTTCGATTAGTTTCCACGGGCCTTGGCGGATCACTTCGCCGGGGGTGCTGCGCCAGAGGAGGCTTTTGTTTCCGGTGCGGTTGCCGCGCATGTCCAGATACACGGGGCAGTGCCAGTAGAGGGCGCGCCCGGCGAGGGCTTTGTCGTCCCGTCCTTTGAGGAGCGGAACCCAGGAGAGGCCGTCGAGGACGGTGCCGGCGGGGGCGCGGTGGCGCGCGAGGTCGAGCACGGTGGGCACGAAATCGATGGCGTGGATGGGCGTGTCGCAGGTGGCGCCGGGTTTGGTCACGCCGGGCCAGCGCACGATGTAGGGGACGCGGATGCCGCCTTCGAAGTGCATGCCTTTGCCGCCGCGCAGGGGCGTGTTGTCCGTCTCGCCGAGGAAGCCGCCGTTGTCGGAGGTGAAGATGACGATGGTGTTGCCGGCGATGCCGAGGCGGTCGATTTCGGCGAGCACGCGGCCAACGGAGCGGTCGAGCGCGCGGATCATGCCGGCGTAGACGGGGCGGTCTTGCTGGCCGGCGGTTTTCTTGTCCTTGAAGTGATCGGTGTCGGCCTGCGGGGCTTGCACGGGTTGGTGAACGGCAAAATGGGTGATGGCGAGGAAGAAGGGTTTGTTTTCCTTGGTGGCGCGTTGCATGAACTCGATGCCGCGGTCGGTGAGGTAATCGGCGAGGAACTGGCCGGCGGGGTGCGGGATGTTGGGCTTGGTTTTGAAATCGAAGTGGCCTTGGCCGCCGTCATACCAAACGACGCTGTCCCAGCCGCGGGGCGCGGGGCCGCTGGCGGGGTCGAGGTGCCATTTGCCGTGGATGGCGGTGAGGTAGCCGGAACCGCGGAGCAGTTCGGGGAGGACGGGGATGTTCGCGGGGAGCGTGGTGACGTTTGTGGGCGCGGTGAACTGGCGGTCGTAGGATTTGCCGCGGTTGCTGTCGCCGACGGTGTAGACGCCGGTGCGGGGGGAATATTTTCCGGTCCAGAGGCAGGCGCGCGTCGGGGCGCAATTGGGCATGGTGTAGGCGTAGTTGAAACGCATGCCTTGGGCGGCGAGGCGGTCGAGGTTGGGCGTCTCGTAATATTTGCTGCCCTGGCAACCGAGGTCGATCCAGCCGAGGTCGTCGGAGAGGATGAAGACGATGTTGGGGGGCGCGGATTGCGGATTGTCGGATGCGAGCGCGTTGGCGGGAGCGGCCGCGCAAAACGTGGCGGCGGCGGTGAGGGCGGTGAGGGCGAGTGCGGGTGGTTTCATGGAGAATGGAATTTATTGGGGTTTCGGTTTGGTCTTCGCGTCAATCGAAAAGACGCTCACTTGGAATATCACAAAAATTGAAGCCCGCCCCGCAACCCCCCGCGCTCCCGCGCTTGCCTTTGTCGCGCGAAATCGAAAATGTGCGCCGACAACCAGCACACCAACCCAGCCGTGAAAACTCCGTCGCTAATAAACCCTCTGCGATTCCTTCGCCTGAGCGCCGCGTTCACCCTGTCCCTCTGCGCCGCGCCACTCCCGCCGCTCCCCGCCCAGCCCGTCCCGATAACCACCAGCACCACCGCCGACCCCGCCCCGCGCACGCTCAACACCACCCTCGAATACCGCATTACCGACAGCGCCACGCTCACCTTCGCCAACGGCGCCACCGCCACCACCACCGGCACCGACGGCGGCGTGTTCGCCTACAACAACACCGCCGCGCAATCGCTCATCATCATGCCAACTGGCGCGACCGACCCCACCGGCATCAGCGCGGGCACCGGCGCGGTTGTCTTCAGCAACAACACCGCCGGCAAAGGCGGCGGCGCCATCTCCATCACCACCGCAAACACCAAAACCACCATCACCATCGCCAACGCCACATTCACCCAAAACCGTGCCCTCGGCGGCAACGGCGGCGCCATCACCTCCACCGGCTACCTCCGCCTCGACAACGCCCTCTTCACCAACAACACCGCCTCCGCCAGCGGCGGCGCCCTCTACAACACCGGCACCGCCTGGCTCACCACCGCCCTCTTCCAATCCAACACCGCCAACACCGGCGCCGGCGCCTTCTACAACAGCGGCCTCGCCACCCTCTCCAACGCCACCTTCCTCAACAACACCGCCGCCGGCGCGGGCGGCGCCATCACCAACACCAGCGGCACACTCACCCTCGCCACCGGCACCCTCGCCAACAACACCGCCACCGCCGGCGCGGGCGGCGGCGCGCTCAGCATCACCGGCGCCGTTTCCAACGTCACGCTCACCGACGTGACCTTCACCGGCAACCAAGCCACCGGCGCCACCAGCGCCTTCGGCGGCGCCATCTACCTCACCTCGGCCGCCCTCACCGCCACCCGCGCCCTCTTCGATTCAAACACCGCCTGGGGCCCATCCACCTCGAACGGCGGCGCCATCTACGCCACCAGCGCCGGCGCCAGCGTCACCCTCAACGACGCGGTCTTCACCAACAACACCGCCAAAAGCTCCGGCGGCGCCATCTACGCCGGCACCGTCAACCTCACCCTCAACATCACCACCACCGCCACCAACACCGGCAACAAAGCCGGCTCCAGCGGCACCGCCACCGTCGCCAACGGCGGCTTCCTCTATCTCCTCAACAACAACTCCCTCGTCACCTTCAACATCACCGGCACGGCGGGAGGCGACACCCGCTACATCATCGGCGAGACGAACGCCACTGACCGCGGCCTCGACAGCATCGCCAGCGCCGCGAACAGCGGCACCATTATCAAAACCGGCGACGGCTCCCTCATCCTCAACGCCGACAACTCCGCCTACCGCGGCGCCATCGCCATCAACGCCGGCGCGCTTCTCCTCGGCAACCCTGCCGCCCGCCTCAACGCCACCACCATCACCGCCACAAACGCCGCGCTCGGCGGCACCGGCACCATCACCGCCACCAGTATCGACCTTCTCGCCACATCCACCCTCTACGTCGCCAACGGACTCCTCACCATCGTCCCCTCGGCCACCACCACTCTAACTCTCCGCGACGGCGCAACCATCGCCGGTTCCGGCACACTCTCCACCGGCGCGAACACCGCGCTCCTCGACACCGGCGCCATCGCCGCCGCCATCGCGCAAAACCAAACCCTCGCCATCGCCGCTGCCCTCACCGGCCCCGGCGCCCTCGAAAAAAACGGCGCCGGCACCCTCGCCCTCACCAACACCGCGAACACCTTCACCGGCGGCCTCACCCTTGCCGAAGGCACGCTCCTCATCAGCAACGCCGCCCAACTCGGCTCCGCCACCAACGAAATCCGTTTCACCAACAGCTCCACCCTCGCCCTCGCCACCACCACCACCCTGCCCAACCCCATTTCCATCGCCGCCACCGCCGACGCCGCAATCGACACACACGCCAACACCCTCGCTCTTAC
>Ga0209629_10004676_pt1 | contig 10187 bp, 8 predicted proteins | sample TergutCu122P5_FD_187286 | JGI IMG/M metagenome (GOLD analysis project Ga0209629, IMG submission 187286) | Cubitermes ugandensis P5 segment gut microbial communities from Kakamega Forest, Kenya - Cu122 P5 (SPAdes) (version 2) | ecosystem: Host-associated > Arthropoda: Insects > Digestive system >... | reverse complement strand
GCCATGACGCAAGCGGCCCGCGCTTTCGCGGCCAGCCAGCGTGGCGCGGCGGCGCGCATGGCCGAGGCGCTGGGAAACCTCGGAACCACCCTCGCAACCACCCTCGCAACCGGGGCATCCTGGCTTTGCAAAGTATCCCCTCCCGCCGGATGCACGGCCACCTAGGCATCCTTGTATTGCCGTGCAACACGTATGATGCCCCGCTTGAGGCGACGCTGAACACGTTCTTAAATCTGGGCGTGGTAATTCGGGGGCTTGTTCAGCACGTCTTGATTCAACCCTGAGGAGCCAGTTCGCATGTTTCGCCCCATCATTGCTATTTACCCCGGCACGTTCGACCCCATCACGCTGGGGCATGAAGACATTGTGCGGCGCGCACTGCGGCTATTCGACCATGTAGTGATAGCGGTGGCGGCGGCGTATCACAAAAAGACGCTGTTCACGCTGGACGAGCGCATCGCGCTGGCGCGGCAGTCGTTTCATGACACGCCGCAGGTGGCCGTGGAACCGTTCGATGGACTGGTGCGCGACTTCGCGCGCGCGCAAAAGGCCCAGGTCATGGTGCGCGGCGTGCGCGGCGCCATCGACTTCGATTACGAGGCGCAACTGGCCGGCATGAACCGCGACCTGATGCCCGAGGTGGAAACCGTGTTCCTCACCCCTTCGCCCGCATACCAGTTCATCAGCAGTACCCTGGTGCGCGACATTGGCCTGCTGGGCAACGAGGTCGAGCGCTTCGTTTCGCCCCACGTGCGGTCACTGTTGACCGAGCGCAAGCAAGGCGGGCGCAGGCCGTAAGAACGTGTTTGCGATCTCTGCGCGGGCGTGCGGTCGCGGACTTGGGCGGTCTGCGACGTTGCAAATCCTCGCCATAGCTACGGCTATGGCTGCGGTTTGCGCCTTGCAGCCCATCCCAATCCGCATCCCACACACCTCGCGCCGAGATCGCAAGCACGTTCTAAGTTGAATGAAGTAGCCACACTCTATTTATCCTGCTGAGGAATGAAACCCGTAAAAGCGCAACCAGCAGTTTTGAAGAAACTGCAAACAGGCATGGCAGTATGATTGTCATTTGCACACTCAAACGCCTGTTGAAGTGTCTCGACGCTCGCATTCGAAGCTGTCTTGCGGGTTGATCGCGGCCGCCACTTCTTGAGATACCTTTACCGATCATGAAGACTTTCCGGCTTTTCGTTTGGACCGCGCTCAAGAGCGCTGTGGCAGCCGCGTCGGCTGCATTTGTTTTGGCCGGGTGCGCGACGGTCGACTTGGGGCCCGATGCCGGCGCGCCGCAGGTGCGAATGCCAGGCGATACGCCTGTTGTTGCGCCCAAGCCTCCAACTCCTGAAACCGTGCTGCAAGACACGCCGGTGCGGACCATGCCCGTCGCGCCGGGAGGTGTGGTTGCGCCGCCGCCAGAATTAGCCAATCCGGTTGACCCCACCGCGCCAACCGGCGATGCACCTGCCGCTACGCCAACCGGCACTGCGCCTGCCATCGTGCCAACCGGTGGTGCGCCGGCCACCAATGCCCATCTGGTGACGCTGACCACGCGCCCGGATGGCGCCAGCGCGGTGCCGTCCACGACCAGCGGCGCGACGGCGCAGATCGATCTGCTCTACGATGCCAGCACACGCCTGCTGCGCTGGATAGCCAACTGGACCGGCCTTTCCGGCACGATTACCGACGTGCGTTTCTACGGCCCGGCGGCGCCGGGTCAACAAGGCCCGCCCACGCTGATTTGGCCGGGACCATTCGGCCCGCGCTATGAGGGCCGCGCCACGCTTACGCCGCAGCAGGCCACCGATCTGATGGGCGGCTTGTGGTACGTCAACATCAACACGGTGAACTACCCGGACGGCGAGATACGCGGACAGGTGCGCGTGGTGTATTGATGGAGCGGCCTCTGGCGTCGGCAGGCGCGAGCGTTCTGCCCAGGCCGTTGACCGGCTACAAGCCTTTCTGGGCCAAGCGTTTCGGGATTGCGCCGTTCCTGCCGATGAGCCGGGCCGAGATGGAGACGCTCGGCTGGGACAGTTGCGACGTGGTGCTGGTCACGGGCGATGCCTACGTCGACCACCCCAGCTTCGGCATGGCCGTGATTGGCCGCGTGCTGGAGGCGCAGGGCTTTCGCGTGGGCATCATCGCGCAGCCCGACTGGCACAGCGCCGAGGCGTTTCGCGCCCTGGGCAAGCCCAACCTGTTCTGGGGCGTGACGGCGGGCAACATGGATTCCATGATCAACCGCTACACCGCCGACCGCAAGATTCGCAGCGACGATGCCTACACCCCCGGCGGCGCCGCCGGCAAGCGCCCCGACCGCGCCGCCATCGTCTATTGCCAGCGCTGCCGCGAGGCGTACAAGGATGTGCCGGTGATCCTGGGCGGTATTGAAGGCAGCCTGCGCCGCATCGCGCATTACGACTACTGGAGCGACACCGTCCGCCGCTCCATCGTGGCCGACAGCAAGTGCGATTTGCTGCTCTACGGCAACGCCGAACGCGCGCTGGTGGAAGTCGCCCACCGCCTGGCGCGGCGCGAGCCGGTGCAAAGCATTACCGACGTGCGCGGCACCGCCTTCATGCGGCGTGCCGAGATGGGGGAGTGGGCGGAAATTGATTCGACCGAGGTGGATGTTCGCCCGGTTTTGCTTCCTCCCTCGCGCGCGGGGGAAGGAGAAAACACCCAGCGCCGCCTACCCACCGTCCTGCGCCTGCCCAGCTACGAACAAGTCAAGCAAGACCCGGTGCTCTACGCCCACGCCAGCCGCGTCCTGCATCTTGAAACCAACCCCGGCAACGCCCGCGCGCTGGTGCAGGCGCACGGGCAGGGGGCGACGGTGCGCGACGTGTGGATCAACCCGCCGCCCATTCCCCTGAGCACGGCGGAGATGGATTGGGTCTTCGGTCTGCCCTATGCGCGCAGCCCCCACCCCGCCTACGCCGACGAACGCGGGCGGCACGACGGCGCCACCAAAATCCCCGCGTGGGAGATGATCCGCTTTTCCGTCAACATCATGCGCGGGTGCTTTGGCGGCTGCACGTTTTGCTCCATCACCGAGCACGAAGGCCGCATCATCCAAAGCCGCAGCGAGGCTTCCATCGTTCAAGAAATCGAGGCCATCCGCGACCGCACGGCGGGCTTTACCGGCGTCATCAGCGACCTGGGCGGGCCCACGGCCAACATGTACCGCCTGGGCTGCAAAAGCCGCGCCATCGAAGCCGTCTGCCGCAAGCCCAGTTGCGTCTATCCCGACATTTGCAGCAACCTCGTCACCGACCACGCGCCGCTCATCGCGCTGTACCGCCATGCGCGCAAGCTCCCCGGCATCAAGAAAATTTTGATCGGCTCCGGCCTGCGCTACGACCTGGCCGTGCGCTCGCCCGAATACGTGCGCGAGCTGGTCACGCATCACGTCGGCGGCTACCTGAAAATCGCGCCCGAACACACCGAGGCCGGCCCGCTGTCCAAGATGATGAAGCCCGGCATCGCCGCCTACGACCGCTTCAAAACCCTGTTCGATCAGGCCAGCCAGGCAGCCGGCAAGGAGCAATTCCTCATCCCCTACTTCATCGCCGCGCATCCGGGCACGACCGATGAAGACATGCTCAACCTGGCGCTATGGCTCAAGGCCAACGGCTTTCGCGCCGACCAGGTGCAGGCGTTCTACCCCAGCCCCATGGCGACGGCCACCGCCATGTACCACACGGGCCTGAACACGCTCAAGGGCATTCACCGCGACGAGCGCACCGAGCACGTCGAAACCGTCAAGGGCGAACGCCGCCGCCGCTTGCACAAAGCCTTTTTGCGCTGGCACGACCCCGCCAACTGGCCCCTCCTGCGCGAAGCCTTGAAACGCATGGGCCGCGCCGACCTGATCGGCAACGGCAAACGCCACCTCATCCCCACCTGGCAACCCGCTCCCGACAGCGGCTACCAAAGTCCCCGGCGCAAAAACGCGACGCCGCCAAGCGGCGTGCGCAACAGCAAAGGCAAGGCCCGCGCGACCAGCGCACCGGTTGCTACCATCGACCCGTTTGCATTCCCCCATCGAAGCGGTTAATACCCATGCCTGGCATCATCGAAAGCCTGCTCGACACCGACCTGTACAAATTCACCATGATGCAGGCGGTGCTGCACCAGTTTCCCAGCGCGCAGGTCGAGTACCAATTCCGCTGCCGCGACCCGGGCGTGCGGCTGGCGCCCTACGTGGACGAGGTACGCGAGGAAATCCGCGCCTTGTGCACACTGCGTTTCACGGATGATGAGCTGGACTACATGCGCTCGCTGCGCTTCATCAAGAGCGACTTCGTGGATTTTCTGGGGCTGTTCAAGCTCAACCAGAAGTACGTCCGTATCAGCGCCACCGACGAGGGCGACATGGACATCCGGGTGCGCGGGCCGTGGCTGCACACCATTTTGTTTGAGATTCCGGTACTGGCCATCATCAGCGAGGTGTACTTTCGCAACACGCAGCCGGACCTGGCTTGGGACCAGGGGCGCGAGCGCCTGGCGGTCAAGATCGCGCAATTGAAACAGCCGGGTCTGGAACAACTCAAGATCGCCGATTACGGCACGCGGCGGCGCTTTTCGCGCGCCTGGCAGCGCGAAGTGTTGCAAACGCTCAAGGAGCAACTGGGCGGCGAGCAGGGCGGGCAATTCACCGGCACCAGCAGCGTGCTGTTCGCCAAGGAACTGGGCTTGCGCCCGATGGGCACGATGGCGCACGAATACCTGCAAGCTTGCCAAGCGCTGGGGCCGCGGCTGCGCGACAGCCAGATCTTCGGTTTCGAGAAATGGGCGCAGGAATACCGCGGCGACTTGGGGATAGCGCTGTCGGACGTGTACGGCGTGAACGCCTTTCTGCGCGACTTCGACATGTACTTTTGCAAGCTGTTCGACGGCGCGCGGCACGATTCGGGCGACCCCTTCGCCTGGGGCGAGCGCATGATCGCGCACTACCGGGCCAACCGGTGCGATCCGCGCAGCAAGTTGCTGATCTTCAGCGACGGTCTGACCATTCCGCGTTGCGTGGAACTGTTCGAGCGCTTTCGCGGCCGCATCCAGGTCGCATTCGGCGTGGGTACCAACCTGACCAACGACCTGGGGCCGCGGGCGCTGCAAATCGTGATGAAGATGGTGGCCTGCAACGGTCAGCCGGTGGCCAAGATTTCCGACGCGCCCGGCAAGACGATGGTGGAAGACCAGGGGTATCTGACTTACTTGCGCCAGGTGTTCGACTTGCCCCCGCCGCCGGTCGAACCGGTCACGCGCCAGCCGCCGGTAGTGCTCTGAGAACCGGTTCATCTCAAGTGGCGGTATGACTTTTACGCCACTCTGGGGCTTGCCTTTCGCGGGCCTTTTGCTGTCGATCGCGCTGTGGCCGCTCATCGCACCGCATTTTTGGCGGCGTCATTCGGGCAAGATTGCCGTATTTTGGGCGCTGGCGTTTTTGCTGCCTTGCGCGGCGATATTCGGTATCGGCGTGGCCGGGCATGCGCTGGTGGACGTGCTGCTGACGGAGTACCTGCCGTTTATTTTGCTGCTGACGGCGCTTTATACGGTTGGGGGCGGCATTTACGTGCGCGGCAATCTGCGCGGCTCGCCGATGCTCAACTGCGGCCTGCTGCTGACGGGCGCGCTGCTGGCCAGCATCATGGGCACCACGGGCGCGTCGATGTTGCTGATTCGGCCCCTCATTCGCGCCAATGACAACCGCAGGCGGGCCGCGCACGTCATCGTATTCTTCATTTTCATCGTCGGCAATATCGGCGGCGCGCTTACGCCGCTGGGCGATCCGCCGTTATTTCTGGGTTTTTTGCATGGCGTGACCTTTTTCTGGGTCTTGCAACATCTGCTGGCCCAGACCGCGCTGCTGGTGGCGGCATTGCTCGTCGTTTTCTATTTTCTGGACCGTTATTATTTTCGCAAGGACGGTGTTACCGAACCCGACCCTACGCCCGATACGCATGGCTTTGGGCTGGAAGGCGGCATCAATTTCGGGTTGATCGCCGCCGTGGTGGGGCTGGTGCTGGCAAGCGGCGTCTGGCGGTCAGGCGTTGCTTTCCATGTGGCGGGTGTGACGCTGAGTTTGCCGGACATCGTGCGCGACGCGGGTCTGGTCGCCGTCACGCTGATTTCACTGGCCGTCACGCCGCGCCCGGTGCGCCGGAAGAACCGGTTCGGCTGGGCGCCGATGCAAGAAGTCGCCCAACTGTTCGCGGCCATCTTTCTGGCCATCATTCCGGTCGTTGCCATGTTGCAAGCCGGCCGGGCCGGGCCGCTAGGCGTGGTGGCGCGCGCTGTTACCGGCGCGGATGGCGCGCCGATTCCGGCCCTGTATTTCTGGGTTACGGGCGTGCTGTCGTCGTTTCTGGATAACGCGCCGGCCTATCTGGTGTTCTTCAATGCCGCAAGCGGTGACGCGGGTCATTTGATGGCGGCTTTCCCCGCCACCCTGACCGCCATCAGCGCCGGTGCGGTCTTCATGGGCGCCAATACCTACATCGGCAATGCGCCCAACCTGATGGTCAAGGCGATTGCGCAGCACCAAGGCATCGCCATGCCGGGTTTTCTGGGCTATATGGTTTGGAGCGGGACGGTGCTGATGCCGTTATTTGTGGTGCTTACGGCGGTGTTTTATTAAGAGCCTGTATTTTGAAGCGCTTGCGCCAGCCCAATGTATTCGTGCACGGGCACTTCCTCGGCGCGGCGTTGAATATCGAAGTGGCCGCCAAAGCCGCGCGCGTCCAGCCAGCGCCCGAGGGTGTGGCGCAGCAGCTTGCGCCGCTGGCTGAAGGCGGTCTGCACCAGTTCGGCCAGCAGGCGTTGGTCCAGGAGGGCGGCGTCCGGGCGGGGCGCCATGCGCACCACGGCGCTATCGACTTTGGGCGGCGGGTCGAACGCCTCGGGCGCCACGGCCAACACCCGCTCCATGGCGTAGCGCCATTGCAGCATCACCGACAGCCGTCCATAGTCGGACGTGGCGGGGGCGGCGGTCATGCGGGCAACCACCTCTTTTTGCAGCATGAAGTGCTGGTCGGCTATTTGCGCCGCCCACGGCAGCAGGTGAAACAGCAGGGGCGTGGAGATGTTGTAGGGCAGGTTGCCGCAAATCCGCAGCTTGGGGGCGCCCGCGCCATCTCCCCGGCTTTGCCGCAACGCGCCGAAATCGACCTTGAGCGCGTCCGCTTCAATGATCGTGAGCCGCGCATCCGCGCGCAACCGCGCGGCCAGATCGCGGTCCAGTTCGATAACGGCGAGCCGCCCGGCGCGTTCGGCCAGCGGCTGCGTGAGCGCGGCCAGACCTGGGCCGATTTCCACCAGGGCGTCGCCCGGTCTGGGGTCGATGGCGCGGACGATAGCGTCGATAACGGCTGGATCGGTCAGAAAGTGCTGGCCGAACCGCTTGCGCGGCACATGTTTCATGAGATCAGCCTAAAGTTCCGCCAGCACCCGCAGATGCGCTTCCACGCTGCGCGCCAGTGAATCGAGGCTGTAGCCGCCTTCCAGGCAACTGACGATGCGGCCTTGCGCGTATTGGTGGGCGACCTCTTTGATGCGCTGGGTGATCCAGGCGAAGTCCTGCTCGGTCATGCCCATTTGGCCCATGTCGTCATCCCGGTGCGCATCGAACCCGGCACTGATGAGGATCAGCTCGGGGCGGTGTTCTTCCAAGCGCGGCATCCACATTTGTTCGACCAGTTCGCGGATTGCCACGCCGCGCGTGTAGGCTGGAACGGGGCAGTTCAGCAAATTGGAGTCGTGCTTGACCGGGGTTTCCGGAAAGAATGGGTGCTGGTAGTAGCTCACCATCAGGATGCGCTGATCGCCCGCCACGATTTCTTCGGTGCCGTTGCCGTGGTGCACGTCAAAGTCCACGATCGCCACGCGCTGCAGGCCCAGCCGCTCGCAGGCGTATTTGGCGGCGATGGCGACGTTGCTGAAAAAGCAAAAACCCATGACCTGGTTGCGCGTGGCATGGTGGCCGGGCGGACGGGTGCAGCAAAAGGCGTTTTCCAGTTCGCCGCGCATGACGGCTTCCACCGCGTTGATGGCCGCGCCCGCCGACAGCCGCGCGGCGTGGTAGGTGTGCATGTTCATCGAGGTGTCGGAATCCAGCGCGTAGTGGTCGGGGCCGCCGGCGGCCATCTCCTCGATCAGCATGTCGTGCAGCCCGCGCAGAGCCGCGACGTGCCGCCGGCCGTGCGCCAGCAGCAATTCGCCCAGGCCCGCCGGGGTTGCCTGGCGGTGCTCCAGCACGTCCAGAAGGCCCGCGGCCAGCAGCCGGTCTTCGATGGCGTCCAGCCGCTGCGGGCTTTCGGGATGGCCGCGGCCCATGTCGTGCTTGCGGCAGTCAGGGTGTTTGAAATAACCTGTTTTGCCCATGTCTGAGTCTCCTGTGGTTTGGTGCCCCGGCGCCAGCGTCTGGAATCATGACCAATCCCATCCAAGCGATTGGCTTGAGGCGGAATGGGACAAGTCTATCGCGGTTGGCGTGCGGACTCTCGCTCAGCGTTGCCCCGATAATGCTCCCATGTTGTGCCGCCGAAATCTGATGCTTCGTGCCGCCGCCGGCGTCGCGGCGCTGGCCGCCGGTGCGCCGGTTTGGGGACAGCCGGTCTGGCCGCTGGACTGGACGCCGGGCAGCGGACATTACGCCCGGCGCCCCGATGCGCTGAACTGGGCCGAAGATGTCGCGCGCCGCCGCAGCCTCGACCCGGCCTGGGTGCGGCAAGCCGTGGTCAGCGCCGCTTATCAGCCGCGCGTGACGCAATTGATCCTGCCGCCGGCGCGCAGCAGCGCCAAAAATTGGCGTACCTACCGCAAACGTTTCGTTGAACCGGTTCGCATCCAGCGCGGCGCGGCGTTCTGGGCGCGCAACCGCCAGACGCTGGTTCGCGCTCAGCAGCAATACGGCGTGCCGCCGGAGATCATTGTCGGAATTCTGGGCGTGGAAACCCTCTACGGCCAGAACATGGGGAACTTTCGCGTCCTGGACGCGCTGGCGACGCTGGCGTTCGACTACCCGACCGGCCCGGCCAATGCCGCCGAGCGGCAGGCGTACTTCCGCGGCGAACTGGAATACTTCCTGACGCTGTGCCAGCGTACCGACATGACGCCCGCCAACCCATTGGGCAGTTACGCCGGGGCGATGGGTATGCCGCAATTCATGCCGTCAAGTTGGCTGCGCCATGCCATCGACTTCGATGGCGATGGCCGCATCGACTTGTGGGAAAGCAGCGAGGACGCCATCGGTTCCGTGGCCAACTATTTCCGCGCCTACGGCTGGGTGCCCGGCCAGCCCACGCATTACCCGGTGCGCCTGCCGCCCGCCATGACCAGCGCCGATCTGGACGCGCTGCTGGCGCCCGACATCCTGCCCACTTTCCGCCCCGCCGCGTTCACCGCCAAAGGCGCGCAACTGGACGATGCGGCCTTGGCCCATCCGGGCCTGCTGGCGCTGGTCGAACTGCAAAACGGCGATCCGCAGACGCCCGGCAATACACCCAGCTACGTCGCCGGTACCGAAAACTTCTACGCCATCACCCGCTACAACCATAGCAGCTACTACGCCATGGCCGTTATCGAGCTTGGGCAGGCTGTGGCCGCCGCCCTGAAGTCATCCTAGAAACGGTGGTTGCCACGGTGAAATATCCGGGCTAATAACGAACGTCAAAATAGCGGAAGCGATCGACGCCGCATCCGGTATGAGTTCCGACTTTGATATTTCCCGCCACGCCGGCAAGGCAATGCTGAACAAGCGCTAAACCGTGACCGGCTCCGCTTCATCCACGCCGCCGCGCCAGTCCGCGCGTGGCCGTGCCTTGTTATGGCTGGTGGCGATCGGCTTTTTCATGCAGAGCCTGGACGGCACCATCGTCAACACCGCGCTGCCGACCATGGCGCAAGCCCTGCATGAAAGCCCGCTGCACATGCAGATGGTGGTGGTGGCGTATGCGCTGACGATGGCGGTGGTGATTCCGGCCACCGGCTGGCTGGCCGATGCGCTGGGCACCCGGCGGGTGTATCTGGCGGCCATCGTGCTGTTTAGCGCCGGCTCGCTGGCGTGCGCCATGTCGCCTTCACTGGAGTGGTTGGTGGCCGCGCGGGTGCTGCAAGGCATGGGCGGCGCGATGCTGCTGCCGGTGGGGCGACTGGCGGTGCTGCGCGTGTTTCCGCGTGAG
>Ga0209629_10004675_pt1 | contig 10187 bp, 5 predicted proteins | sample TergutCu122P5_FD_187286 | JGI IMG/M metagenome (GOLD analysis project Ga0209629, IMG submission 187286) | Cubitermes ugandensis P5 segment gut microbial communities from Kakamega Forest, Kenya - Cu122 P5 (SPAdes) (version 2) | ecosystem: Host-associated > Arthropoda: Insects > Digestive system >... | reverse complement strand
ACAGGTTTCCCGAAAATGGAAAAGAAGATGGCAAACAATGGCTCGCCTCAACCAATTATCGAAACAAATGAACAAGGCAGTTATTTTATGGTAACGTTGCCGATAAATACTGAGTATTTGAAACATACCGGTGACCAAGTTAGTGACCAAGATAATTATTTGATATTTAATTCATTAAAAGATTTAATCTTTCATTTTGACCAAGATAGTGATAAAGCTGGTGATATAGTTAGTGATAAAGCTAAAGACATTTTAAACGAGCAGGTTCATAATAAGGTTGGCGTTATTTTAAATGCTTTAAGAGAATGGGTTAAGATAGACGATTTATTTGCAAGTATCGAAATAAGCAAACATCCAAAAAATCGAAAAAAATATTTAGATCCGCTTTTAAAAATCGGTTGGGTTGAAATGGAATTTCCCGACAAAAAGACAAGTCCGAATCAACGATATAGGATAACAGAGTCGGGAAAAAGGTTGATGAGGATGATTAACAGGAAATAAGTCGCCGGTTTTGGCAATGCCCTCTTGTTAGATTCAAAAAAAGACGCAGATAACACGGGAATCCATGTTATCTGCGTCTTCTACGTTCAGGAAAGCTGTGCGATTATTCTTTTTTGTCGCCGTTTTCCATTTTTTCTTTCAATTCAGCCAATTCGGAAATGTCGCCCAAGGTCGTTTTTTCCATAGAAGGCTGTTGAACAGTCTCTTCTTCTTTTTTCTCTTTTTTAACTCTTTTGACTTTCTTTTCTAAAAGAGGAGCATCTGCGGCGGCAGTTTCTTTTTCTTTTTCTTTTTTTGCTTCAGCTCGCTGTTCGTCTTCAAAGATTCGGCTGTGAGAGAGGATTATTCGTTTGGCGTCTTTATTAAATTCGATCACTTTGAAATTCAATTTTTCATCGGGTTGCGCCTGAGAGCCGTCTTCTTTCACTAAATGTTTGGGTGTGGCAAATCCTTCAACGCCATAAGGAAGCGAGATGACAGCGCCTTTATCCAACATTTCAATAATGGTTCCTTCGTGAACGGAGCCTACAGTAAACAGGGTTTCGAATACATCCCATGGATTTTCTTCCAATTGTTTGTGACCTAAACTCAGACGGCGATTTTCCTTGTCTATTTCCAATACTTGAACTTCAATTTCCGAACCTATGGAGGTAAATTCGCTTGGATGTTTAATTTTCTTTGTCCATGAAAGGTCGGAAATATGTATCAAACCTTCAACGCCTTCTTCTATTTCGACAAATACGCCGAAGTTGGTAAAGTTGCGAACTTTAGCGGTATGTCTGCTTCCAACGGCATATTTTGTTTCTACCGTTTCCCACGGGTCGGATTTTAGTTGTTTGACGCCCAGCGACATTTTGCGTTCGTCGCGGTCGAGGGTCAGTATGATTGCTTCCACTTCATCGCCTACTTTCATAAAATCTTGAGCGCTGCGCAAATGCTGCGTCCAGCTCATTTCAGAAACGTGAATAAGTCCTTCAACTCCCTGCGTGATTTCGATGAATGCGCCATAGTCTGCCATGACCACTACTCTTCCTTTCACGATGTCGCCTACTTTGAGGTTTTCATCCAGCGCATCCCATGGATGGGGCGTCAGTTGTTTCAATCCAAGCGCTATGCGTTTTTTCTCGTCGTCGAAATCCAGAATGACCACATTGATTTTTTCATCCAGCTTCACTATTTCTTCGGGATGGCTTACGCGTCCCCAGCTTAAATCAGTGATGTGGATTAAACCGTCAACTCCTCCAAGGTCGATGAATACGCCGTAGGATGTAATGTTTTTAACTACGCCTTCCAATACCTGACCTTTTTCTAATTTGGCAATGATTTCTTTCTTCTGTTGTTCCAGTTCGGCTTCGATAAGCGCTTTGTGCGAAACGACCACATTTTTGAATTCGTGGTTAATTTTTACTACCTTAAATTCCATTGTCTTATCAACGAATACATCGTAGTCGCGAATCGGTTTCACATCGATTTGCGAACCGGGCAAGAATGCTTCGATACCAAATATATCGACAATCATTCCGCCTTTGGTGCGGCATTTCACATAGCCTTTTACAATTTCGTCGTGTTCGAGGGCAGCGTTTACTCTGTCCCAAGAACGGCTTGCACGCGCTTTTTTGTGAGACAGGATGAGTTGCCCTTTTTTGTCTTCCTGGCTGTCGATAAAAACTTCCACTTCGTCGCCAACTTTCAAATCGGGATTGTAACGAAATTCGTTCATGGATACCACCCCGTCGGATTTGTAACCGATGTTAATTACGACTTCTCTTTTATTCAGAGAGGTGACGGTTCCGATTACCACTTCGCGGTCGTTGATTTTGCTTAGCGACTGGTCATACGTTTCAATCAGTTTTTCTTTACTTACTTCGGTGTAGGTTTCTCCTTTTTCGTAAGTATCCCAGTCAAAATCGGCAGGGGCAGTCATTTTCTTTGATTTTGCCGGAACATCAACCGGCATAACGGTTTCCTGCAAGTTTTCGGCAGCGCCCGTTTCTTCATTTTTCAGTTCTTCGCTCATTTTTTGTTAGATAAAATTTGTAATTAATAGTTAGACATTATGTTGTCATCGTAAAAAATGGCTGCAAAGATACGATTAAAATCGGATTTTCCTGCATTTTAATCAATAAAATTTTATTATGCCGGCGTTATCACATCAATTTCATTTCAATCGCAATTTTTGCCAGTTCGGCAGTGTTGTGCGCTTTCAATTTCGTATGCAGGTTTTTGCGGTAGCTGCGGATGGTTTCGAAGCCAAGACACATTTTGGCGGCAATTTCGGCGCTTGTCAATCCTTCGACAATCAGATGCAAGAGTTCGAGTTCGCGGCGAGTCAGTTCTATTGACGTCACATCTCCTTTTTTCAGGAGAATGTCCACTTCTTCGCACAGGAAGCGTTTTCCGGAAGCTACGGCTGCGATTCCCTGTATGATTTCTTCCGGCATGGCGTTTTTCAGGATATAACCCGAAGCGCCATTGCTAAGGACATGCGAGATGACTGCATATTCGGCATAGCTGGTCAGCATCAGGATGTTGATCGCCGGATATTTTTCTTTGACTTTCGGGCACAAGTCCATGCCGCTGCCATCGGGCAACCCAACGTCGAGCATCAAGACGTCGGGCTTTCCGGCTTTCAACATCTTCCAGCAACCGGCAACATTGTATGATTTGCCTGTTAAACGGGCAATGCCCGATTCGCTAATGATTTTTTCCAGTCCATCGATTACTATCTGATGGTCGTCAACTATTGCTACCTTGATTAACCCTCCGCCCCCTGAAGGGGGAGTTAAGAGCTGTGAATTAGTGTTTGAGTCCATGATTATTATTGTTAGTGTTGTGTATTCAACTGTCTATTTTCAACTCTACATTGATTTCCGTTCCTTCGCCCGCTTTTGAGTTAATATCAATCATACCGTTGTAGGATGCGATGCGGGTGCGGATATTCTGCAAGCCCATGCCCTGTGCTTCGGCAGCAGGGTCGAATCCGCAGCCGTCGTCCTGCACGGTGAAAGCGATGCGGTCGGGTTCCTGAATAATCTGAACCATGATTTTACCGGCTCCGGCATGTTTCAGCGCATTGTTCACCAATTCGTGGATGCTGCGGTAAATCATTACTTCCATTTTCGGATCGAGTCGCGATTCATTGCCGTAATAGTTAAAATGCACGGAAGGCAGGTTGTTGCAAAAGTCGCTCACTGCGGGTTTCAGTCCGAAGCGCGAGAGGGAGTCGGGCATCAGGTGATGCGCCACGCGCCGCATTTCCTGTACGGATTCGTCGAGCAATCCCATCGCCTTGTCGAAACGCTCCACTTCGGGATATTCCACCGTTGCGCCCTTTTTCATTTCCAGTAAACTCAGTTTTACGCCGGTCAGCATGCTGCCCAATCCGTCGTGCAGGTCGCGGGCGAGGCGGGCGCGTTCGCGGGTTTCGCCGTCGAGCACGGCTTGCGTGGCGACTAATTGTTTTTCCTGCTCCAACTGTTTAATGCGGGTTTCTGCAAGTCTCCTTTTCTGTATAGTCCATCGCCAAAGGAAGAAAAAAGTCGCCATTGTCAGTAACAGAACAGCGCCGCCGGCAATGCTCAGCCAAATCATTAACCCTCTTTCTTTTTCCAAAGTGGCGATTTTGAGTTCTTTCTTTTCGGTTTCGTATTTGACTTCCATTTCTTCGGCTGAACGTAGAGATGATTCTCTTGCCATAAAACGTTCAACAGAATCGGCTTTATTTATCGATTTTGCACAATTTTCAAAATTATGCTGCATAGCATATAATATTGCAAGTTGTCGGTGTGCATTTACTTGATATTCAGCATAACCTATTTTTTGTGCAATTTCAAGTGATGTGATACAATATTTTTCTGCTTGTTTAAGATTAACCTTGAATATTTCAATTAAGCCAAGTAATAGATTGGCTAATCCGCTTAAATTAGGATTATTTATTTCAGTAGTTATTTTCAAAGATTTATGACAATAGTTTTCGGCTAAGTATAAATTATCAGGTAAAATCATATTTGCTAAGCCGAGATAAATTGCTGCTATCAAATATTGGTTATTATTTATTTTACAAATGCGTAATGCTTCTTTAAAATAATATTCAGTTTTTTCATCATTACACAAATTGCTTGCAGTTGCCAAATTATAAAAAACAAGTCCTTTTAAGGAGGATTCTTTATCGTCAAATAAGGTAAGAGCTTTTTTATCATATTCAAGGGCTTTTTCAGGCAAACCAATAATGCGATATGCAACTCCACAGTTATCGTATAGTTTTATAAGTGTCTCTTTGTCACCTGTTTTTTCTATAATATGTAATGCTTTTGTCCAATACTCTAACGCTGTTCCATACCAACTTTTATAAAAATAACCACCGCCTAAACTCATTAAAGTTTTTGCAATCCACTTCTCATTATTCTCTTTATTTGCCAAATTATAGCCCTGACGAATAATTATAAGTCCAGAATCTATCATTCCCTGACGATATAATATGTTGGTACAACCCGAAGCATACAGATAGCGTCCTTCATTCCAATTCAGTTCTTCGCTTAATTTTCCAACTTTAAGATAATATTCTTTTGCTTTTTCAAAATCATTATCAGCATACAATTTTCCTATATCAATATAAAGTTGTGCAAGATTCGTATCCTGCTTTGCAGTTGTCGCCACACGAAGCATACTGTCGAGTTTTCTATTCCATTCGGGATTTACTGAATCTGTCCGTGAAGCAAACGTCGTATCTATTGCAGCAACTTGTTCTTCTGCCGGCTGTCTATCGCCATTGCCGCGAGAAAAATTGCATGCTGCCGCCAAAAACAGCATGGCAAACAGTATCCATTGAGCATTGAGCATTGAGCATTGAGAGTTATGGGCAGTTTCCATGATTATCTTCTTTTTTCTGCAAAAATAATACATTTATTCAAGACAAGCAACTTGAATTTAGTTGTGAGCGCTTTTTTATTTTCTTTAATTGAATTTTTGCAGCATGAAAAAAATCACTATCTTTGCTCTGCCGATTTTACTTTGTATTATCATTTTTTATTAAAATAAAATGGAAGTTATCAGAATGACAGCACAGGAAGCGCGTGACTTTGTAAAAAAAAATAATGCAAAACTACAAAGGATGTATGATGTTGCTCCTTTTGCCGAAGAAGACCCAAATCCAGATGCAAAACCTGTCGCCCAAGGTCTTGCAGCTTTCAGAAAATATATCGACAAAAAAGGGAAAGCTGTAAAAAATAACGTTTTACAAACATGACCGAAAACATAGTTTTCGAATGGGACGAAGAAAAGCGAAAGCGTAATATTGTCGAGCATGGCATTGACTTTGTGGAAGCTGTTATCGTTTTTGATGACCCAAAGGTTTCAATTGTTCCTGATGTTCGCAAAGATTATGGAGAGGAACGGTATAATGCTTATGGTTTATCTAATGGGCGTTACTTGCGTGTTTGTTTTACAATGCGAGAAATAAATGTCATTCGCGTAATATCCATGTTCAGAGTTCACAAAAAAGAATGGAACAGGCATTATTCATGAAGATTGTTACTATCGAAGTACGTCCCCAGTTCCCCTCTCCTTGTGGAAGCTGTGTAAAAATGTTGTATCATTTTTAATTATTTTTAACAAATTTCAGATTGAAAAGTTAGCGGAAAAAAATTACGCTGCCGCCGTTTGTTAATTTTTTTATGCCTTTATGTAAATAAAACCGCAAAAAGACTTGGTAAAAACGGCAAAACTTGCTCGTAAAAACGAGATAGCTTGCTCGAGAAAACGACAAAGCTATCTCGTTTTCTCGAGCAAGCTATCTCGTTTTCACGAAACGCCGAGATATTTTCATAACTTACTGAGATATTTTATTACCCCCAACCCCTAAAGGGGGCTGTTAAAGAAGTACGATTAAATATTTTATTGGGTAAAGCCCCCTTCAGGGGGTTGGGGACTAAGTCCCCTTCAGGGGATTTAGGGGTGGGTGAGTTGTTTTCCTGAAATCCTTTTTCAGTTTATCCGTTGTGACATTCTTGCGATTAGCGCTCCCCTGAGGTGAGAGCGAACGTAATTACGTAAGATTGCAGCAAAGATACGACATTTTTTTGCAAATTCCAAATATTTTTTCAAAAGAGCGCAAATGACGCTTTTTTCCCCCGGCAATACCCCCAAATGGGGGTTTTTTTGTTGCGGGATGAAAATACCCCCATTTGGGGGTATGACAGAAAATTTTTTATATTGTACCTTTGTCCCGAAATTTAATTTTAAATTATAAATATATGAAAAAGAAGGTTCAATTACTTTTGGTGTTGGTTGCCCTAAGCGCAACCACTGTGTTGAATGCAAGAACATTTTATGTGAATGATTTTGCATCGTATATATCCGCTATTGCGGAGATTAATAGCGGAAGCGGCGGCGATACGATTCAGATTACAAGCGATATTGCCATCATGAATCATCCTCCAATTATTAAAGGAGACGTAACTGTTACGGCAGAAACCAACGCCGATGGAACTCCCAAATACACCCTCACTCCAGGCATTGGTTATACCATGTGGTTTTTTGACATTCAACCGAAAACGCATTTTTCCATCGAAAACGTAATGATAGATAAAGCGGGAATTGGCGTACACATCAATTTGTTGGGCAGTGATGCCAACCCTGTGATACGAATAAATAACTGCATCATTACAAACAGTTCCACTCAAGCTGTCTGGATTAACGGTTTTGGCGCTGTCCATCCTCAAATCACAATAAGCAACAGTACATTCAATATTAATGGAGCCTGCGGTATTAATATTGAAAGCAGTGAAACGTTAAATGAACAGGATCTGACCATTTACAATTGCAAGGCAAACAATAATCAGCAGAAAGGAATTTCCATACGAAGCGGAAGCAGTGTAGTCAGGGCAACTATTCACGACTGCGTTACGGATGGAAACACAGAAGGGGGCATTTATTTTGATGCAGGGGTTAGCGCCGCAATTAATAATTGTTCGGCAAGTCATAATAGAGGACATGCGTTTGAAATCGGGAAAAAAAGCAAAATAAGCGATTGCGTCGCTCTTGATAACGGAACCGGTTTTTGGGGCGAATGTTCCCAAGTCGTCAATTGCATTTCCAAAGGAAACAAAGACTATGGTTTTTATTTTGACCATGCCAGCATCATTAATAATTGCTCTGCCATTGGAACACTGTCAGGAAGTGGATTTAACCTCGACGATGGACTGATAACCAATTCTACTTCTATCAATAATGAAGGCTACGGATTTGATGGCGACTTCAGCAGCATCATCAATTGTACATTTGCGATGAACAAGACAGGCGGGGTTAGCGGCGAATCCAAACTTTACAATTCCATCAGTTATGGAAATGCGAATGCTGATTTGGAAATTGGTTCAGATGTTGTAATTTACAATTCGGTTTATGGCATAGATTATTATGCAGACTCGAGAGTACAAACACAGAATTGCCGAACCGACGACCCAAAATTGCAGGGGAAAACCGAAACCGGTTTGCTTACAGAAAATCTCTATGACATAGCTTATTATTCTTTAGGCGAAGGTTCATCCGCCGCAGGTCTTGCTGATAAAAGCGTAATCAATAGAGAGCAACTGATTGCAGAGATTCCGGATTATGTAACAGATTATGTGCCGGATGCTGTTATTCGGTTTGACTCAATTGTTACCGAAACTTATTTAGCGGATGTGATGTCGCATGACCAAATCGGTACCGTTCGTTCTTTCGACGGGAATCATTATGATGCGGGAAGTATCGCAGGAATTGGCGGGACAACGGCAAAAGCGGGGATTATAACTTACAGTCCCAATAAAGTAGCAAATTATGGTGAAAATTCAATTTTGTTTTATGGGTATGGTTTTGATAATAATACAAAAATATCGTTGAAAAAACAGGGTGAAAGCGATATAACGGCAGAAAACATTATAACAGGCGAAAGCGCTTACTCCGGTATTTTAAAGTGCAATGCTGCATTTAATTTTAACAAAAAGAGTATCGGTAAATGGGATATAGTAGTCAATTTCAGCGATACGACCATAACAATCCCTGAGGGTTTGGAAATAGAACCTTATATTGAACCGAAGGTTGACTTGGACTTGTTGGGAAGCGCTGATATGAGGCTTGGAACATGGACAGAATTTACTGTTAAGTATCAAAATATGGGCAATGTGGACATTTATAATGTCCCGATTATTATAGAAATTGTCACCGACAAAAAGGCAATTGTAAGCGTCAGGGAAGATTGGAATTATATAGTTCCTGACGGTTTGGATACGACTCAGGTTGCCCGTATTGATACTTTGATTGACCCTTTCACGGGCAAACTGCGCACTTATATCGCTCCCAATGTCCGTTATATCAGAGCAAACGAAACAGGTTACCTGTCATTTGCCCTGAAAATTGACGGATTGAGTATTAATGACCCCTTAGAAGTCAGTGCGAAAGCCCTGAAACCGATGATAATTCTCAATCCTGAAGTATATCAGGCGAGCGCTAGCGCATTAAGAGGCGCTGGCGGTCCCTGTGGACTGGGGGCAAACAGCGACTTTTCCGATTGCATGCAGGCTGCGGTGGACATTGGCATTGAAGCGGGATTGGGAATAGCGGGAGCATTCATTCCCGGTTTCAGTTGCCTGTCGTCTGCATTCTCAGCAGGCTGTAACATGGCGCAAAATTGGGGGCAAATGAGTACGCTGGACTATGTCGGCAATACAGCATGGGATTTAACAAAAACGGCTTTGGATTGCGCTACTGATTTTATTCCCGTAACAAAAATAGGCAAAGCGGTTTGGAAAACTGTGGAAGTGATGAAAACCGCCGATGACTGGATTAACCGCGCAAATATGGGATTGGATGCTTTTAATAAGTGCGGTGGTCCCGGCAAAAAGAGGGGAGGAAAAATAGTAGGTTCTAAAGATCCGAATGATAAAACAGGTCCCCTGAGCGAAAGCGGCAGTACGTGGTTTTCCGACCGGAAAGATTTTCCCTACGTCATCAATTTTGAGAATCAAAGCTCTGCCACAGCGCCCGCTCAGGAAATATGGATTACGGATACGCTGGATTTGAATGTATTTGACATCAACACTTTTGAAGCAGGATTCATCAAAATCGGAAGCCGCTTGATTGAAGCGCCTGTCCATATACAGAACTTCACATGGACAATTGATATGCCCGAAAAGGGACTGGTTACTACCATCGATTTGCAATTGGACAAAGTGAAAGGAATCGCTACCTGGCATTTCACCTGCATCGATCCTGCAACGGGCGCAGCCCCCACAGACGCGCTGGCAGGATTCCTGCCGCCCAACGACGACAACGGTTCGGGACAGGGTTCGGTGGTTTACTCCATTCAATTGAAAGATGGACTTGCCGACAATGCAGTAGTGGCGAACAAAGCATCCATCGTATTCGACAACAACGAACCGATACTGACTCCTACCTGGGTGAATCAGAAAGATATTGTCGCACCGACAAGTAAAGTAACTGAAGCGACCGATGCAGGCAGCGGAAAGGTGAACCTGAAATGGCAAGGCGCAGACAATGCCGGCGGCTCGGGCGTTTACAGTTACGATGTGTATGCGAAGCAGGGAGCAGGCGATTACCAGTTGATTTTCAGCGGAACAACGGAAACAACCGCTCAGTATCAAACAGACGGCGTCAGCGAATATGCGTTTTATACAATCGCTACCGACAAT
>Ga0209629_10004674_pt1 | contig 10188 bp, 10 predicted proteins | sample TergutCu122P5_FD_187286 | JGI IMG/M metagenome (GOLD analysis project Ga0209629, IMG submission 187286) | Cubitermes ugandensis P5 segment gut microbial communities from Kakamega Forest, Kenya - Cu122 P5 (SPAdes) (version 2) | ecosystem: Host-associated > Arthropoda: Insects > Digestive system... | reverse complement strand
GCTAGCTAGCTAGATTGTCTTCGGTTAATATATACGCGGTGTGATTGATTGTAATGAATGGAAGACAGAAAAACGCCACGAATGCGCAAATATGGGGAAAGTAAAACGACTCGAATTATGATGACAACTGTACCGCACGTCACTTCCGGTCTGGGACTTAGAAAATTTCAGACCGATGGATTTTTGTTGACACGAGTGTACAAGAAAGTCTCAGAAAAGTCATCCGATATCTGGCCTCATTTTCGAACCCGAAGTCCCTTAATTTGCAATAGTGGCAACCAGTAGGTAGCGTTAGATAAGTTTGTACATAAATGTGCACGTGTATATTTACAAGTGTGTGGATGCGTGCGTAAATATACGTGGTTTGTATACGGATATTCCCATTTTGGCGGTTAGCCCACACAACATTTACGTTTTTCAAAGCGTGTTTTAATTGAATTTTGTTCCCTGTTCCTACCGACTTGCTGATTATGTAAAATTAGCGTAGTCAAGCTTCTTTTTACAAGTTGTTTTAGTTGTTCAAGGGGTCGCTAGATGAATTGACGTTCCATATCTCACGTGTCGTATGGAGAAGCGGTTTTCCCTGTGAGATCTGACGCATATTGCAAGGATATTCCTATTACTCTTAAATTCACTTGTTAGTAAGGGCTGTGTCAGCATACCCAATAACTCGGCAGCACCGACTGCCCGACAAATGCAGTGATGTATCAGGAATTACAGTTTCGATGTTCATATTACATTTTTGCTCATGTCATAGCAAAGACGGTAGTTCAGTTTTCTCCAGATCGATGGGTGTTTTTCCGTGGCGTGAGTGGAATTGCCAGTAAGGATTTTACTCAGGTGTCACAGGAATTACCAAACACCGTGGGGAAATAAAATGACTAGAGCCGGGAACTATGCAAGAAACAGTAAGAATAGAAACATTTCCAAGTTTTCAATCATAAAATTAATATCTTTTGTCTCTGCACTCTTCTGTACGGCCATGCAATGGGGCAGTTGGCTGAGGCACTGCGCTACAAGCCGGAAGGTCGCGGGTTCGATCCCCGATTTTCATTGGAATTTTTCATTTGCATAATCCTGCTGGCCGCACTATGACCCTGGCGTCGAGTCAGCCTCTAACAGAAATGAGTACCAGAAATATTTCCTTGGCGGTAAAGGTGGCCGGTGCCTAGGGCTGACAACCTTACCACCTTGTTGTTAGCTGTCTATGAGCTTCAACCTTCTGTAATAGGCCTGTACAGGAACTGCTTTACCTTAACATATGAATTTATATTGATGTCAAAGTATTACAATATAATACAGCAAAAATACATATTAATACTTTTCAAAATACCAACTTAATGTACAATTATTTTATTCTTCAGCAATATATATGTTACACTACGCTCCTCAACATGTTTCGAGCAGCACGCTGCTCATCATCAGGAGGACCAATTGCATCACCACAGCCTATCTTGTTTATAATGTGTATCTGATGATCGATAAGATAAGTGAAAGAAAGGTATCATTCATCCTTTCAAAACTAGTCCTACGTTTTAAAATGTAGCTTTTTTCTTGAATTTCCACTGAAGTATTCACATAGAATGATCTAATAGAGTAAACTTAATAACGAAATTGGAATGGTCGATGTCAAGCTTGTTGTGTTGAATTATTCTGCCCATTGCTTTATGGTTGTGATAATTTTTTTCGCCCTCAGGAGACAACATAAATTACAGGTCATTCAAAAGCAAGTCGAATGGACAAATATTACGTTCATGTGACCATACATCGTAACAAATTTCTTTATAATAAAACCAAGTAGATGCACTAATTTCACAAATTTATTTTGTCATGAAACTCTACATGTTTCGGGCAGTTCCTCTACACATTACCAGGTGTTTATTCACCGTACACTCGGCAATGGTATATGTCATGTTTTAAAAAAAGCAGTTTCATCCTGGTCCTGCTCGAAAGCTGTCTTCAAACCTGTAAGACATACACCATTACGGAGTGTACAGTGAATAAACTCGTGATGATGGGCAGACGAACTGCCCGAAACATGTAGAGGTTCATGCCAAAATAAATTTGTGAAATTAGTGCATCTAGTTGGTTTTATTACTCGTACAAAGCAAGTCGAATGGACAAAGTTTAGAAGTAATATTAAATGGAAATTGATAAAATAACGCGGAAGTTCATGGCTCTTCTACAACACTGGTTGAAACGAATACTGTGGTAACAATGTAACAATTAATTTTTTAAAATTCTTACTTGTTTATTCAGCATAAGAACGCAATTTTTTCTTTCCCTCACACGTTTCTGTTGGGTGTAGCGAATTTTTTGCTAAGGAATGACGGTACTTTTATGTTTGAGTTTTTATCTGTGTTCTTTGTCAACTTCAATTTCAGAATGTTATGTTTTATTAGGAATAAACGCGAGTTTTCATTTCAATGACGCATTTATTTCAACATGCATAATAAATGGTTAGCACATTCCTATTTATTGCATAACATTAAAAGAATCGAGAGTAGCAAACTGATTCTGCGTGCTGCAACTTTTTGACTGTCACTTTTATCATCAGCCTACACTTTTTTTTTTCAAAGGACGTGTTTCGTGCTTGTTGTAGAAGGTCGTTAAAATTTGTACTGTGTAATATTTAGGAGTGGTTAAATGATGTGGATCGCGGTGATTCAGATCTATAGGCACACTGGATGGTAGAGCCAAGAGAAATTACAGAATTTAGGAGGAGAAACCAATCGGCCGTTGTACTTATTTCACTAAGCTGCAGAAAAGGATGTGTTTACTGCGTTGAATGTACCGGCGTCTGGTGCACTATGCCACTGTAATTTCAAGGCTTTTAACACTATGTTTCCACCTCCCGAAATAGACATTCGTGTGGTTTTTCGTGTTACAAGGGGCGCGTGTTCTCTAATTTCTGTCTATGAAGTGTTTACTTTTCCATTGGTTAATGGGAAGTATAATTCCAATTCAGCTTGTCGTCGCTCCACTTGGATTGTGGCGCATAATGCTTCACACCTAAATTTCATGAGCAGCCATGAGCGGTGCGGCTTTTGCAAAGCACAACAACAAGCAGCAGAGAATTTCGGTGCTGTAAAGACCTAGGTCCATAGCTGTCTTCTAGTTATGTCCTTTCAGATTTCGGTCGGAGCACCGGCAGCCCTCCTAATTGATTCTTTTTTCCCCCTCCCAGTCCCGCCAGGGAAAAGCCGGGGTTGCATCTCAATTGGGCCATGGCTACACGTTTTCATTTCTTCTTTCAACAATTTTCCCACCACCGACACTGTCTAGCTTGAGATGGGCACATGGCCTGAAAAACCATACCAAACTGCCATAAACGTCATAACACATTCGCTACTGACCTCTGAGGTAGGCCAATATCAGGGTCATGTAATAAGACAAGAAGATTGGTAAAATCCATTTACGTTTTTCCTCATTCAAGCGTAGTTTAAAGCTATAAGGCCCGGTGGTAACTTCTCGTGTATCGTTAAGAAACTGCACTTCGCTACACAGAATGTTTAGGCCTTATGTTCTGTGATTCTCAGAATAGACTCTATTAATTTCCCTTAAGAGCATGTACCGTTTGTTCTATCTTGTGTAGACAGACTGTATTCTGTATAGCGTAAGGAGTGAAATTAACATATATTTGATTTAGATAACTTTCGCTTTTGGAGGTGTTGGAACACCTCTTTCACTTGTTTGACAGTGATGGAAAGATATCCTTAACAAATTTTATTTGAGGACCCGAAGCGTCAGTCTTAGAAGCTTTAGAAGCACCCTGCTTTCAGAGTCGTCACTTTGCACCGGTTATTAACAGGAATTCCTTGTTTTGTAATTGCAGTCATTGAGTTAGTGATCACGCGGTCTAAGGGGTGGGTTTGCGGCCGCTGGCTTGTTGGGATTGCGGTTTTGAATCTCGCCGGGGACATGGATGTCTGTCCGTTGTGAGTGTTGTGTGCTCTCTGGTAGAGGTCTCTGCGACGAGCTGATCACTCGCCCCGAGGAATCCTACCGAATGTGGTGTGTCTGAGTGTAATCGTGAAACCTCGACAATGAGGAGGCTCTGGCCCACTAGGGGCTGAGGGGCCATGAGGAAAAATGTCATGAATTGTACGAAGACTACAAAGCCAAAGATAGTTGTAAACAATTATTTCTTCTTGAGTTTTGAAATAATAATAGAAATATCATCAGGTGTAACTCTGCCTGTTTGTGTCGGTGATATCATTTAATTATTTGCTTTTATTTATATTCGGTGACTTACGAGAATTTGTTTCTCTGGGCTAAACGAAACAATGACGAGTACCGACAGAGGAAGCAGGAAGATTTAGTATAGCGATACGTTGAGACAGGTCGGGAAAAGTTGGTGTATGCATGAGACTTACAATCGAGAGGTACCCGTTTGGAATCGTGTTTCCGTTACAGAATGTGCTTATGGTTACATGAATTACAGCAGTCTTTACAAGCGGAGACTGCCACATTTCCTTGAAATTGCCCAATACGGCACACTTCCGAATCCATACCCTCTCACTAGAATACCTGTTGTACACAAGCAGCGCTGTGACTTCTACAGCCCCCCCAACCAAAACCAACTAAAAAGCGAGGCGCAAATCGACATAAATATAGCGCTTATTTATTTGTGCGGAAGGGGCTCAAGAACTCTAGCTGCAGAAAGTTCGCTATTACATAGATTAAGGATCCTTTAAGAGCGGACTTCAGTTCTAGTCGCTTGAGTGTTCATAACTTCATAGCTAAAGATTTTATCTATAGAGCAGGAATTACGTAACACATTATTATGTTCATTGATAGTTTTAAAACTTGCCTGCTGAATTTCATTACACATAACCTTTTTCTTTTGAGATCTCAGATCCTTAAATCGGTGATTGACTAGATTTTCAGAGATGCAATGTTATGTATTATGGCAGATAGCTGTCAGTTTTAGGAGACAAGTACCGCCTCCACCGTCTGAGTCTCTTCTTTCGAAACTTTGATACAGATCGGACAGACCACATATCTTTGTTTTCGTATGTTGTCTGTGAGAATTATATATAATTTTAAAGGCTAAAAAGTGATATATAACTAGAATTAACACAGACGGAACAAGAACAAAAATTTTCACCGACATTTTTAAATGTTGTAAATATTCATAGTATAATTTGATGTGTTTTTGACCGTGCATCATAGTATAGACTTTTTCAAATTACCAACTTAATGCACAATTCCTTTATTCTTAAACAATATGTATGTTACATTACGATCCTCAACATGTTTCGAGCAGCACCATGCTCATCCTCAGGAGGAAAAATTGTATTACTACATCCTCTGGTATCGTCACCCTCTGTAAACAACCGTACAGTATGCAGGTTGAGAGCGGACTGAGTCCGTGTAGAATGTATGGAGAACGTTAAACACACGGCTTTTTTTTTTTACTCGGAGTGCCTGAAAGATTTTTACATTAAAGTATTGCTCTAACGAGTGAAATATATTCTTTGAAGGCTATTGTTACACATCATTTTACAGCTTAAAATTAAGGGGCTTTAAGTCTGTTCCGCCTGGCAGTTTCTAATATCCGCCATTATATTACAAATGACACCGGGTGTCCAGCTGAAGGCGGAACCCACTCATAAAATCTACAAATCCGTTCATAGCCGCAGTGCAACACAGTGACTGACGGATGTCGCCCGCTCTAGAGTAGGTTCCTCAGTTCCGCGAGCCCTGGTTTAACACGGACTGAGTTAATGCAGAACTGACGACGTCAATTGTTGTACGGTGACTGATGACGATTCCGCTGTGCCATACTCAGTGACACTTAAAAAAATTCTCTGTAGCAGGGTGTTACAAAATACGAGGTTGGAATATTGGGCAGTGGCGTAATATTCATGCCAGGGTTCGTAAAAATCTGTCACCTAGTTCGAGGAAAAAGGGGACACGGAAGTAGGCAGCGTGATGATCACAAGGCCTGGGTTATTCATCTTTATAGAGTAAAATAGGCTGATGATTGGTGTGTTAATTTTTTAAGGCGCCTGCGCATCCAGGCTGGGAGTTATAACTAAAGATATCCGTAACAGCCCTCCGTCTTGGGGTAGTTATCCTAACAATATTGCAAATTACGAAACTGTCGTTATGCAAGTTCCTCTGTTAACGTCCATTCTGCTCGTTCTGAAGTACACGTGCTTGAAATGGGCCAGAGTGGCGGTGAAGTACCACAATGAGAACAGCCCGTGCGCTACTGCGCATGCCTAGGGCAAATCTCGTGTCTTTCCGAACGAGCAGCCAATAACCCTGTTCATTGTTACTGTTAGTTACAGTCATAAAACGAGAGGCCAGATATGGCACCTTTAAGAAAAAAGGATAAAATTATAAGTTTATATACCTTTCTCTCAGTGCTTCAGAGTCTTAACTCGATGGAAGAGATATTACAGTCACTTAAATATATTTTGTTTTTTGTTTCAGGTAAGTGTCTATCTCACAAAGAATTACGGTATGTCGCCTGCTGTAACCAAGGTAATAAAAATTTCATTGTCATAAAATAACATGAAAATATTTGAAATTCCAGATTACTGCGTGTTAGAGCGTTTGCTACAGAATGTAGCGGTCGAGTGACTTGCGCTGCTGTTTCATACTTGACTCCTTCCCCGGGTTTTTAACTCTTGGTTAGGAGACGGGTTGTCCTGCTGGAAACTTTTTCCATCTCCCTCGGGTCCTTAGTCAAATTCTGGAATAGTACCCCAAACTGGACTACAGGAGCTTCCTTTTTCATCCTTTCTAATTAGTTATTGATGTATCAACCTACAATTCTACGCTGTACAGCCTGAACTAACGCCAGCATCGTTAAGAAAACCACAGACAAGAAAAAAAAATTAATAGAAAAGTGTCTTGGATACCTGAATAGTCATAAAAACAGGAAAGAGACATCGTATCTTGTTTTCAACTATCGTAAATAAAATAATTCGGAAAATATTTAGAATTACTCAGGGATTAGTTTGAAGTCAATGCATGACCTGCGTTTATACGTATATATACCGCTCTGCAAGACAGATAAATATTGGTTAACTAAACTGAAAGTCTTCATATTTTGAATAAGAAGGCTTTTTTCACTCAAATACGTCTAGATTAACTGTTTTTGTTCGCTGATTTACACTTGTTGTGTTGTTCAATTGCAAAACATTCCACCAAAATGTGAATGAGAGTTCTTCATTGACTTTTCGACCATCTTATTATTTTTAAATATTTGTGTATTCACAGCACAAATGAAATATTTCCTGAAAAGATGTAAAACGAAGCACCTGCTGACCAAAAGGAAGTCGAAGTTTCAGTTCCTTAATTTAGGGAAGGCTTTCTTTCTCATGACTTCCTGAATCGTTGTTGCATACAAAATTACTTATCCCAGGATTAAGCCTGAAGAAGTAAAAGAGCCCCATTTTGTTTTTCGTGTCACCTACGACAACGTTAAATATGTAACTGTGCTCCTATACATGTATAAGTAAGAGGAGACCTGAGAGACCTTTCATCAAATACCAAAACTCTTATTCCAGTAAACGTATATTTGACCGGAAATACATATTAAACTCCTTCCTTTCTTGCATTCTGCTGCCTCGATTCACTTATATTTCAAAGACTAGATTACCAAAGAAAGCAAATAATTAAACAACTAATATATTTCACAGGCGTGGCTGCAACAACTAACGATAACTGACAACCAAACGCCAATTTACTGCAAGTGTTTTGAAATGAGTTAACGTCTGTCATGTTTAGACCATTTCCTTGGCCTTCGATTTCGTGTATTACACGTACAAACCTGTTTTGTTTTGTTGTTAATAACTTGGATGGATTTATGTTCTTGGTATTTTCTGTAGTAGATATTACGTCTCAAATGTATCAAAAGTTGTAGTTAAAAATCGCTCTACATTTTACGACAGTCTCCCTCAGTAAGTATTTTCCTAACGGTGATATATTTACACTTGGGCTTGATGTATGATAGGACTAATACAGACCAAATAGCAATTCGCCTGAAGCCGTGTAGTACGGACCCGCCAATGTGAAATGTCTTCGAAATTTTTGAAGTGTTTTCTTAAATGTAATACACAGACAGGGCAACACATGCGTGACCTCAATTCCCGCAAAACATGCCTACAAATTTTAGGTGACATTAAAATTTTTTCCAGGTTATTATGATTTCGAGTTCAGTTGTGATATACGACAGTCTGCACTAGAAAACTGTACGTTAAGGCAGCTCTTTGATGAAGGATTTGTTATTTGTTGCATGGAAGAGACCGATGGATTGCAAGATGCTCAGCACACCGTAGTCCTTGCAGAGCCATGAGTATCCGTTGAACCACAGCATCCGCAACCATAAGCGATAAAAATTGGGAGTAAGGTCCTTGAGAAGCTATCAGTCCCTAAGTTTCTCAAGAAATTGTTGACTGTTACGGAACTCGATGGATCATTATCATATTCATGAGAGCCGGACATTGGTCCCTAGTCACAAACAGATGAGTTCAATTCACACCCGCATGTCGCTTTTCTCTATGGTCCTTTTTATTAACTCCCATCCATAAGCAGCTCTCCAAAGCTGTCTTCTTCAGCCAAGGTCTTAGACAAAAATCCGATATGCGTTTGACATCTGTACAATGCGTAATACACACCTCACGTATTCAACCATCTTTGATTAATAGAACAATATTCGGTGTGTAGCTAAATTTATGAAAGTTCCAATTGTTCGATTTTCTTAAATTTCTCTTGCCTCTACCCGCTTAGGTACAATAATAGATTTATTACAGTGCGTCTTCCTTTAACTTAAGTTCTCGAAGCCAAATTTCTGAGCTTGTTTGGGGATAGGACTGTGTGATGAGTATGTGTTCTAATGTTGTAATTATCTAGTTCAGTGACTCTCAACCGGGGTTCCGCGGTACCCTGGGGTACCGTGAAATCTTCCTAGGGGTATCGCGAGATGTATAAATACCAAATGTTTTATAGTGGAAATATTCTGAGGAGAATAATATGTTGCTTTTCCATGTTAGTTTGTAAAGAAACTATATTAGTTTTTTTATTTAGTATCTGAACATAGCATCATTAAAACTAAGTGCTTTAATATTACAGTATTTTCTTAATTTAATTAGTTTAAATTACGTTCATTTTCACATCATTAGTTAATGAATAAATAGAAACTCAACAGCAATAAACTGTTATGTCTCTCAAGTAACTAATTATTAGAAAGTAAATCAATTTTAAAAAATAGATGTTTTCCTCAAGGGGTACCGTGAGATATGAAGAGCGAGGTCAAGGGTACCGCGACGTCGAAAAGGTTGGGAAACACTGATCTAGTTCTTTAGACATGTACTTGCTTTGTATGTTGCCCCTGCATCATCTCGTTTCGGCAACACGGGAAGTAAATACGCCAGAGAAGTTGCCGTGCCATCACGGCGAACCGCATGGACTGCAAGTGACAGAAGTGTGACGCCGGAATGAAATGCTCGTAGCGATCTGCAGATGACCGGAATCCACAAGGGTGCTGCATAAGAGGATATATATTTATATGATGCTCGGCGTCTTGACCACAGTGCCGTCAGTATGTACAAAATATACGATCAACCCAATGGTGAACAGTCTGTAAATATACGTGGCTTCAGTCTTCCATAGCGGTGTAAATACGATCTTAGCTCTTCTGGGTTGTTACCCAGCGTTGGTTGGTATTTACCGGCGTTTCCGGGCAATCTATCGGTCCCATCTTTAATGGTAAAGCAGTCCAGTCGGTGATAAACATGTCGCTGGAATAAGTCTTTAATTTGAAGTGATATTAACAGTGTGCATTTGTAGTTCCAGCTATGATTTTGTTGTAAAACGCAACACTTGATATGGTGTTTGTAGAACCCTTAAGATATCCCGCACTATTGAAACTAACTTCATAGAGCAGGGACATTCTACAGAAGCTAATAGGTCCTCAGTCAAGAAATTCCCCTCATTTTATAGAATCCGAAGGTTGATAACCGCCTTCGTAACAGACCGCCACCTCTCCCTATATGAGCCAGATCAAGCCAGTTCAAGCGCCCATTCCACTTCCAGAAGATTTATTTTAATATTATCCTCACTTCTATGCCTGGGTCTTCCAGGTGGTCTCCTTTCCTCAGGTCTCCCCACCAAAATCCTGTAAACACCTGTTCTTTCCCCCATACATGCTACAACCCCCCCCCCCCCCCC
>Ga0209629_10004673_pt1 | contig 10190 bp, 2 predicted proteins | sample TergutCu122P5_FD_187286 | JGI IMG/M metagenome (GOLD analysis project Ga0209629, IMG submission 187286) | Cubitermes ugandensis P5 segment gut microbial communities from Kakamega Forest, Kenya - Cu122 P5 (SPAdes) (version 2) | ecosystem: Host-associated > Arthropoda: Insects > Digestive system >... | reverse complement strand
TAAGTGTCGAGTCCATGACCCCACCAGCTGTTCAGACGCGGTTCACACGAGGGTGTGTACGGGAATTAAAAAACGGTCATTACTCCGTAACCGTCCAAAATCGGACACATGTTTATACGAACTTTTTTCATCACAAAGACCTAGGAAATCACCTCCTGCAGTTATGCCCTAAAGTCGTGAAACACCCTGTATATCTGCTGCATACATCACTCCACACACTCGAAATAATCTTAACTTCAGATATTTTATAATCAACCAGATTTTATTTTATTAATCAACAGGAAATTTTAACCGAAATTATGTGGCTTCTAGCATTGTGGAGTGATTCTGACACATTTAAATACAATTGTATTCTTGTATCAAAGAAATCACCCTGAAGATGGGCGGATTACTGGCCGAAACATGTTGGTGAAGAAATTACAATAAAAGTACATCAATAAAATTAAAGTGCATTTGTTGGTCATTAATAAAAGTTATACATCCAATTAATGCGTGGAATATGGAACATAAAAACTCATCTTTTCCATTTCACTTTATTAAATCAACTTTTGTTGCAAATGCTAAGTTATATCTTTTTAGCACTTGGATTAGTGGATGCAACATATTTATTCAGCATCACTCTTTCAATTTCAACTATACTAATGCTAAAATAGACATTAAAAAAGAGTAATGAATCACACCACAAACAGTGACATGCTGAACACAAGAGCACATTGAGTCTCTGAGTAGCACAAGAAACAAACCAATATTAATCATTTTGATGCTTACATATTTCATAATACTCATGACTTTAAAAATGTTCATCACATGGAAATATGTAAAACAGAAAGTGACTCTTTTATGACAGTAAATTCCATGAATGACATAAGCAAGGGAAATATCTGCTGGACAAATTTGTGCACCATTTTTTGAAAACTTAAGAAATGAGAAGGAATATAGGTTGTACCAGCAAGGCAGTGCAACTAACCCCACAGCCAGTAATACAAAAGCCACATTCCAAAACATTTTTGGGGACTGAATAATTAATCATCATTTGTGGCCTGATCATTCATCCAATTTTATGCCAAGTGACTATTATCTGTGGACAAGTTGGAAAGCAAATGCACAGTCCACACACAACAGAAGAGGAAAAATTTAAAGAAATAATGAAGAATGCAGTATCAGCTATTTCTGGAAAGTAACTTCAAACAAGTTTCAATAATTTATTCATCAGGTATCAAGCAAGGCTGACAATTAAAAGTAATTTCCAACACCAGCTTTAATATAAGGTAAGTTATATTATACAGTGTGGGTTGCCAATTTAAATTCTGTTAGCTTTCAAAATTACATCCACCATGAAGCCAAATATGAAAATGTAAAAATGAAAAAACATCCAATTTTCATACTGATATAAACAGCTGATTAACACTGACCAGTCACAAGTGTGCCATAACAAACAACAAACAGCTAACCTTCAAGTCAGAGAATATGTCCTTGCTAAAGGTATATGGGTAGATAACATTGTATACTTTCACTATACTCTTGGGTAATTCCTCTGTACAAGCACTGGGCACCTCCTTCTCACAGAATTGCATTCGGTTATCCGATTCTGCTAGCAGCTTCTTCACCAGGTCCCTGCAATCTTCATAAAGTACATATCCTTAAAATATTTTAAAATATGCATATAACTTTGTACAAAAGAATAAAAATTATGTTAATATTGTACTACCATCTGACACAAAAATAAGTGAATTATATTCTATAATGTATTATACAGTATATCCCATAATCATTCATTCAGACAGAAAACTTCATTGCAGACAAACCACTAGAGCAAGAGGGGAGGGGAGGAAAGACAGAGAGAAGTGTTGGGAAAAAAACCAGACTCATGGTGCTCTGTAGTGCATCAGGCAGCAGTAAACAGACAAACATGCTAACAGTGATCTAACAAGAAGGCAGAGTGCATGACGTACATGAAACTTAACAATGCCATGTGCATACAATCTGAATTCAAGAGGCTGTTCAACATGAGATGTGTCATATGGCACTGACATGTGTTGCACGGTACTGCAGTATGTTTACAATTCATCACATATCCTGTGTCTTCACACTGCCAGTGCCATTGATGTAGCTCTTCATGTGTTTAACAGCCTCTTGAACTCATGGTGCACATGCACACAACATTCTTATGTTCAACAAACAAAATCATGTGCTTGGCCTTCTGTTGAATCATCATCCCCATGGCCATACATGCCAGAGCTGACAAACATGTGGCATGCAAGATGATTCTGTTCATACCTGAAATTCACTGCTGGCCCAAGTGGTTACATATTGTGTGTGTGTGTGTGTGAGGGAGAAAGAGAGAGAGAGTGTGTACATGCACATGTGTATATGTGGTTCAAACAACATTCCCATATTATGAAGAATTATATCTGAAAGCATAAAGATTGTAAATGATTATCATAATTATTCAATGATGCTGTGACTCGAAATAGTTCATTTATAAAGACCAGCAGCAGTGTGAAAAATTGGAAAAAGGTTCATCAGCAGACTGATAGCCTCACAGTAGTTAGACCGTGCACAAATTTGGACAAAATGTATTACAATCCCTGTAATAACCTGGTGACACCAAGAGTCCAAACAAGGAGCAGAAAAACATAATTTTATTCAGGCCAGCCCCCTTTGCAGAACAACAAACACTGCAAACATCTAGCAATAAAAATCACCTTTTAGGTAGTGGCAGAACTGAATGGTTAACATAAAATTGTTCTGCTCATACTTTTTCTTCTGTGTGTCAGTGAACACTGAATAGTTTGTTCTTGACATACAGAAGAAAATAGAAAGCACTATCACACAGAATATTTTGATGTAACAACATATATTTATGATACAATAATTAAAGTACGTGATAATCAATAATGATAATGAAAGACTCCAAGGCTCCATTTTGCTGCTCAAAATTCACATGAGCATGCAAAAGAATTTCTCCATAATTTATCCCCAATTTCGGCACACACTTTCAAAAATGTTCACCAGCACTGGTCTACACGTTTAAGCTAACAGCATTCAATAAAACCCCTGTTCCTATCCATGTTCTGCATTTTCCAAACCCTTGCACTCTGGTAGCTTGTCCAAAATAAATTTTCATTTTGGAAAAGCAATTATGGAACACTCTGTAGCATACTTTCCCCCACATGTTTTGGCAAATAAATTTTCCTTCTTCAGAAACTATCGGAAGTTTAGAAAACTGTTACACGTTCATAAGAATGCTAATAATGTGAATGTTAAAATGTTAATTTGAAATAATTTTCATTGACTACATTATCTAAAAGTCATCACATTAAATTTCCTTATATAAGTTAATTCTATTCATATTTATTCATCTGTCTCATCTGTGGCCTCATAGTGCAGCATGTAATCAGAATACAGTTCTTTGTCAGTAAACACAAGTATAACATACCAGTATATAGCTGATTTCTTTAAACTGTTTACAGTCAAACAGTTACCTGATTCAGTGGCAATACATGCAAGTAATGAAGTGGCAAACAGAAACCTCAGTCATCTAAACAATGAAGTCACTTGAGTAAAAAGGGAAGCTTTCTAATAAATTGTATACAAATTCAGATGTTATTTTGAATACAGAAATCATGACAAACCATGCACATTATATAAATAATCTTACCTGTTTCCTTCTTTTCTTGCACATCTTTCCACTTGACGACTGCCAATTCATCCACTAAGCTATAACTGTCTGTAATAACATTACACAGCGCCTGGTGTGAAACAGGAGTCAAAGTATTTTCTTCTGAATCCTTGTTAGACTTTTTCACCGTATTTTGCAAAACAGGTGACATCCCTTTGGGTAAGAATGCAAATCTTTTACTCATTGAATATAAATTCTGGGTCTTCACCTGGCTAGGTATGGTGTAGGATGTTAATCCAGTTTCTACATGAACAAAGAATACTTTACCTTTAGGATCTAATTTTTGTTCCCATCCTTTTGGACATTTTAAAGAAATGTCTTTTGAATTACATTTTATGTTGTGCGATTCTTTTTGCATATCCGTTTCAACAGTCTTGTTCCCAAGGGTGTCAGCAGCTACATCACCTTGTCCAACAGTGAAAGCACAATTTTCTTTCTTATTTGTGTCGGATTCTGCTATCTTTTTCATAATATTGTCCAAAGCTTCATTTAGATCTTGAGTGGAAATTGAATCAGACATGTACACTTCAGGCGCTGCTATATTATTATTACATGGTTTACACTTATGCATGGAAACATTTTCATTTGGTTGCTCTGTACAGCTTCTTTTCCCATGTGTATCCAGACAATCGCCATCACTTCTTCGTTTTCTGTCCAACAAATCTGACCGCCTTTCGCTTAATATCCATCCATTTGTTACTGTACATGCCCCAGCATGAAGCAATTCATTTAAATTTTGCTTCTTGCCAGCTTCAAGATTCTTAGAGAGAACACTAAATTTGCCATCACTTTCTGTAGCATTTACATGTGTTATCTGTTCAGAAGTAATGAAATCACTATGCATTATATCACTTCCATGTTCCCTGTCACTACGTTTCACATTATTTGATAATCTACTTGCATCATTATCATTACCCTTTGTTGATTTACAAAATGAAAGTGTTTCATATTGCTGCACACAAGCACTACTTTCTGAATTTAAAACGCTGTCCTGTCTTAAAGTGTGGGCACTTCCATCATCAGTAAAGTTATCAGCAGCCAACACTCCATGGTTTAGGTTGTTCCTGGATTCCAGCCTGTCATCTACAGATGAATGGTTTGGTCCATTAGGCACCCTTCCAGAATTAGAAAAAGTGTCTCTTATTATAACTGTATTATTTTTCTTTGCTAAGCTAAAAGTGTCAGAAGCACCAGAGACTTTCTTATTCTTTGATTTTGATTCTTGAACGGATAATGAAAGTTCTGAATCACAAGCCAGTCTTCCTACTCCAGGTCCCTCCTCTCTTGTTAGAACATGTGTACTTCCACCATCACTGCAGTTAAGAACAGCTGACATTCCACAATGCTGGGCATTGCTTTGTGACAATCCTCTGAAGCATAGCAACTGCCCTTGCCCAGATGTGCTCTCCATTAATGAAAGTTGTGAAGCTTCATCTTCAATGCCTTTATTAGACACTGACATTCCACATTTTATGGTGTCACTTTCTAAAGGCTGTTTGGAAAATAATAATTCATTTTCAAAACACTTGTCTCCAAAATTATTTTTCATAGTATCATCCAGTTTAACTGTACTGTTATTTACCAGTGAGTTACAACTCTCTGAAACTTCTTGTATTACAGTAACTTTTGGTGATACTATATTAGATTCATCACCAGAATTAACATTTTCCACCTCTGAAATATGACTTTCATTTCCTAATGTTCTTGCACAATTCTCCTTACTAGGAAAATCAGAAATGCAAATGATTCTTAAAGTATCAATAACATCTAATAATACAGTAGTAGACAATTCTGTACACACATTCTCAACACTTTTTTCCCTACAAACATGAGTTTCTGGCACACCTACTGTTCTGGTTTCTACTTCACTGGAACCCTGCCCAAAAGGAATACAAATGCTACTAGTTTCAGCAATAATTTTCCCTTCCTCAATTTCATGTGAGAATGATCTTGAACAATGGTCCTGATTTTCAGTTGTGTTCCCATTAGAAGAAACTGTTAACCTATTCTGTACACATGGAAGGTATCCTGGATCTATATTGCCAGTTACGGCATGGTCATGCAACGAAATATCAGAATCTGAATCACTGACTATCATTTTACAGTTAGCAGTATTGCTGAAATGTGACAGCAAGTCGCAGCAACTACCAGAACTTGGAACAATGGTATTGCTACTGTCATCTAATATATGAGGCACTCCTTCTTCTACAGACATTAGTGGGCTTTTATCAACCACACTGCTCCTGCTTCCTTGCCTATCAGATGATAAGCATCCAGCACTCTTTTCCTGCTCCTGAAATGACATACATGCTTCGCCATTATGCTGCTGCTTTGATAATTCATTCCTGTTCCAACTTTTATTAACTGAATAACAAATTTTTTGCTTCAAACATTTTTCAAAATGACTGTTATTAATAACTTTTTCATGCGTGTACGAATATTCTGGTTTACTTGGCAGCTTGGAAAATCTCCCCTTTTCAGTCCGAGTATTGTTGAAGGACAACACATTAAGACGTCTCTTTTTTTGGGGGCATGGCACTGTGTCATTACTAGATTCAACATCTGCTTCACTGCCTGAAGTGAGAATCATATTGTTCCCAAGCTGACGTTTAAACACAGCAGAGTTTGATGATAACACTACTTGAGAAATCCTCTTTGCACAGTTACCCATACAGTGATTTCTTACAAATTCTGCACGTTGCATATCCTTCATTAATTTGTCACCACACAGCACATCTGAATTGCTGCTGAAAGTCTTTAATATATTCCTGCAGCCTGACTGATGCCTCATTTCCACCTTAGGAGAAAATCTAAACGTAACAGCTCCAAAATCTGGTCTGACACATTCCTCTGCAACATTCACACTATGCAACACACAGGGGGAACTCTCAGGGCTAGTGAACAGCTGCACTGTTTTGCCCTCATAGTTACTGTTAAAAACCCTCTTATCAGTACAATTAAACCTTACAGACTTTCTGTAGGCTGGTACATTATGTAAGTTCTCATAACAGCTAGAAGTCTTAGTAATTGAATGTTCATCCTGAAAATTTGTTAGACAAACGGACATACTGTTCTGTGCAGTGCACTTATTCTTTTTGGCTTCTTCTCTTTCAAGGGTATGTAGAAAGTCGTAATTAGTACAGTAGTTTCTTGAAAAACTGTCATCTTTCCTGTAAGTCTTTGTGTAACATGTGCACATATTAATTTCAGGGTGCATATGTTTTAACTGGTTATGAACTTGATTGTTATTCTGGATTAATGAAAACATGGCTCTTCCATCAGTATATTTATCTTTTTTATGTGTAGAATGTATTTTTTGTATATTGTGCATGTATTCCTTGACATTTTTAACATCAGTAGTACTTGTAAGATGAAACAATTTGAACCCACTTCTCTCATTATCATGAGCCACATCCGAAGCCTTCAAACAACTCCTCACAGGCACATTAGATTTAGTGGCAGCAAGCCTTGTTTCTCTTTGATTCTGTCCACACATACTAACATCATTAGGAAGCTGAAATTGGACACACTCTTCTACTTCTATGACTTCTCTATGAGGTGTGTTAAAATCTTTACACAAAGACCTTTTGTAGCTAGCGGAAGAACATGCATTACTTACACTTTTTGCCATTAATAACTCATCTGAAAAATTAGTACTGTATTGAGAAAAGGTTCTTTCAAAGTCAAAAATATCTGCTCCTTTGTTTTGAGTATTTTCAAACACTGTGATAGGTTTGGTAACATTCACATCACTCAGTGATTTGGAAACATTCTGCAGCGAAGACTGTTGTAACGAATGATCCGCATATAATGCACAATTCGTATGTTCTCGAGTGTAAACTTTTTTACACTCATTACTCACATTTGTTTGCTTGTCAGTTCTTTCCCCTAGCAAACATTTAACATTTGTTTGTGCTGTATGAAAGGAACTACCACCATCACCGTTATGTGCATGTATACCTTGTTGAGTTGTTTCATAGTCACCAACTGGAACATCCTTAAGATTAGTAGTAACATTAGATTTGTCACATTTATTTGTAAGGTTTACACCTTTTTTCAACAATCCTGACATTATGAGGAACCGGTTTAAAGCATGCCATTCAAAATTCTTGAAAGGCATAGGAATTTCAACATTGGATACACAGTGAAAAGTTTCTCTGAACTTTGTAATTGGTGGAATATCAACTTGTTTTGAATGATATTCTGGTTGTATTCTCTTACTGATATAGTTTCTAAATCTTTCAATTGGATAGAGGTCTGAGTTTGTTTTTGTGAACATGCACTGTACTGATAATGTTTCACTATCTGATTCAGTTACAGGAATGTCAGAAATATGCCCTATTAAATGATTTAAATTCCTTCTTGCCACCTTCTCCTTCAGGACACCAGTCTTTTGTGCTCTGTTTAGTCGAGGAGCACTGTAAGTTTCCAAACTAGGATATGGATTCTCTGAGTCACATTTACACAATGTAGTCTCAGAAGTGAAGTTAGTCAGTACATCCTGCTTGCTTCTGTGAGCACCAGAGTCCAAAATAATTGTAATTTCAGACTCTACTTCAGTTTCTTCTAAGGTCACAGCTGCACTACGAAGACGTAAATCATCTCTGCAACATGTACCTTCATTCTTAGCTCTTCTCTTAGCAGGCACACCAAACACTGCTCGAGAAACATCTAGCATTTTCTTAGACACATTTTCAGAAAGACCATGCATGTCTGAGTTTTTCTCCTGATCTAGCATATCAGATGGATCAGGATTTTGGACCCTTAACTCTGCAACAGTACATTCCTCCTCCACCTGCTCCAATTCCTCAAGAACTGACAGTATATTACTATCATTGTTCTTTTCTTGTAGAGAATGACTACAACTCTGTTCACTTAATGTCATGTGATATTCCTTTTCTAAGAATGTGCGTATTGCCAATTCCATGCACTGGAGCACATTATCCCAGTTAGAGAATTCAATAAGGGTCTTCTTCGGATCAAAACATACATCATATATATGATATGGACATTCAACATTCAATAAGTACACTGCATACTTGTCTCGCTTCCGAGGAGGAGAGAATGCAAGCCACCGCCCAGTGGATATTTCCTTTGAAATGGGAATATCACGTGATGTTGTATTTGTTTTCAAAAGGAAACTGTTTCCCAGCATAGAGTTTGCAAGTTTGTGAAGCTTGGATTTGAGAATCAGCCTTTTATTCACATACACGAACTGCAAATTTTTTTGATGGTGGGTCTCTCTGCTAATGTAACCACTTATTTTAAACTGACCTAACGTTGAACTCACAGCAACAAGAGCCTGAGCAACAGTCTCGCCATAAAGATAAGAAAAAACACTAATAGTGTTCGCACATTTTTGAGTGTGCAAAACTAACTTTCCTTCTGTATCATTCCGCAGACTGAATGAAATCTAGAAAACAAAATAACATATTCTTTAATAAAATGCATCATATATGAACTCTACACAAATTGCATAAAAACAAGAGTGGTAACAGTAACTGTAGTGTTCTGCCAACACAGTTTTAGTGTTTTCCGAATTCAAAAGTAAATTCAATATCTCAAGGTACTCAGTGGCATTAAAATATGAGTGGCATCTGGCAGAAAATTATGACACCTTCAGACAACAATTAACCATCTGCTTCTACCCAAAGCTATTAAGTGCAAATTTACAAATGCAAACAGTTTTCATATAAGATCTTCTGATGCAGAGTACAATATTTATCCTCTGATGTTAGGAACACTCAGATAGGTAACAACTTCTTTTCCATGACATTACATGGAACAAGGTCACACAAACTACAAAACTTCACACTTGGATTCAGTTACTCTGGCAGTTCGTGTGGTTCTCCTTACTCTCACCAGCCCAATTTATGATTATTAATTGAAACAGATCACAATCTCTTCCAAATACCTTTCAAGTTCATTGAACATAATCAGTGTCACATATTACCAAATAATTGCTCAGCTGATCAAGTGTCATTAAATAAACCATGTATAACACACACAAGATCAGGATTCTCATCACAGAAAGAGATCTAAAGGTGCAAATATATGCCCACCTCACAAAATAGACAACATGTCATAATAATTGTATTTCTTCATTCACAAGAAATATTCTGAATGTGAATATGGTAATATTTATGTCAACAGTGTAGCTGATATATGAATCTTTGTGATTCCCCCAGCACCAAGATGCACACTCTTTACTTCAGCCCATCAATCTATAGCAATACTGCAATGGCATATACACACCATACCATTTATTAAATTAATCACATAAATTGAAAAAAAAAATTGTGAATGAAATTGCTTAATTATCCTTAAAAGCCCTTTCTTTGTTTAACCTTTTGGAGCCGGAATTTTACATTTAAATTCTAGCACACCTTGTAGGTAAAATGCGAATAATGCAAGAACCAAACAAGGTAGCATTATGAAATAAACGGCATTTTGAAGAGAAAAAAACGGAGATTATGCAGCATGTTTAAAATATTCAGTATGTATATTT
>Ga0209629_10004672_pt1 | contig 10191 bp, 10 predicted proteins | sample TergutCu122P5_FD_187286 | JGI IMG/M metagenome (GOLD analysis project Ga0209629, IMG submission 187286) | Cubitermes ugandensis P5 segment gut microbial communities from Kakamega Forest, Kenya - Cu122 P5 (SPAdes) (version 2) | ecosystem: Host-associated > Arthropoda: Insects > Digestive system... | reverse complement strand
TCCGGGAGCATCCGGGTATGGGTGTCACAGTGCTGCTGGACGGCGCCAAGGTGGCGGCGGGAAACCGGGCATTTATTGAGAAATTCGGCATCATGGCTCCCTATGAGGGCGAGGCCGATTTGGCGGTGTACGTTGTGGCGGAGGGCCGGTACGCTGGCTGTATTCTGCTCATGGATACCATCAAGGAGGACGCGATCGAGGCCGTGAGCGTCCTGTCCACGGAGCAGCCGCGCTTAGTGGCCATGGTCTCCGGAGACGGGCGAGGCATCACCGGCAGGCTGGCCCAGACCCTCGGCATCGGCGAGTACTACGCCGAGTGTATGCCGGAGGACAAGGTCAGACACATCCAGGAGATCAAAAAGCGGGTGGGAGAGCGGGGCAGTGTGGTCTTCGTGGGGGACGGGATCAACGACGCCCCGGTGCTTGCGGCGGCGGACGTGGGAGTCGCCATGGGCGGATTCGGCTCGGACGCCGCGGTGGAGGCCGCCGACATCGTGCTCATGGACGACAGCCCCCTAAAACTGATGACAGCCATCCAGTACGCAGACAACACCCGCGCCATCGTATTGCAAAACGCAATTTTGGCGCTGGGCTGCAAACTCCTCATCCTGGCCCTCAGCGCGGTAACGGCCCTGCCGCTGTGGATTGCCGTCTTTGCGGACGTGGGGGTTGCGCTTCTCTGCATCGTCAACGCTATGCGGGCGTTCCGGCTGCGCCCCAGCCTGCAGGTTCCGCCCGAGGAAACGCTTGACAGCGAGGAGTTTGCGGGGTAAAATAAGGCCGAGAACTTTAAGCCCGTCATTGCGAGGCGACTGTTTTTGTCGCCGTGGCAATCCAGCAATGACGGAGTTCTCTGGATTGCTTCGCTGCGCTCGCAATGACGGACAAGAAGAAACAAGGTCGGGCAATAAAAAACGGGGAGGCCCCATAGGGCCTGAGAGGGAGCTGCGCGCTCCGACCCTTATAACCTGATGCGGATCATGCCGCCGGAGGGAACATATTTTGCGTTGTTGAGGGCGGCGTCATATGCAAAATATGGCGCCGTCTTTTGCCCCCTTTTGAAAGGGGGTGGCGCGCAGCGCCGGGGGTTTGTTCACAATAGCGAGGTGCCGCCTTTGAAAGCGAAAAAAATATTGTTGCCCACGCTGACTTTCCTCGGGCTCCTGGTTCTCTGGGAGGCCGCCGTACGCATCTTTGCCGTGCCGCTGTATGTGCTGCCGGCTCCGTCAAAAATCGTCCAGGCGCTGTTCGGGGACTTTTCCGCGCTCATGGGGCATGCCTGGGTGACGCTGGGGGAGACCCTTCTGGGGCTCGCGCTGGCCATTTTGGCGGGGATACTGCTGGCCGTTTTGATGGACTGTTTCCCCACGCTGCGCGGGGCGCTGTATCCGCTCTTGGTGGTGAGCCAGACGATTCCGATTATCGTGCTGGCGCCGCTGTTCACCCTCTGGCTGAGCTTTGGCCTCGCGCCGAAGGTGCTCATAGTCGTGCTCATGTGTTTTTTTCCCATCGCGGTGAATTTTGCGGATGGCATGGCCCGGGTGGATACGCGGCTCTGCAATCTCGTGCGGGCCTACGGCGCGGGGCGCGTTCAAGTTTATGTCATACTGAAATTTCCCGCGGCGGCGCAATATCTCTTCTCCGGCTTACGGGTCGCTGCGACTTACAGCATCTCCGGCGCGGTGGTGGGCGAGTGGATGAGCTCCGGCGGCGGCCTCGGCTATTACATGCTCCGGGCGAAGAACGGCTACATGCTGGATAAGGTCTTCGCCAGCGTCCTGATGGTCGTGCTGCTGTCCCTGCTGATGAACGGCGCGGTAAAATTGCTCCAATATCTTGTTTTACCCGCTTATCGCAAAAAACTTTAAAATTGTCATCCTGCGCGAAACAAAGGATCTAAAATGGCAAAGGGAAAGATTCTTCGCCGCGCTCAGAATGACAAAATAGGAGAAAAAATAGGAGAAAAAATATGAAAAAGATAACTCGTATTGCGGCGCTGCTCTTGGCCTTGAGCTTCGGACTCTCCCTTGCGGCCTGCAAAGGGGGCAACGCCTCCGGGCTGACAAGGGTCACCTTGGTGCTGGACTATGTGCCGAACACAAATCACACGGGTTTCTACGCCGCGCAAAAGCTGGGCTACTACGCGAGCGAGGGGCTCGATGTGAACATCATCGAGCCGGCGGACAACAGCGTTACCACCTTGGTCGCCACCGGAAAGGCGGACTTCGGCGTCAGCTTTCAGGAGGATGTGACCTATGCCCTGACGGCGGAACAGCCGCTGCCCATCAAGGCTATCGCCACGATTATCCAGCACAACACCTCAGGTTTTGCCAGCCTCAAGAGTGAAAATATCGCGAACCCCAAAGACTTTGAGGGCAAGACCTATGCCGGCTGGGGGTCTCCCTCGGAGCAGGCGGTGGTTCAGGCGGTCATGAAGTCGTCCGGCGCGGATCCAAGCAAGCTGAATTTCGTGACCTCGGACAGCCTGGACTATACAGCGCTCCTGGGCAGCGCGGATCTCCTGTGGATCTTTTGGGCCTGGGACGGCATCGCTGCCCAGCACGCCGGGCTCGATCTGAATTATCTCGAGCTGCGGAGCATCGATGAGCGGCTGGACTACTACACCCCCGTCATCATCGCAAGCGACGGCCTCCTCGCCGACAAGCCGGATCTGGCCCGCAAGTTTCTGGCCGCCACGTCCAAAGGCTACCAGTACTGCATCGACGAGCCGGCAAAGGCGGCGGATATTTTGCAGGAACATGTGGACAAAGCTTACGACCTGTCAATGCTCGTGGACTCCCAGAAGTATCTGGCCGGGAAGTACGCCGAGGGCGCAGCCCGTTGGGGCGAGATGAAAAGCGAGGTCTGGGACAACTACACCGCTTTTATGGTGGAAAACGGACTGATTGACAAGGCGATCCCGGCGTCGGACTGCTATACAAACGAGTTTTTGCCGTCAGCGCCGACCAAATAATCTGTAGGGGCGATTATGAATCGCCCGTGGGCGGCTGATAGCCGCCCACGGGCTACATGGGATTCAATAGACTTCCTCGGAAATTGTTATTTGTCATTCTGAGCGCAGCGAAGAATCTTGGTGTTAAGACCCTTCGCTGCGCTCAGGGTGACAGGAAAAGTTAATTTCCGAGGAAGTCTAATATTTTAAGGGTCAACTATGAATGCTTTTTTGGATGTCAAGAATATTTCCGCGCGCTATGCCGGAGAACGTATCCTAGAGGATATCAACTTCACCCTGAACCGCGGCGAATTTGTCGCGGTGCTCGGATCCTCTGGCTGCGGGAAATCCACGCTGCAGAATATCCTCGCCGGTATTCTCCCCGCGGAGGAAGGGCAGGTGTTTGTGGAGGGGACGGAGGTTCGGGGCCTCAACCCGCGTTTCAGCTACATGCCCCAGGATGACCTGCTCATGCCCTGGCGGACGGTGCTGGACAACGTCTGCCTCTACAGCGCGATCCATGGGGGGAGACCGGCGATGCGTGAACAGGCGCGGCAGAGACTCCGGGACTTTGGGCTGGCCGGCTGCGAACGCGCCTACCCCGGAGAGCTCTCCGGCGGGATGCGCCAGCGCGCGGCCTTTTTGCGCACTTCGCTGTGTCCCGCGGACATCCTTCTGCTGGATGAACCCTTCGCAGCTTTGGATGTCATCACCCGCTGGGACATGCAGGACTGGCTCAAAAATATGCGCCAGACCCTCTCCCGCACCGCGGTGCTCGTGACCCACGACGTGGACGAGGCGCTCTACCTGTGCGACCGCATTCTCATTCTGTCGGGCCGTCCCGCGCGTATCCGCAGAGAAATCCCGATTGAGGATACTGTCCGCGACCGGGACTGGCTGCTGGGGCAGGGGGAGCGGAAGAGGGAGATCATCGGACTGCTGCGGGGGAACGGCTGAATCGCCGGGCCCTTTCCGTTAACGTCTACTGGAAATCCAATACCACCGACGCCTTCTCTTTGATGCTTTCCTGAAACAGGCGAACGCGTTCCATGACCTCTTCCTCAGATAACTGGCCGGGTAGGGTCGCCGCCAAGGTACCCGGCCGCGCGGAAAAGCCGTGACAGTATATCCAATCAAAATTCAGATCATTGCATAAATTAATGGTGTCTTCCAATTCTTCCGTGGCTTCAGACGGAAAACCGACAATAACCGATGTACCGAGTTTGAATCCTTGGGGCGCGGCCTCTTTGAGGTCAATCAACATTTGCCTGGTTTCGTCTATATCACAGCGCCTGTTCATCAGCCCCAGAATGCGCGCATTCCCTGACTGAATCGGGATATAAAGGTTTGACAGCCTTTTTTGGAGGCACAGTTCCTTAACGGGCCGATAAATGACCGGAAGAAAGACCGGATTGATATCCGTCAGCTCCAAGCTGAAATGATTTTTGTTTTCCGCTATGCACTGGAGGAGATTACCAAGGTTGGTTCCTATGTCAAGTCCATAGCTGCCGGCGCAATCGCCGATTAATCGGATGCGCCGATATCCCTTGGCAATCCCCTCATTCAGCTCCGCAACCACAGCCTCTATCGGCTTGCTGTTTCTGAGAGGGCCGATCGCCTTCTGAATGGCGCAGTAAGTGCAGCCCATGGAACAGCCTTCGTGTATTTGTATGTAGTATGTTCTTCGGTTGTGGACTCTTGATTTTAAACCGCGCATCATGCTGGGCAAATCTAAACCGGTAACATATTTTACGGTAGCGAGCATATTACCCACATCACTTCTGTAAAGCCCGTGCATTCTATATGTATTCGGACGGTCAAAGCACTCCAGCTTTTGCGGCAGATTGAGTATTTCATCGAGTTTGTGATATGACTTTGGACTGAAAGTGGGGCCGTCGAATTCTTCGGATACGCGTTTTGGATTGATTTCCGGGACGCAACCGCCCAAGATCACCGCGGCGGCAGGCTTTTTCCTGGCCATGATTTGATCCAGCATCTCAAAAGTGAAATCTTCGTGCAGCTGTGTTACACCGCAGGTGGTCAGTATGATCAGGTCAGCCTTGGGATCCACTTCAAAATGATTGCCAGACAGCTGAAATCCGTTTCCCGTCAGCCAAGCTTTGACCTGTTCAAGTTCCAGTACCCTGCGATCGCAGCTTTTTATGATGATCTGGGCTGTTTTTGACATCAACAATACCCCCCTTTCATTTTCGAAGAAATCTAAATTCCGGCGCGTGAGGATACATTACCTAAACTCTGTATCATTCTTGTATAGTCAAAAACGCGCGCGGTTACAACTTTTTGTTGCTTCAAGCGCCGGGATCGTGTATAATATTCTGGATTATGATGTTCGGCGCCTGAAAGAGGGATTTGCTTGAGCGAGCATATTGATAAAATCTTGGAAGAATATTATGAAGAGCACGCGGGTGAACCGGATGCGGCCCCGGAGCCTGAACCTCACGAGCAGCTGCCCGAAAAGCTTTACGAGCAGCCGCCTGAAGAGCTTCATGAGCAGCCCCCTGAGACGACTGAGGCGAAGCCCAAAAAGCAGGGCTTCCTCGCGGAGGCCTATGATTGGCTGCAGGTCGTGGTCGTGGCCATTGTGGGGATCGTCCTGGTGTTTGTATTTTTTGCCAGAACCATCGAGGTTGTCGGGCCCTCCATGAACCCCACCCTGCAGACCACGGACAGGATTGTGCTCTCCAACCTGTTCTATACGCCGAAATACGGCGACATCGTCGTACTGCGCAGAGCGGGCTTCGAGGACGGGACACCCATCATCAAGCGTGTGATCGCCACGGCGGGGCAGAAGGTTGACATCGACTTCGATACCGGAACCGTCACCGTAGATGGGGTAGCCCTGGTCGAGCCCTACACCAAGGAACCCGCCGACGCCAGCCATCGGGAAAACTTCCAGGGCCCCGTCACCGTGCCGGAGGGCTGCATCTTTGTGATGGGGGACAACCGCAACAACTCCACGGACAGCCGGGACAGCCGCATCAGCATGGTGGATACCCGGGAGGTCATGGGCCGGCTGTTGTTCCGGCTCTTCCCCATCAGCCAGTTCGGAGCCGTAAACGGCCCGGCAAGATAATGGCAGAGCCCGAACAACTGAATATTCAGTGGTTCCCCGGCCATATGGCCAAGGCGGAGCGGATGATCGCCGACCATATGAAACTGGTGGACGCCGTCTGTGAGGTCATCGACGCCAGAATTCCCGTCTCCAGCCGCAACCCGGATGTGGCCCGGCTCTCAGGAGACAAACCCAGAATTATTGTCCTCAACCGGACGGATCAGGCGGATCCGCGGGCGACCGCTCTCTGGCGCGCGGCGTTTCGCGCCTCTGGACTTGTGGCGCTGGAGACGGACAGCAAGAGCGGCAAAGGTGTCAGTGCCTTTCCCGCCGCTTTGCGGGAAGCGCTCAAAGACAGGCTCGCGGCCTACGCGGAAAAGGGGCAGAACCGCAGCCTGCGCTGCATGGTGCTGGGTATCCCCAACGTGGGGAAGTCCGCTTTTATCAACCGGGTGGCGGGCCGCAGGGCGGCGGTCGCTTCAGACAAGCCCGGCGTGACCCGGGGCAAGCAGTGGATTTCTGTCGGAAACGGGCTTGAACTTCTGGACACCCCTGGCATCCTCTGGCCGCGCTTTGACAGCAGGGAAGCGGGGGAGAATCTGGCCGCCACCGGCGCCATCCGGGACGAGGTTCTGGATAGGGAGACCCTGGCGGCGAATTTATTATGTAAACTGAAAGGGTTGTATCCCGAGGCCCTGCGAGAGCGATACAGACTCGATTTTGACAGGGAGCTTACCGGGTTTGACCTGTTAAAAGAGGCCGCGAAAAACCGGGGCTTTCTCCTCCGGGGCGGGGAGGTTGACACCGGGCGCATGGCGGCGGTGCTGCTGGACGAGTTCCGGGGCGGAAAATTGGGGCGGATCACGCTGGAATGGGTAACTCTGTAGGGGCGACCGCCCGTTGTAGGGCGCGATGCCTACATCGCGCCGCCATATTAAGAGCGGGCCGATGTAGGCATCGGCCCCTACGGATATGGGGATCAATCGTGGACAATTCCATTCTCTATGACACCGACCGCGCTTTGCGCGAAGAGGGTTTTGTCCTCTTTTGCGGGGTGGACGAGGCGGGGAGAGGGCCGCTGGCAGGGCCGGTCTGTGCGGCGGCGGTAATTTTGCCGCCTGAACTGCGGATTCCGGGGCTCAACGACTCAAAAAAGCTCAGCGAGGCGAAGCGGGAGGCCCTGTACGGCGTCATCACCTGCGAGGCGCTCGCCTATGGCATTGCCTTTGCCACAGTCGCGGAGATTGAGGCGCTGAATATCCTGGGGGCCACATTTTTGGCCATGAACCGGGCCGTCGCCCGGCTGACCCCCGAGCCGGCCCTGGCGCTCGTCGACGGCAATCAGTGCAAAGGGATAGACTTTTCCTGCCGGACAATGATCCATGGGGACAGCCTGAGCGCCAGCATCGCCGCCGCGTCAATCCTCGCCAAAGTGACGCGGGATCGGGTTATGCGGCAACTGGCGGAGCAATATCCGCAGTATGGTTTTGACCGCCACAAGGGCTACGGCACGGCGGCCCACTGTGCGGCGCTAAGAGAATTTGGGCCCTGCCCGGAGCACAGAGAGAAGTTTTTATGTAAACTGAAATTGAATGATACTAACTCAAAAACGTCATTGCGAGGCAACTGACCTTGTCGCCGTGGCAATCCAGCCGGTAAGCTGTTTTCTGGATTGCTTCGCTGTGCTCGCAATGACAGAAAGCGTATCTCATGGAGAAAAAATCCCTCGGCAGATGGGGTGAGGATCGGGCGGCGGAATTTTTGGAGCGGCAGGGCTATAGAATCGTCTGCCGCAACTATCAGACGCGCTTCGGGGAGATTGACCTGGTGGCGGCCAGTGGCGGATTTTTGTCCTTCGTGGAAGTCAAACTCCGCAAGGACGCGTCGCACGGCCTGGCCCGGGAGTTTGTCACCAGGAGCAAGCAGCAAAAAGTGATTTTGGCGGCGCGGCAATATTTACAGGAGCACGAAACGAGTTTACAGCCCCGCTTTGACGTGGCCGAGGTCTATGCCCCCAAGGCCACAAAGACGGAGCCGGGGGCGTTGGTGATCAACCATATCGAGAATGCCTTTGAGTGAAAGGTTGACATAATGCAGTATTTTAGTACAAGGGATACCCATAATAAAGTCAGCGCATCCGAGGCCATTCTCCAGGGGCTCGCCTCCGACGGAGGGCTGTTTGTGCCGGAGGCCTTGCCGCGGCTTACGTCATGCGACCTCGCCTCGCTTCTCCCGCAAGACTATCGGGCGCGGGCGGAGTCTATTTTATCCCTGTTTCTGGATGACTACAGCGCGGAGGAGATTGAGGGCTTTGTCTCCGCCGCCTATGGGGAGCGCTTCGATGACCGTGCCGTGGCGCCGTTGCACATTTTAGACAGTAACACCGCCGTTTTGGAGCTCTGGCACGGGCCCACTGCCGCGTTTAAAGACATGGCCCTGCAAATTCTGCCCCGCCTGCTCACCGCGGCGCTCCAAAAATGCGGGGAGACGCGGGAGGCCTGTATTTTGGTGGCCACCTCCGGGGACACAGGGAAAGCGGCGCTGGAGGGCTTCCGGGACGTGCCCGGCACGCGGATCCTGGTATTCTACCCCCGCGATGGGGTCAGCGACATCCAAAAGCTCCAGATGGTCACGCAAGAGGGAGACAATGTCCTGGTCTGCGCCGTGGAGGGGAATTTTGACGACGCCCAGACCGGCGTGAAGCGCATCTTTTCGGATCGGGCGCTGGCGGCGGAATTGTCGGAAAAGGGCTATTTTCTGTCCTCGGCGAACTCCATCAACCTGGGGCGGCTGTTGCCTCAGATCGCCTACTATTTTTCCGCCTACTGCGACTGGCTGAACGCTGGACGGGTCAAACTAGGGGAGGAGATCAATTTCTGCGTCCCCACGGGAAACTTTGGCAACATCCTGGCCGGCTGGTATGCCAAAGAGATGGGCCTGCCGGTTCACCGCTTTCTCTGCGCGTCCAATGAAAACAACGTCTTGACCGATTTTATCCGGACAGGCGTCTATGACAAGAACCGCGCCTTCAAGGCGACCATCTCGCCGTCGATGGACATTCTGGTCTCCAGCAATCTGGAGCGCTTGCTCTTTGCCTTCGGCCGCAGCGACGAGGCGGTGAAGGGGTATATGAAATCCCTCGCGGAGACGGGCCGCTACGAGGTGAGCGACGCGATGAAGACCGCGTTGAAAGAAGTTTTTTGCGCGGATTTCTGTGACGACAGCGCCACAAAAGCGCAGATCAAAAAAATTTTTGACGGATACGGCTATCTGATGGATCCCCACACGGCCGTGGCCTCCCGTATGCTCGACCAATACCGCGCGCAGGGCGGAGAAGTGCGGCCCTGTGTTGTAGTTTCCACTGCCAGCCCTTATAAATTCGCCGCCGACGTGTTGGACGCATTGGGCGAAGGGCAAATCAGAATACAGAATGCGGAATGCGGAAATGAGCGTGCGCTCGAAGCGCTGCACCGCGCAACGGGCACGGCGATTCCGGCTCCGCTGGCAAACGTGATGGGGCGGGAAGTTCGGTTTGAAGGGTCGGTTATGCCGGATGAAATGCGGGGCGTGGTAGAGGGATTTCTTATATAGAGGACTGGTGATGCCTATGACTCTTTTTCAGAGAATTGAAAGACTGCCAAAATTTTTTAAATTTTCGCTGGTCGGCGGAACCAACTCGGTCGTGGAGGCAGTTGTCTTTGAAGTCCTCATCCTCTGCGGAACCAGCGTTATCCTCGCGCATGTCATCTCCTACACTTGCGCGTGCATCAACAGCTACACCTGGAATCGGCATTTTACCTTTCAAAGTACGGAAAAATTTTTTGGCCCTCAGCTGGTCAAATTCGCGGTGGTATGCCTGATCACGCTGACGCTTGGAACGGGCTTGATTTCTATCCTGGTCAATGTGGCAAATTTGCAGGGCAGCCTGCTCAAAGATTGGGCGGCCAAGCTGCTGACGATGGCGCTGGCAAATATCACGGATTTCGCCGGCGCGCGGCTGTGGGTGTTCCGGCAGCCCCCCGCGCGGCAGATCGGCGGGAGCCCCGCCGGTTGTGATGCGTGTTGGGAAGATTGTTTTGATTGCTGGATGGAAAGATAACCGTTATATAAATAAAGGAGGTAATTTTATGGATCCCACACAACCCAATTGGCAGCCGGCGCCGCC
>Ga0209629_10004670_pt1 | contig 10192 bp, 8 predicted proteins | sample TergutCu122P5_FD_187286 | JGI IMG/M metagenome (GOLD analysis project Ga0209629, IMG submission 187286) | Cubitermes ugandensis P5 segment gut microbial communities from Kakamega Forest, Kenya - Cu122 P5 (SPAdes) (version 2) | ecosystem: Host-associated > Arthropoda: Insects > Digestive system >... | reverse complement strand
TTTAAGATAATCAATGCGCGGGAAGAACGGATGTTCACGCCTGAAACGCTTGGATTTAAGCGAGTGAATCCCGAAGAACTGTTCGGCGGAGATACGCCTGCCGAAGCTGCCCGGATATTCGACCGCGTATTGGATAATACGGCGACGGAAGCGCAAACAAATGTAGTCGTAATCAATGCGGCGGCAGCTATTCAGACCATCGAGCCGCATCGCGATTTTACCGACTGCATCGCAGCAGCCCGCGAATCGTTGGAATCGGGAAAAGCAAAAAATGCTTTCAATAAATTCATAATTCATAATTCATAATTTTGATATGAATATCTTAGAAACAATTTGCCAAAGCAAACGAATTGAAATAGAACGGCAAAAAGAAGCTATTCCGCTATCGGACATGAAAGATTTATCGGACTATCAATTCAGAAAAAAGATTTCGTTCAGGCAAGCCTTATTGGAATCGCCGTCGGGAATCATCGCCGAATTTAAGCGCAAATCGCCATCCAAAGGGTGGATTCATCCCGAAGCGGACGTGACACACATCGTTCGTTCGTATAAATCGGCAGGAGTGGCGGCAATCTCCTGCCTCACCGACGAACCTTTTTTCGGCGGCAGCATCGCCGATTTCAGAAAAGCACGCGAAATTGTAAACATACCGCTTTTGCGTAAAGATTTCATTTTAGATGAATATCAACTCTATCAATCCAAAGCGATCGGTGCAGACGTTGTATTGTTGATTGCCGCTTGTTTGACGAAGGAAGCAATCGCTCGCTTCACGACGCTTGCCCACGACTTGGATATGGAAGTGTTGATAGAGATACATGAAGAATCGGAATTGTCATCTATACCTCCCGACGCCGATGTTGTCGGTATCAATAACAGGAATCTGAAAACATTCATAACCGACATTCAATATTCTTTGGATTTGGTAAATCGTATTCCGGACAATTATATAAAAATATCGGAAAGCGGAATATCAAGTCCCGAAACGGTGAATCAGCTTCGTCAAGCCGGTTTTCTCGGATTTCTGATGGGGGAAAATTTTATGAAGACAGAGGAGCCGGGGGAGGCGCTGAGGGAGTTTATAAAAGAGATGCAATAGAAAATAGCAGTTAAAAACTTTACAATTTGTGAAGTTTTATTTATCTTTGTAGCGTATTTGTAGAAATCATGCGAATTAGAAATAAAGAAATATTGGATATATACGCTTTTAAACATTCAAGTGTAAGGAATAGCTTGCAACATTGGATTGCCTTTGTGGAAGAAGCGGAATGGAAATCACACAATGAATTGAAATGGGATTTTCCTTCTGCCGACTATGTTGGGAACAAAAGATACGTTTTTAATATACAAGGGAATAATTACAGAATAGTAGCAGTTGCCGTATTTATTGAAGGCTATTTAAAAATTCGTTTTGTAGGTACTCACGCCGAATATGATAAGATAGATTGTAAAACAATTTAATATAAATAATTATGATAAAACAATATGAAGATGTTACTGTAGTAAGTGACAGAAAACTGTACGATGAAATGGCAGAATACGAAGAAAATATACTTCAAGAAGCTACCCATAACGGCGCTTTGGCAGACCCTGACGCAGACAATGAATATACCAGAGAAATAGGACGGGTAGGTATTATGCTTGCCGACTACGAAAGCGCTTATATGACTTTCAAATGCCTGAAATTCAAATCCCCATTAGTCAGAGGTATTGAACAGGAATTAGCGCTCCGGTCGCTCAAACAGCGGGAAGCTGCCGAAATGCTGAATATAAAAGAATCTACTTTCAGCCAAATAATTCGCGGCAAGCGTCATGTCTCAATGCAAATGGCAAAACGTCTATATAAAGTATTCAATATCGACCCTAAGTTAATTTTAGAATATGCATAGTTGACTTGTATTGAAAACCGGATGAAAATCAAAGTCTGCGGGATGAAAGACCCCGAAAACATGAGTGCTTTAGCCGAATTGCCCATTGATATGATGGGAATGGTTTTCTACGAAAAATCGCCCCGTTGCGTTGATGAACGGGATGCCGACAAGATTAATGCACTCTCATTGACAATTCCCAAAGTCGGCGTGTTTGTCGATGCTACTAAGGGGACTATTTTAAATAAGGTTGAACGATTTCACTTGCAGTTCGTTCAGTTGCACGGAAACGAATCGTCCGAATTTTGCAGGGAATTAAGAAAAGGCGGCGTTAAGATTATTAAAGCATTTCAAATAAAGACGAGCGAAGATTTGAAAACCTGTTTGCTTTACGAAGATTGTTGCGATTATTTTTTGTTTGATACCCCAACATCTAAATATGGCGGTTCGGGAAATAAATTCGATTGGAAAATTCTTTCAGCCTATTCAGGGACAACACCTTTCATCCTGAGCGGCGGCATTTCGCCCGAAGATGCAGGAAATATAAAGCAATTGAATTTTCCTCAATTATTTGCCATTGATTTGAACAGCCGTTTTGAAATAGCGCCCGGCGTAAAAGATATAGAAAGTATCAAGCGGTTTTTATTGAGTATGCCGATGTAATTTCTCTTTATGATACTTATAAAGTTCTTCGGTTGCTAAAGATAATTTTTGTAATTTATTTGTTTCTTCCGGCACAAAATACAAGGTATCGTTGTTTGAAGATATGCTGACAATATCTTTTCCTTTCAGATAAGGAAATTGATATTCAACATGAATACTGTAATTATCAAGCGCTTTACGGTCGAGGTGGAAAGGTTTTCCATTATAAAATCCGGTAACTTTAATCCTTTCCATATCCTGTTTAAAAGTTGCGTTGCCTAAATTAATAAATTTTTTGGGATGAGGCATTGAATAAACTTGCGAGGAAAAAGAAAAATGGTATGTACCGTTTTCAATTTCATTTCTGACTTCACGCCGTTGCCATTCATGCCATTCGGGAATTGACGTGAATTTTGTTTCTCCCTGTTTACATTCAAGGTCGCCTGTTTCTTTCAAAGTCCATGAATGTTTGCATTTATTGCAAAATATATCAACGCCTTTGCTGTCCATCTCAAACTCTTCACTGCAATTGGGACATTTGTAAAGAATTTTATGTAAACCTTCCGCCCTGTATTTTTCTTTTATCAAAATATTATTTTTCTTTTGATAATCATATTCATTGTATTTAAATGCTTGACGAATAATATCATTGATTTCATTAGAACTGTATTTTTCAATATCCGAAACAGTTAAAATTTGTTTCATTTCGGTTATGAATTTCACTTTACGCGACTTTTTCGCCCAAGTAGGCTTCTGCAGATGATGACCTCCAAACTTCAATAAAACAACCGGATGTTTCGCTATTTTTATCATCTTGCCTAAAGAGTCGGGCAAAATAGAAGGAACGCCAACAAATGAATAACGGGCTTCGGGATATAAACCGACAATGCTGTTTAAGTCGTTTAGAATATAGTTAATATTTTTTATCAGAGATATATCATTTATGAATTTTCGTTTGGGAACGGAACCTATGGCTCTCAACAAAAACGGACTGATGTTAAAACCATCGATTGATACAATATTATTGATGCGATGAGGAAAGTTTGCAATTGCCGAAACCATAAAATCAAGAAATTGTATATGATTGCATAATAGAATATAAGGCGGTTTTAAGCCCTTTGTATTTATTTTTCGTATTTTAACCTTATACAATTTCAAAAAGAGATACGAAATACCCCAGACTATTGGCAAAGTCCACAATGCCTGCCGGCGGGGGCTTCGTGCAATATCATAAAATTTTACTCCTTTATTATAGTTTATCTGCAAGCAAAAAATTTTTTGCAAAATTAAGAAAATATTCTCAACTATCGAAATAATTACTAACTTTGTCCATTATTATATTACAACATGAAACACTATAACAATAAATAAAATGAAGAGGACCATTTTTTACACAGTCTTCCTGACTTTTCTTGTATTGTCGGGATGCGTACAAACATTGCAACATCCGCGTATTTATATTTCAAATAGCGGAAAGTCCGCATTTAAGAATAAAATTGAGACTTCCGAATGGGCAAGACAGTCTTATGAAAGTTTGAAAGCCCGCATTGACCCTTATGTAGAACGGCATCAGAAAGATCCGGAATGGATTGTGTCGCGACTGCAGATGTATTGGGATACTCATTACGAGCGGGTGTATGTGAAAGGAAGTTATTTCACCCACGGCACCGGAAAAGCGCCCGTTCCTACTGTTAAATTCGCCGGAGCAAGAGATCCTGAAACGGATTATGCAATGCCATCCATCGAGGAAACACAACCTTATATGGATTCTAAGGGCATGTATTTGCAGAATATGAAGAAAGAAGGACATCCATGGGAGTGGACGCCTCCTTCTAAAACCGGACGTCTCATCGGGCAGATGAACGACCGGATTATGGAGCTTGCTTCCAATGCCGCTTTCCTCTATTGGTACACCGGCGAAAAGAAATATGCCGTATTTGCCCGCGACATCTTCATGACTTATATTAAAGGAATGTATTACAGGCGCGAACCTTTTGCATTGGAAGATTATACAAACAGTCATTTGATGGGATTAGCCACTTTTGAGGTAATCTTAGATCACGTGATTATTGATTTATCCCTTTGTTATGATTTTTTATACGATTACCTGAAAGAACAAAAGGAAGATAAAGCGATGATTGAAACCGTGCTAAAGCGATTTGCCGATCAACAAATCATGTATGGAGTGCCGGATAACAACTGGAACATTTTTCAGGCACGGCATATAACTTATTTAGCGCTGACGCTGGATAACAATTCCCGCTACAAAGACGGAAAAGGCAGGCAATACTACCTGAACGAAATTTTCAACCATACAACCATCCGCCAATTTGCGCTGAAAGAAACCATGGATTTATTTGACAAGGAAACGGCTACATGGTTTGAATCGGCTACTTATTCAATGAGCGTGTGCAACGATATGATGAATATCATTTCCCTGATCGACAATGCTGAAAATAACAATATACTGGATACGTTTCCCATCATGAAGCGGGCTGTTCCGGCTACTGTTCAATATTTGTTTCCCAACGGACGGGTAACGGCTTTCGGCGATGCAAAGTACGTTCCCCTGGTAACAGGTCAGTTTGAAATGCTGATCGCTCTTTACCGGAAATATGGTGATAAAGAAAATGAAAAAAAATTGACCCAGGTACTTCAAAAGATGATTAATGAAGGCGTTTACAACAGGGGAAATAATAGAGATATGTTTGCGCTGTTTTTTTATGTCGATCAATTAGAAAAAATAAATAGAGAGGAAGCTACCTATAATCATTTAATTACCAATACTTTTTATATTCCGGGCGTAAGTTGGTTTATACAAAGGAACGGATTAGACAAGGAAAACGGGATGGCGGTAAGCCAGGTGGGAGCTTTCGGAAACCATGCGCACGCAGACGGTATTTCGGTGGAAATGTACGGCAAAGGACTGATGTTTGCCCCAGAAAGTTCGTTTGGCGTAAGCTATGGCTCAAAAGATAATCAGGAATATTTTGCACACTTTCCGGCGCATAATACGGTAGTGGTTGATGGTAAATCGGATTATGGAATGATGCGTAGCTACTATCCTTTCCGGTTGATTTCCTGCTATCCTTCCCCCGGCGATACGGCGCAACTTTTCGGCGGCATCACTTTTTCCCGAGTAAGTTTGACCGAACCTAAGACAGACGCTAATCAGGAGCGGCTGACAAGCACTATCCGTACAGGCGAAAAAACGGGATATATCGTGGACATTTTCCGTTCCAAGCGAAAGGATGGCAACGATCTGAAAAATGAATATATCTTTCATGGTATCGGACAACGCTTGGATGTGATGAACGCTGGCGGGCAACCCTTGTCTTTGCATCCGGTCGATGATTTGTCGTCTAATAAGGGTGACCTGCGCGGCTATGATTATTACACTAACAAACAAGGCGTTCCATACAGTAATGATTTCAGGGCGCGGTTCAATGTGAATCTAAGCGGACAGGACAGTGTCCGCACCGGCGTGTGGATGCAGGGATACCCCGAAAGAACCGTTTTTTCTGTGATGTCGCCTCCGTCAAACGCACTCGTTAAAGGCTCTGTCCCCGATGAATTGCTGAAAGCGCCTTTGCCTACATTGATTGTGCGACAAGCCGGCGAAGCATGGACACGCCCGTTCGTTGCAGTCTATGAGCCTTACAAAGTTTCGGAAAACAGTTCGATTCAATCGGTTAGCTATTTCGGAAAGCCCGGATTGAATGGAATCTTAGTTAATTCCCTCTCAGGAAGACACGACTATATTTTTAACTGCACGGGAAAAGAAGTTCTATACAATCATCAGGACATGCAATTTGAGGGAACTTACGGGATAGTAAGCGAAACAAACAGACAGCCCGTTATGCTCTTTCTGGGCGAAGGGACAAAAATCGCCAAAGGCAAATGGGAAATTGCAGCCAGCGATTCTACAACCCAAGCCTGTTTAGTCTTTTCAACGCCTTCTTCAGCGAAGTTGAAAACAACAGGCAAACTTGTTCTGACAGTTCCGGCTTCAAAAGGGCAAACGGTTACGGCAACGGATTTATCCGGAAAAGCGGTGGATGGAAATTGGCAGCCCGAAAATAATACTGCTGTTCTTGAATTACCGGCAGGGGTTTATTCAATTAGGAATTAAGAATTATGAATTATGAGAACTTTTTTCACAAGCATTTTTTTACTGCTGTTCTTCTTATTAACCGGTTCGGTTGCTAAAGGAGCAGATAAAGACATAGAATTGATACGGCAACGAATTATCGCCGAAACACTGTCATCGGACGTCAATACTTCGCGTATTAAAGAATTAATAAAAACCATCCGGGAAGATGGCACTTGGACAGGGATCAATTATGCAGATACTTCCAAAACGGCTTTTGAACATGGACGGCATCTGGAAAATATGGTACAGTTGAGTCGGGCGTTTGTGAAGAAAGGAACCGGATGGACAGGAAACAAAGAGGTGAAACAAACGCTTTATGCTACGCTCAATTACTGGCTGGCGCATGATTTTATCTGCGAAAACTGGTGGTGGAACGAAATAGGAACTCCAAACGCCCTGATACAGGTGTTGTTAATGATGGATAAAAATCTGACGAAAGAGCAGATAAACAAAGCGCTGCCTATTATTAAGCGTTCCAACCTGCAAGCCCAAGGCGCAAGGGAAAGCGGTGACCGGATTAAAATCGGCGGTATTCAGGCGAAAACCGCTCTGTTCAGTTACGATACCACCCAATTCAATTATGTAATCCAAGTCATTGAAGGTCAGATAAAATTTGTAACCGGTCGGGGGATGCAATACGATTACAGTTTTCATCATCGCGACGACCGGGTAAACAATACCCTTTCTTATGGCTCCGACTATGCCAACGCATTTGCCGAATGGGCGGCTTATGTCGCCGGAACAAAATACCAGTTTTCCGAGAAACCTGTTCATCAATTGATCGATTATTTTTTGGACGGTATTTGTAAAATGATGCCTTATGGAAAATATCCCGATCCAGGGGCATCTAACAGGGACATTACACGGGTAGGCGATTTAAGATCCGCCGGCGCTATAACTCCCGAACGCTTGCTCAAAGTGACAGACTACCGCAAAGACGAGTTGGAACAAATTGTGAAAAATCGTAACGGAGAAGAAATGAAAGCTAAGCCTTTCGGGAAATTTTTCTGGGATTCCGAGTACTATACGCATCAGCGAAACGGATATTTCACTTCGGTAAGAATGTTTTCTTCCCGCAATTACAATATGGAGTATCCCTACAACGGCGAAGGACTTTTGAATCATTACCGCGGAGATGGAACCAATTATCTTTCGCGAACAGGAACCGAGTATTACAACACATCGCCGGTTTACGACTGGCAGAAAATACCTGGAACTACCATCCTTCAAAAGCCTTTGCTGGAACCAGAGAAAGAGGTTCAGAAACAGGGAACAATGGACTTTGTCGGAGCTGTCGCCGATGGACTGTATGGCGCAGTGGCATTTGACTTTACAAGCCCGCACGATCCCCTCCGCGCAAAAAAAGCATGGTTTTTCTTCGATACGGAATATGTATGTCTGGGCAGCGGCATCTATTCGGAAACTAATGCCGCAGTAGCTACTACCCTAAATCAATGTTTGTTGCGTGGCGACGTAACAGTCATGTCAGGCGATCGCGAACAAACGCTTCCACAGGGTGAACGAATACTCGATAAAGTAGAATGGGTGTTTCACGACAGCATTGGTTATTACTTTCCGGAACCGGCGCAAATAAATCTTTCAAACAGGATTGCCTCAGGAAGTTGGTTTAAAATAAACCGGCAAACCGATTCGCCAAAAGAAGAGGTAAAAATTGAAATGTTCAAAATGTGGATAAATCATGGTTCCCGCGTTGCCGGTGGAAAATATCAATATGTAGTTGTTCCGGCAATCGGCAAGGAAGACCTCAAAAAATATGCAGCAAAGCCTTCTGTCGAAATTCTTTCAAATACGCCTGAAATTCAAGCGGTACGACATACGGGACTGAATATTATCCAACTGGTTTTTTATAAGAATGGTGAAATATTACTTCCAGGCGACCTAAAAATCCAAATGGACAGTCCGGGTATTTTGATGTTGAAAACGGAAGGTTCCGGCATAAAAGAAATCTCGGTAGCCGATCCCTCCCGTAAATTGGGTAAAATACATCTGAGGGTGAACAGGAAAATCGAAAAACAGGGAAGCAATTTCAATGCTCGGTGGAATAGCGCCGAAAACAGCAGCGAAATAACTATCGATCTGCCTCAGACGGTTTATGCCGGAAAAAGCATTACCATCCGTCTTACAACGTTTTGACGAGTTTTCGCTTTTATACATTCAGTTTTTCCCAAATTTTCCTTACTTTTGCCTGAAATATTAACATTTGAAGTAAGTAATTGATAATTAGGAGTTAATTTTAGTTTCAAACAATAGCGGTTACGGATAAGTTACAATTAAGATGTCGTAAACCACAATGTTTTGCATTACGTCAAATAACTACACAAAGGTATAAAATTTTTTTTGAATTAGTCCGATTATTTTCAAAAAATTTGCCAAATGATTTCACACTTATACTAAAGTATTCAATATCTGCTATATGGAAAATTATGTTTCAAAATGTCCCTAATTGTATATTTTTAGGACAGTGCAGTTATAATTCCGATTATAATTGCTTTTTTTGCGCCCTAATTCAATAAAAAGCAATACAATTATGATTCAATTAAAGGACAGCATTCAAGGATTTATTTTACATTGTCAATATGAAAAAAATTTAAGTCCAAAAACAATTAACGCCTATTCCATTGATTTGGAACAATTTCAGTCGTATATAAACGAACAAAAGGGAAACACTAATATTAGTAATATATTAAGAGATTCGATAAAGAATTACTTACAAACGATTTACCATTTTAAGCCTAAAACTGTAAAGCGAAAAATCGCCTCTCTGAAAGCAATGTTTAATTATTTGGAATACGAGAATGACGATTTTATTAATCCGTTCCGAAAAATCAGAATTCGGTTCAAAGAACCACAAACTCTGCCACTGGTAATGACAATAGGAGAAATAAAAAAGATACTTGGAACATTATATAAAGACTTGAATAACAACCCCCAAACAGAGGCTTACACCTATAAAGCCCAAATTCGCAACATTGCTATTGTAGAACTTCTTTTTGCAACCGGTATGCGAATTTCCGAATTATGCAATTTGAAAACAACCGATATTGATCTGAAAACGGGAATTATTAAAGTTTTCGGTAAAGGCAGTAAAGAACGGATAATTCAAATTTGCAACCAAGATATTAAAGCACTGATGAAGAAATACAGAAAACTGTATATCAATCATATTGAGTACGATAAGTGTTTTTTCATAAATCGTTTAGGAAAACCTATTTCTACACAATCGGTCAGATTGATGTTGCATCAGTATGTAAAAAAGTCTGGTATTTCAAAAAACGTTACCCCGCACACTTTTCGACACACCTTTGCCTCCTTATTGCTTGAGGAAAATGTTGATATTCGCTACATTCAAAGCATGTTGGGACACAATTCTATTACCACAACGCAAATTTACACACACATAAACACAGAAAGTCAAAAAAAAATTTTAACGGCTAAACATCCCCGACGAAAGTTGAATTTTTCGATTAGCGAATAATTGATAACTATTTATTATGCTTACTTTCTTTGAGAA
>Ga0209629_10004668_pt1 | contig 10196 bp, 8 predicted proteins | sample TergutCu122P5_FD_187286 | JGI IMG/M metagenome (GOLD analysis project Ga0209629, IMG submission 187286) | Cubitermes ugandensis P5 segment gut microbial communities from Kakamega Forest, Kenya - Cu122 P5 (SPAdes) (version 2) | ecosystem: Host-associated > Arthropoda: Insects > Digestive system >... | reverse complement strand
TCCACAAAGGTTCGGGCGGGCGATAAACTTCCAAATCCGCACAAAACTGTCTGCGGGCATACACCCCCGCTTGCGTGAAACCGCTCGTTGGCTGCTGGCACGGGCTATTTGCACTAAACTTGTTCATAATAATTCGTCTAAAATTTTCGGTAAGTCAATGTCCAAATCGCCTTTGTATTCCGTATGTGGAATATTCAACTTTTTGAGTGCCAAACCAAAGCGTTTATAGCCGTTTTCATCTCGTAACGCTATCCAATTCACACCGAGTTGGTCGCATTGATTTTTGTTTTGTTGCGAAAGTGTATCGGCAACAAACACATTTGTATCACGAGCAATAATTGCGTCTGCACTTTCTGGGTTGCCTTTGCCCATTAGTTTGATTTCGCACAAATAATCCTTGCCGTTGTTGAGTAGGTAAAAGTCAATTTCTCTATCAACTTTTTTGCCTCTGTCTTTTACAAAATGTGAAGCATCGTAGTAGTTTTCAGGAACTTGATACAGTTTACACAAAGTCAGCATTAAATATTTTTCTGCACTTTTGCCTGCCGTACTCCATAAACCGCCACGCAGAGCAGCACGCTTAACCGCCAAAGTGTTGATAACAATCAGACTTTCAGACACATTCAAATCAACAGAAACGCCTTTCATCTTGATTGTCAAGGTCAAATCAATTTCTTTTTCCATTTCGACAAGCGACTGAATGCTATTGTATAACGACTCAAAATGTTCGTTAGCCGCTTCAATTACAATCGTTTTCGTGGCTGTACCATACATATTGCTGATTGTCTTTTTGTTAAGTCCTGAATTTATGGCAATGTCGTCAGACGACAAACCCTCATCCATAAATGCTTTCTTGTACCAATCAATCGTAACATCTTGGTTTTCAAGTTTTGCAAGTACAATCTTTTTGAAAAAATCTACTGCAAATTGTAGAAATTCGGCGTTTATCAGATTGACAATTTCAATTCTGTAATCTTTTGATTTGATTACTCTTGTGATTATGTTTTTTACTATTTGGTCTGTGAGTGTCATTTTGCTACTTCTTTAAATTGTTCTAATGATAAAAATTGAGTTTTCCGCTCTTTAAATAATTGACTGTCTTTTTGTTTCGACTTCATATATTCAAAGTATTTTGGTTCCTGTTCGGTTAGGAAAAATGAGCGTTCTAATGCTTTGGCAGTTCTTCCCATTGTGCCGCTTCCACCAAATGGGTCAAAAACCAAGTCGCCTTTGTAAGAATAATACTGAATTACACGCTTGCAAAGGTCAACAGGGAAAATCGCTGAATGTACTTTGTCAAAACAAGGGTCAATTTTCCAAACATTTGTAGTTTCATAGCCGTCTGCGACTTTGCTTTCTTCAACGGTTTTATAATCGTAACTTCGTATGTTCCAGTCCAATAATTTTTCAGTTGATTTACGATAAACCATTAAATATTCTGTTACCGAATTTGGTTTGTAACCCAATGGCTTGCGGTGTTGCATAAATCCGCCAACACGATTTTTGACGCTTGCTTCGGGTTTGAGCCAAACAATGTCATCAATAAACTCCCAACCATTTTTCACTAAATATGGGTGCAAGTCAAAAGGAATACCGTATCTTTTGCTTGAATGTGAGCGACTTACACGAGGTATAATTATCGGCGAAGTATTTACAATTAAAAACCTGCCTTCTTTGGTTATTCTGTGTGTTTCTTGAAAAACTTTATCTAAAAACTCCAAATACGCTTGATAACTCGGATAAATCGAATAATCGCGAGCGTTGTAATAAGGCGGCGAAGTAAAAGTCAAATGTACGCTTTCATCGGGGACAAATTTTAAAGCCTCTAAAACATCGGCATTTACAACCACATTTTTAAGAAAGTCGTAAGTTTCAGCGTGAGGTAAATTATTTTCGTTCTTTTTTTCTTTTGCAAAGTATTCTTTATAAATTACATTCCGCACCATTTCGTTTTCATGATTCACGAGAGGTCGTAAATGCTCCTCAACTTCTTTATCATTCTCAAAAACCAACAGTCCGCGGATTGCCTGACAAATAATTTTCGGGTCGGTATCGGTTAAAAATGAATATAATAATGGTTTATTCTTACACATTCTTTGTCGCCCAATTGCCGATACAATTTCCCTGCGAACACCTGTGTCCGTTTCTTTTTTGTAAAGTGCGAAAAGAGAATTTGTGTCTGAATTACCGTTTAATTTCGCAATATTTTTTACTGCATTTAAGCGAACTTGCGAATGATTGTGTCTCAATAGATTATATAAAAAATCAGGATTGAAATTGTTGGGTAAAGTTCCCAAACTTTCAAGAATATAGTTGATACTGCCCACATCTCGTTGGGCATTTATCAGGTTGGCAATGTCTCCATTTCCTCTGATTTTCAGTTCGGTAATATATTCTTTTGTCATCATAAACTTTCAAACTTCAAAAATGCAAAATTACACTTTTTTCTTGACAAAACCCGCTTCGCGCTCAAATTTTATTTGCACTTTCTTCGGGTACGCACTTCGGTAGTGCTTGCAGCCAACGCGCTAATTGACGCCAAAAATACAACATTATTTTATTATTGCAAAATTATTCAAATATATATTATTCAAAAGATTAAGAACAATATTGAATGACGTATTTTTCATTGTCATTATGGCGTCAATGAATTTTGACAATGAAAAACGCGCCATAGATGGTTTTCATAAGTTATCTAACGGGCTTTTTACATTCCGTATACTGTTATTGGTTACATCCGTATAAATAAGCGTTGTTTTTATGTCGTTATGTCCCAACAACTCTTGAATAAAACGAATATCTGTTCCTTGCTCAAGCAAGTGTGTCGCATAGCTGTGCCGCAAACTGTGTATCCCGACTTGCTTGTTTATCCCGGCTTTCTGCAAAGCGTTTTTAAAAACATTCTGCAAGCTGCGTTTGGCATATTGTCCCCCGGCTTGCCCTTCAAACAGAAATTTCTTCGGACGATATACCTTGTAATACTGTCGCAGTTGTTCCAAACCGGATTGCGGTAAATTCACATACCGGTCTTTTTTCCCTTTGCTTTTTTCAATAAAAACTTGCATATTGTTGCTGTCAATATCCGTGATTTTCAGATTGATTATTTCTGAAAGGCGCAGTCCCATGCCATAACAAAGTTTCAACATCGTATTATGTTTTAAATTCGTAGTTACCGAAAATAATTTTTTGATGTCGTTTTTATGAATGGTTTTCGGGAGGATCAAATGCTTCTTCGGTCTTGGAATGTTAACGAAAAATTTTTCACGATGCAACACTTGCTCAAAATAAAATTTCAAAGCATTCAGTCGGCTGTGTAAAGTATTTTCCGATAGTTTAAGATGCTCATAACAATAAAGCATGTAACTTCTTACTTTTTCCGAACTGCATTCATCGACAGGATGATTTTTCAACGCGATCAAAAATTGCGCAAATTCATAACCATACGTTTTTATGGTATTTGAACTGTAACCTTTTAATTTTAGCAGTTTTACCATCTCATTCATAGCGTTATGGTTAACCGGATAAATATTAGCGAATAAATTGGTCATTTGTTTTGGTTAAATAGTATTGTACGCCGGCAAATGTACATTTTTTTTTGATTATTAACTAAAAAAGAGTTGAAAATATTTGTTGAATCGAATAAAAATTCTTATCTTTATACCTGAAAAACAATAATATAACAATCAAAACCTATTAATTATGGAAACAAAAATTAATCTTAATCCTTTGGAGGAATTGATGAAAATTGAGGGCATTTCAACAAGCGAAATGTCTGCTTTTTTTGACGAGTTGGCTTATGATTATACCAAAACTGTTTTTTGCGGTTGAGCCTACTGCAACTCTGTAGTCGAGCCTACTGCAACTCTGTAGTCGAACCTACTGCATCTTCGTGGTCTCGCTAATATAAAAGCGAAGCCGTCGCTTTTATATTAGCGAAAGCCTCCCTTTTATAAAAGCGAAAGCTTCGCTTATATAAAAGGGAGACCTTCGCTTCTATAAAAGGGAGACCGCGATGATGCAGTACTCTGAGCCGGCGAGTTCCTTAAGGTTGAGCCGGCGAGGTACTCAAACTCTGACCCGTGAATTTCTTAAGCTTGCGAGCCTTCTCCTTAAACTGTGAGATAATGTATTCCGGTTAATGCTTCCATCTCGGTTAGCCTCACATTTTCACTCTTTGTTTCTCTGTGCCTTCTCTGTGCAACTCCGGGTAATTATTTATTTCAACTGCAATGTAAAGGCAAACCGCGTATCATCCGTCCATATCAGGTATTTATCCAAAGGTTTTGGACCGCAACCATTGGAACCGACTCCCAAAGTTTTAGTCGATAAACAGAAGACCGTAGCCGCGCTTGCCGGCAAGTCAATCTTATACTCTACCGGAAACATTTGTTCATCGGTGTGTGGAAGCGCCGAAAACTGCATGAGATTTTCATCTGCCCGAATATGAAGCGAGGGCATTCCTTTGCCGTTCAAATCAGCCCATCTCACATCTTGGTGATTTCCGCGTTCCATCGGTTTTTCGTATTCGTATTGATTATTTACATCTAATTCGTATAGTCCTACATCAAAAGCGGTTTTACGATCGGGATAGTTTTCGATAGGGCCGCGTCCGAAGTATGTCAGGTGGTCGAGTTTTTTGTCAAACAACATACGTACCCCGATACGTGCCGGATTAAAACGCAAACCGACAAACCGGATTTGATTGTCCGCAAGAATCGAACCGTCGCCTTTTATCAGATAAACCGTAGTGTGGTAGGCTTCAAATCCTTCTTTTCCGGTGGCTTTAACCGTAGCGGTTATTTTTACCGAGAAATTGTTGACCGGTTCTGTTTTCAAGTCTATCAATGAATATTGAAGATCATTTAATCCATATTTTTCCCATAAGCGGTCGGCCCACATATCGTCGTTGCGATGAGCGGCTCGCCAAAGGTGGAGTTTCGGGCTGCCGTCCGAAGTGAGAAGATTCACTCCGTTCTTTATTAACTCGCTTAAGAATCCGGTCTTTTTATCAAACGTTACGGAAAATCCGTCGCCCGACACTTTAACCGATTGCGCATCCTGAACAAGTTTGACCGGTTGAGTTATTTTTGTCTCAGTTATCGGCGGAGTACCTACAGGCAATTTGAATTGTTCGGAAGCCACTTCAAAGCCTTTGTCGGCCCACAAAGTTTTTTCTTTTTGCGTGTATGCGATTTGTAAAAAATATTCGGCTCCGGTTTTCGGATTGTTAATTTTGTAAGGAATATTCACTTGTCTTTCTCTGCGCGCTTCAATACGCGGAATTTGTATAGTTCCTCTATCTATTTCTTTCCCGTTTTCCGATAAACTCCAGGAAGCATTAAAACCATCCAAAGAAATGAATTGATATTTATTTCTTATTCGTATCATTCCGGAAGCCGGATCAATTAAATCGGTAGCAATCCATTGAAAGGCTTTCTTCATTTCGGGATAATGGGGTTTTACTTTGGTACCCTCTGTTGACCGGTCGTATGAAACCACGCCTTTATGAATGAAATACCGGTCGTTGGGGTATTCGCCGAAACCTCCTCCGTAAGCCAATATCGGACGATTCGGATCCCGTTTGTTCCACAATGCCTGATCCTGATATTCCCAAATAGCTGCGCCTACAATTTCAGGGTTATTATCCACCATTTCCGAATATTCTGCCAGCGAACCCATGGAGTTGAACATGGCATGTGCAAATTCACAGATATAAAAGGGTTTTGTTAAGTATTTATTTTGAGCGATTTTTGCAAAATCATCGGGAGTTCCATACATTTTACCGTCAAAATCCGAAGGGTTGTTTTTCCCGATTCCAAACCGTTCGTAATGCACAAATCGCGAAGCGTCCATAGCTCTTACGGTATCCAAAGCCGCTACAAAGTTCGGCCCGACTCCTCCGCACTCATTCCCGAGCGACCAGATAATCACGGAAGGATGGTTCTTAAAGTTTTGAACATTTGCCACTTCCCGGTCAAGTATTGCATCTTTCATCAGAGGCTCGTCGTCGAAACGGCGATCATATCCGTGACATTCCACATTGGCTTCCGCTACCAACCAGATACCCCATTCGTCGCAAAGCTCATACCAACGCGGATTGTCAGAATAATGACAGGTACGCACATGGTTGCAATTGCCTTGCTTGATCACTTCCAAATCGCGAATCATTTGTGCTTCGGTAATCGCATGACCAACATCCGACCAGTGTTCATGGCGATTGACTCCTTTCAACTTAACCGGGACGCCATTGACCATAAAAATTCGACCGTTAATTTCTAATTTGCGAAAGCCTACTTTGGAAGAAAGTATTTCGCCTTCGGAATTAGTTAATACCATCGTGTATAAATTAGGCGTTTCTGCCGTCCACTTGGCCGGATTCGAGACCGGAAACGTAACTGTAAGTTGCTCTTCCTGTTTAGGATTGAGCATTTTTCCGGTAACGTTTGCTTTAGCTATTTCTTTGCCGGATTTATCATAAAGCGTAGTTGTAAGCGTTTGCGGTTTTCCTGCCTTTTCGCCGTAGTTTTTAATTTTTGCCAACACCGTTATCGTTGCATCCTTATATTCTTTGTCCAAATCCTGTTTTACAAAAAAATCTCGAATATGCACTTGCGGAGCGCTCCACAGATAGACATTTCGATAGATGCCGTGCAATCGCCACATATCCTGATCTTCAAGCCAAGTACCCGAACTGTATTGATAGACTTCGACGGCTAAAGTGTTCTTTCCGGGTTTGACGTATTTAGTAAGATCGAAATCGGCTGCATTTCGGCTGTTAACGCTGAACCCCGCTTTTTCACCGTTTACCCAAATGAAAAAAGCGCAGTCGACCCCTTCAAAGGTAATAAAGATTTGTCGTCCCGACCAGTCGGCGGGAATGTCAAAATCACGGCGGTAACTGCCCACCGGATTACGTTCTTTGAAAGCGGTGTATTTCGGGTCGGGCTCACTCATCACGTGCGGGAAATCTTTTTGAATGGTATATCCCAAGTTTCGATAAAAAGGCGTTCCATAGCCTTGTACCTCCCAATTGGAAGGGACGGGAATTTCTTTCCATGTGGATACATCGTAATTCGGTTTGTAAAAATCGACCGGACGTTTGTCGGGAGTGGGGACCCAATTAAATTTCCATTGACCATTCAAATTTATGCAAAGCGATGACTTTAAACGAATGGCATTCAGTGCTTCCTGCAGATTGCCATAAGGCATTAAAGTTGCATGATGAGGCTCTTTGTTGATTCCCAAGCATTGGGGATTCTCAATTTCGGCAGGATAATCGATGCCCGACCTTAGTTGGGCTTTCACTGTTTCTGATACAATACTTGTAAGTAATCCTGCACTTAACATAATAGACAATAAGGTAACTCTAATTTTTAACATATTCGAAGTAGTATTTTATATGAATTATTTTACTGCAAAAATACGGTTTATTCTGAATAAAATATAGATATACCGATAGTTTTGTGTTTATTTTTTGGTTCTTTAAAACCACTTGATTAATTCGGAAAAATCGGAAATTATCAGGTCGGCTGTTTCTAAAGCGGTAGTTTCGTTCCATCCGGTATTTTTCAGCCAGATGGTCTGACAACCAGCTTCCGTAGCCGGAATAATATCCTTGTCATACGAATCGCCGATTACAACTGTTTCGTTGGCTTGCAACCGTAATGCTTCGACTCCCATCCGGAAAATTTGAGGATTCGGTTTGCGAATTCCGACAACTGCCGATTCAATAATGATCGGGAAAAACCGATCTATATGAAAGTCGGTTAGTACAGCGGCAATATTCCCATAAAAATTAGAGACCAATGCTAAAGGATAATTGTTCGCAATCTGTTCAATTACGGGGCGTGCTTTTTCGACCGAAGAACGGGCATAATGATAGCAATAATCGGCAATACGATATTTCAGGTGATCATCTGTGTTTTTTTGTGATAAATAGCATTCGGCTTTGAGCCATTCAATCTGAATATCCGTTTTCAGTTTCATCATATCCAAAAAAGTATGATGCGGTTTTACCAACGGATTTTTACCTAATGTTCGTTCGGCATGTATATATGCGTTTCGGAAAATATCTTTTGTTATCGGCACATTTTCTGCCAGATAGGCTTGCCAAATCACTTCAGCCCAGTGAACCCCGTTACTGTCGATGGTACCGCCGTAATCAAAGATAACTCCGTGTATTCCGGCGAAATCAATCATAATGATCCGAGAGTATTTGTATTCTTAATTTCGAGCATATTCGGCCATGTTTGATAACCATATAAACAAGCATACCATTCAGTAGAGTCAGCTCAAAAATAAAATAAAGCCATGGAAGATTTATAATCAGTGAAATGAACAAGGCAATCACTCGCGTATTGAACGAAAGCATATTGGTATATTTCATCAGCGGGAGGCTTTTTTCCCGGAATGCAGCACGAAACCGGCCCGGAATATCTTCCCCGAATTTTTGACGGACTACTTGCATCATCTTTTGGAATCGAGGAGTCCAAGCTTCTTGTTCTTCCGTGTAATGTATATAATAGGAATCAAACAATTTATAGATGAAATCGGACTTCCAACTCATCAGTTTGTAATTCTCCTTCAACGAGACGGAATTCGACAATTCGCTGCCTGATTTGCCTTTGAGAAAGAATAAATGAATATTACGGTAATAATCGGCCATAGCAGCCTGTTTACTATGGAAATAACCGGTAGTGAAAATCAACGCCCAAATCCATCTCCCGCACGAAGGGGTTAATCGAAAGCCTATGGCTAAATAAATAACGACAAACCATAATGTTCCACATAAACCATCTAAAATGCGTCCCAAAGGCGATTTTTTCCCGGTCATACGAGCCAATTGACCGTCAGCGCTGTCGTAAGAATTCGCCCAAATGAGTAACAGCATCCCTAAAATATTCAGACTCAAACTTGAAAAATAAAAACAAATCCCTGCGGATATACCGATAAATATGCCGGCGATTGTAACCGTATTGGGCGAAATATCGAATTTATTAAACAGCAAGGCCCAACGATAACCGATCGGACGATAAAAATGGATGTCAATGAATTCTTCGGTGTCCAAAGATTTCAGGGTGGATTCCATGGATATTTTTTCCTGCTTTTCTTTCATTATCCGGTAATTAAACGATGAATGCAGTCTGCGATATAGGGAACTGCCTGATTTCTGCATGGAGCGAAACTCGGCCAGTCGTTGAAATCTATTAAATGGATTGTTCCGGTTTCGCCGATAATGCAATCGCCACCATAGATTTTCACATTTAAAATCTCGGCAGCTTCACTGCAAAGCCGATGTAAATAGTCTTTATCGAACGGAATTTCGTGAGTTGCTCCATTGATTTTTTCAAGCCCGAATTTGCTGTGTTGTATATCGGAAGGATAAAACCAAAAGAAAAAATCGGTTCCGGCCACTCCGTAAAATTTCACCAGATCACCTTTCAAGTGTTCGTTTATCACGGCTCTTTCAATTCCTCGCAGGGCATATTCTTTCAGAATATCTTTTGCTTCTTCCGAATTTCGAACGTAAGTCACATCTTCCCGATGAATCGCATGGAAATCGCTTCGCTTAATCCAGCAATCCTTAAAGTCGGCCTCTTGGAGCAACGATACGGGGTCTTCGTCTGTTTGTAATATAATGCTCCGCGGGTAAGAAATATTTGCCTCCATGAACAAACGCGTCATTTTTTCACGGGAGCAGTTATCGATTCCGTAACCCGAATTAATAACGATTCGCCCGTTATCTTCCAAATTTTGCAATTTACGGATCGAGTCCTTATCGCGCGCCATATTAAATAAACAATCTTCAGGTATATTTTTCGTTAATAAATCAGATTCCGAATACTCATTGATTTTATATCCTTTTTTGTTTAATTGTTCGACCGTCAAGGAAAAGATAACCGAATCATTACCAATGTGATTAGGAGAAAATTGAATCCCTCTGCGGATACCGGCAATTGTTTTTTCACCCATGCATTATACTTTAAAAAAACAGCGCAAAGGTAATAAAAAATATGAATTGATAATAATTTTTGTTAATATTTTTCTAAAATTCAATATTGCCAATTTCGGTAACTACTCAGTATCCTTTGCAAAAATGTTTCTGAATTATTTAAAAGTTGAGAGATGATAATCCGGAACGGATTAGATATGGGTAGCCCGATGTGAAACATCGGGGAATTGGGATGATGTAACCA
>Ga0209629_10004667_pt1 | contig 10196 bp, 6 predicted proteins | sample TergutCu122P5_FD_187286 | JGI IMG/M metagenome (GOLD analysis project Ga0209629, IMG submission 187286) | Cubitermes ugandensis P5 segment gut microbial communities from Kakamega Forest, Kenya - Cu122 P5 (SPAdes) (version 2) | ecosystem: Host-associated > Arthropoda: Insects > Digestive system >... | reverse complement strand
CCGAAAGTCGGGGCAGTTCCTCCTGTAGAAATTGGAGGTACGCCTCTCCTGTAAGATGACCTTCCAAGATGAAAGGACCAATCAGCTGATCATCCAGAACTGCACACCACACATTGACGCTAAAACATAGTTGAAAGTTGCTTTCCACAGTGTTGTAGGGATTCTCATCTACCCACACATAAGAGTTGTGTGTATTATTGACACCGTCAAGATTGAATTGCACTTCGTCAGTAAACAGGATGTAACAATGCAACTGGCGACTGCCATTGAGCCACTTGCAAAATTCCAGCCTCTGAGCAAAATCGTCAGGTCCAAGATGTTGCACTCGCTGCACGTGGTATGGATACATGCCCTCTGCATGCAGTGTTCTCCACACGCTCGTGGGGCGAACACAAAGACGTCTTGCAATTCTTTGCGTACTCGCACCTGGACTGCTCTGTACCATGTGAACAATGCCTTTTTCTTCATCGACGCCTTCATTAACATCACACTTGGCTGCAATGCGAACGCCAGGAAGTGTACCGGTATCTTGCAATGTCTGGTAAATTTGAGTAAACACTCTTTGGGTTGGTATTCTACAGTTCAGAAAACGTTGCTGATATTCAGCTATGGCATGAACTGAATTACTGTCACAAAAACCGTACACATACATCATATCTGCATACTCTGCGACTGAAAATGTAAATGGCATCGTGAACGTAACAGATGCACCGAGATGAAAACACATACAGGACTAACAGGCACTCTACACCTTCGCTTCTACTGCCCACGCCTTTATGAAACTATCGCCCTACTGTTCTGAACATCAGGAGCGAGCACAGTCACTGTAATGTAAGTGATAAGGGTTTTTGAACATGTAGTAGTAGCTGAGTCATGCAGTATACACTGGCCAGGTGAATACCCACCCACCCCACCTTCCCCACATTCCTTAAATACCTTCCAAGCATCGAGATATGGAAACTGGATTGTCTGTAGCTGCGTGGGTGAGTCAGGTGACAAAATAATGCTTGCAACGCAAACGATAAGGCACCAAGTTGAGTACATCATCCGCCAGCTGGTTCCGTAAGACGCGGTTAACACGAGGGCGTGTACGGGAATTAAAAAATGGCCATAACTCCATAACTGTCCAAAATTGGACACATGTTTATATGAACTTTTTTGATCACAAAGACCTAGGAAACCATCTCCTGCAGTAATGTCCACAAGTCATGAAACACTCTGTATTATACAACCATGTACTGGGATAGATGATTTATTTCATGCACTCATTGTGTATTTATTTGTAAGATTCAGATTTGTCACATTGGCGTTGATGAAGATTATTGTTCTGATGTGTTCCTTGGATTTTACTGATGAAAATGATCACGAGTTCTTTTGTTGTTTCTTAAAATTGGTTATGCAGCATTGTGCTTTACACAGGGGCTGGAACATTACTCCATGGAAGAAATGAGTCTGAATTTTTAACTTTTTTTCCAGGTTTAAATAAGAGGAGTCGAAATCTTCTATCGATATGCCAAGATGTACGAGTTGTGCTGACGAGGCTTATGGAGGATGAGATAATTGAACTGACGACTAGAATACCAAGACCAGAACCCTTTCCAAGAGACAGTGGAAGTACATTGCAGCTCCCAACATTACTTCCCAACACAATGTATGCCTACAATACATATTTGAACAATCATAACCATTATCCTGAGCCGGTAGCACTGTCACCACAGGCAGCAATTCCAGTTATAGATTTATGTTCTTCAGATGAAGAGAGTGAAGCAGAGTGTTTAGCATCTACACCATTGCTGAGTGATGTAAATGACCCACTGTTTTCAGCTGGAGATGAATGTCTGAAACAAACTGGAAGTGGAGAGGAGGTGGAACCAGTGTTCTTTGATAGGAATAGCACACAAAATATAGAAGTTTATCCTTCAGTTGAAACATCCTATGCTCATATGGGGACAGGTTCATGTCTTAATGGTGACACATTTGCAGTGCAGTGTTCTAGTAATCCTTCATTGAAAGTTTTAGAATCATTTCCACACGACTGGCAGATGAATGTCAGCCTGAAAACTGTACCTTCTTCAACTGCACCAGTTTTTACCAGTGAGGAGAGACTCACAGCATATTCTTCAGCACTTCATTACAATTCAGAAGATACTGCACTTCCACATATGTCAAATTGTGGAAGAACGACAACAGTCCAGACAAAGAATTGCAAACTGAACTCATTGTCTGCAGAAGGATTGGATAGTGTTGTGATTGAGGAAGTCAATTCCCCAATGGTTCATTGTCAATCAGCAGATTATCTTACATTATACAATTCACGTGTTTCCCCCGGTAGGACTATGATGCATACTGAAACAAAGACTCAACTCTCAGTGCCATCGTTTGCATCCACATCATTAAATGTTGGCTCAAAAGACACAAAAAGTCCAATGCAAAGGCCTTCTTTTCTCGCAGAACGGAGAAGTTGCAGATGAAGGCACTTGGTTCCACCTCGTGTATTTCTGAGTCTGAAACTGAGGTCGAAAGTGACAGTCCAAAGTCTGACCGTCGACTGTGTTTGTATAATCATAGAAAGGAACAACCATCGCACAAGTGTGCAGCTCATCACCGTCTGAAGAATCACTGCGTTGTCATTGGACAGATGCTTATGTATTCTTGCATGAGGGGAAAGATAAAATTCAGACCATTATGTTAAGAATGATTCTAAATCCATCTTCACCAGTTTTCACACTTGTGGAAAGTGTACCACTGGGCGAGGATACCATGAATACTTTGTTTCTGCCCACTTCCAATCAGAGCTCCTCCAATGACACCAGTGCTGCTGCACTCCAGGTAGAGAATGGTGACCTATCTGTTATCCTCTCTTCCTCAGTAGGTCTGCTAGTTAATTAGGGTGATGGATGTTATATATTCAGGTGCTAGTGGGGTGAAGTAATCCTACTCTTTGAGAGGGTGGAATTTGTTGGATTGATACAAATAGGTGATTGGTTAAAAAACTTGGATTGGATTAAACTAGCTCAATTCAACTGATAGATCATGAGACATTTCCCAGTAGGAATATGCATGTGACATCTCAGAAGACCACAGTGTACCATTTTATGACCTCTTGACAAGTAAAACAAATTACTGGCCACCTGTTTCACTCTATATATTCTTGACAAATGTTAGTTCTTGCACATAAATTATTACACTTTGAATAGGCACTGATTGCACTTAAATAAATTTCATCAGATATGATGCACCTTTCATTATCACTTTTTTGGAACTTGTGACTTAAGTTTGAAGTTTACAGGTAATTATCATCAGATATAGGTAAACCGTGTACGCCATTTAACTTTTAGTTACATGATAGATGAAGTGTCCATGATGAGATTAAAGTCAATTGCAGGTTATAAATTGTTTGTAGAATGTCTGAATTAATGGAGTGACATGGAACTCATCCAGACTGCTTGAAAACCAAATTAGGTATCAGCTTCTCCAGGCTATGCATTGTGTGGAATTCCCTAATTTAAATTGTGTAAAATTATCTATTATCCTGATTGGCTAATTACTAAACTTCCCCAGATTTCCATAGGTTGAAATTTTAGATGTTTATAGCTGTAATCTGTCATTGAACCCCTAATTGTAAGTTACTAGCCTCCATGGAATTTCCAGCAAACTGTCCTACATGGAATTCCCAGAAGACCGTTCTGTGTCTGATGCCTTCTAGCCATGTTAAGCTAAGCTAGCCGTCTGGTACTTAACACTAAGTGTGTTTTCCAGAAGCTAAAAATATCAAATAACAGTCTGCTGCCAGTTACAGAAATGCTTCTATGACAATATACTGGCTTCTCTAGCTCTCTTTACTGAATGTACAGTTGCACCAATGCTAAATTAAATTTCTTAACTATTTATTACAATATTGGTACCCTTTGCCTGCATTGTATCTAATTCTGCCTGGGATTGAACGTAAGTCTAGTGTTGTAACTTCATCCTGTCAGTTATTGTTATCCCTTCTGCATAGATGAGTACAATACTGAAGAAAAAATGTCTAACACCACAACACATTCTCCATTACCTGCACCAATGATACACACTGATGAGCAAGTTTAAATTTATGCTTCTCTGCAGTGTGATGTGGCAGACTCCCTGAAAAGAGAGCACATATTGAAGTTACCTGTCATTCCCAAGAAGGCAACAGTCCTAGTTCAGACGTTCTTATGGCATCATGTGCAATGGCACCGGCCTTCTTACAGGAAGGAGATGGTACTGTTTATGCTTCACTGAACTGTGATACAGTTGATGATCCAAAATCCCAATGTTCAAACCTATATTCCTCACAGAAGGACTCAAACTTGATTTGCTACCAAGAGGTAATCTACAGAACCTCAGCTTGTGCAAGATAGTGACTTTGATGTTGTTAACCTAAGATGCTTAATATCGAAGTTTACAGGGAGGCAGTACTGGTAATGGAGCAGTGCAATAATCAGAACCCCTGTAGTTGTATATAGATTAATTCTTACATGCCTGTAGTAAATGTAAATGTGAATGTTATACTCTTAAAATGAAGTTAAAAAGTTTAAACATGGTTGCATACACTTTGGTGGTGAACATTGATATCATTAGGAACTGAGCTGAGACTTGCATGTTTTAGGAGCATTACATTGACTGGATTTACACATAGCATCTTAATGCTGACAAAAGTTATTGAAAATCATATGCGTTAGTTTGAATATGTAATTCAGCATTATGTTGCAAAAATTACTGGTACACTAGGAAACTGCAAGAAAATGTCTTATTTTTGCCTCTACCACTTCATCCAAATGCCAGAGGTAGTCCTGCATGTTGACTTCTTCTAAGTAAGTGTCCAAATGGTTGCACTAGTTGATATGAGTGAGAAAGGGTGATGGCAGAAACCACAGAACTAGTCCATTTTGTTTTATTTATCAGTCTGGGTAGTAAAAGTTCAAAAATTGTTTATGTCGCAGGTAAAATGATCAGAAGCTATATCATGTATGAACCACACAGTCTGTCACATTAGTAACGTTACATCCTCCAGCAGTTGAGGTAGTTCCATATTTCACTGACAGAATATTTCCGCCTATGTGTTTATAGCACGTGATTAAAATCACTTTAGTTATTGTCTTAGTGTCTTTAACAGCTGATTGATACAGTTTGTAGACAGCTCCTGAGAAATTTCCGGAGTGTGTACAGAACTGTTCAGTTGGTTTAATTGTCAGCAGAACTCTCAAAGTATTATGGTGCTGGATAGGGTATGTACTTAAAGATGATATTTCAGTTTTATTGGTTAAATGTATTTTTTTTCTTTATAAATTTCAGTCCCTCTTTCATTGTCAGATTACAGAGATCATGTTACATGTTGGATGGGCTGTGAAGAGGATTATGTGTAATGAAAAGGAAATTATTGTGGCTCTTTACCCCAAATGCCCAAAATGCATTACAGTATCTTAAATTAAAGAGGGTGGTGTCACCAATAATGTGTTGAGTTGATTTGTTTGCAGGTATCAGGCTGCAGTATGTTTAGGTGCCGAAGGATAAGTTTGCTTTGTGTTCTATTATTTATGGAGTGAGGAAAAATACTGGCAAGTAGCCAGGTCTTGAGGGGGGTGTTATACCCACATAAACAGAGTATGAGTTATAAATGTACCAGCTGTCATGCAGGTCATCTTGTGGAGAGTTAATGTACTGTGTTTAGGCACCCAGTGTCATTTATACTTCTTGCCATAATATTCAGCTGATCAGACAGAGGATGCAGTGAACAGGGCATGTGATACATATGGGGGAGAACAGAAATGTAGCCTCAGTTTAGGTGGTGAAAACCTGAAGGAAAGAGACCACTAGGAAACACTACAGAGAATTTGCGTTTTAGAGTAAGCCACAACCTCACTTGGCCTTTTACTTGGATGAAACATCCCACATAATTAGGTACCAATTTTTGACAGTGTATTCAGATGTTCCTTAACCCCTTAACGCCGGAATTAAATCCCTCCATGCAACGCAGCCTGCCTAGATTTTTTTACTGGGGATTTTAAATTTTAATGCTTACTGTTAGAAATAAAAGTGTATCTCATAGACGTTTCCTTCAAATTTAATGAAATAAAATTTTGCACTCTGTCTATGAATTGGTTAATCCGGGAAAAAAAAGTTCACCTATTTTATAATAAGTTTAGGCCTTTGAATCACCTGCATTATATGAAATGTGGTGTACATATTTCATTACTCACATAATCCTGGTTGCTGCGGAAGGTCTGTGGCACCTTTGATCATTGTTTTATCACAACACACATTATTCACAAAGAGGGCGATTTACAAATTTAAGTTTTGTGTGATATTCCTCGAAACAAGGCACCATGCACAGGCACACGTCACATCTGGCGCACTTATACACTGTGCCCTTTCTTTGGCCGCGAGAAGAACACAGACGTCATCACAGTTGGGTTAATGATTTTGCTGGCCAGTGTTTGTTATGGCAACTCGAGTCACAAAACATTTTTTGCGCCCGAACTTGGTCTTCCAACCAATCTGGGGGTGAGGAAATCTTGGCTGTTTCCAGCTTCCTCAATCAAATTACACACCAGAAGGAGCCTGAAATCTCGGTGGGTATATTTAGCCCCACATGAAGGTAACAGTATCCAATTGTTGAGTACTGTTAGATCCAGAAGGTGGAAAAATAATTTTATAGTCCACTTCAAGGTACGTCGACTCATCGAATAGTTGTTAGCCATACGATCAGAATTGTCGACGTGACCCATGTGCCGGTTGTACCGTTCCACAATGTGAGGTTTCACGGGGCAGTTGCTGTTGTCACAAAAATTTTCTTCTGCTGGTGGTGTGTCCATGTTAGTAAGTATGTAAACTTCTCATTTGTCCTTCCACACTAATGCAGTCAAACCTCCCCTACTCCTCACCCTTATGTCACCCATTTTTAATTTCAGTTGTTTTGGTCCAAATTTATGGGGCGTGTCTTCTGTTTGTTTGACTGTCCAAGTCACAAAGAATCCTGGGGAAGAAAAGAAATTGTCCATAAATATATTGTGTCCTGAGCCTTCAACTCTGCTAGTCAAATGTCTAACAGTTTTGTGTGCTGCAGTCATGTTGTCAGTGGCAGAGTGTGAGTCTGTACCCAAGTACACTCTCATGTCATATGTATATCCTGATTCATTACAGAGTTTGTAAATTTTGATGCTGGAATGTGTTCGTTTCTTTGGAATGTACTGTCTGAAGATAACCCCGCCCTTTAATTTCACTATTACCTCGTTCAGTTTGTCAAAGACAGTCCTTAGTTTCCATAGTCAGTCACATTCTTCACCTTCGTCAGGTCTCTGTGAATTGTCTGCAAAATCCACAAAACACTATGTGTAAAATTCTGTCCATGTCATGGTCTCACCATAAAACAGATTGTGTAGCTGTGTCTCGAGAAGTAGTCATGTACAAGGGGGCGCTGATAAGTCCTTAGCCCGACCTACTTCCGGTATCATAGGATGGAATCGATAGTGTCATTGGAAAGAGGGGTCTGTTCCTGTGCTGAATTGCAAGTCTTTTCTTGTTACAGAGGCTGAAAGGAAGCATGTCAGGCGACGCGCGCGATTTCAACAACATCGAGATGCGAGCTGTCATCAAGTTTTTTTTTCCTGCAAGGCAAGGCACTGAAGGAAATTCATGCCATTCTGACAGAAACATTAGGGGAACATGCACCATTGTACACCACCATCAAAAACTGGGTGGCCCAGTTTAAATGTGGTGATATTTCCACCTGTGATTCACCTCATCCTGGACGACCCAAAACCTTGACCACCCTGGAGATTATTGATCAAATTCATGAGCTAATCTTGGAAGACTGCCAGATTTAAGCTAAATCAATAGCTAAGCAACTGGGCATCTCACGTGAGCAGGTTGGGTCCATCGGTCATTGAGATTTGGACATGCGGGAGCTCTCTGCAAAGTGGGTCCCAAAATGCCTGAACAGAGATCAAAAATGTGAATGGTGCCAGTTGTCTGAGCAACTTTTGAAATTCTTTTGGCGTGATCGAAATGATTTCCTGTCGTGATTGGTGACCATGGACAAAACCTGGTTATATCACTATGACCCGGAGACAAAGCAACAATCAAGGGAGTGGCAGCATAGCGGCTCACCCTGCCGCAATATTGCGAGTGCAAAAATCCACTGGAAAAGTTTTGGGATCAAGCCAGCATCATCCTCATTGATTATCTTCCAAAGGGCCAAACTATCAACGCGGAGTATTACTCATATCTGCTGGTGCAATTGAAGGACATTTTGAAGGAAAAATGCCATGGGAAGGTCACCAAGGGGGTCTTGTTCTTGCATGACAATGCCCCGGCTGACTGGGCACTTGCAACCCAGAAGAAACTGGCCTACCTGGGCTTCCAGTGTCTTGATCACCCACCTTGTTCTCTGGATCTGGCCCCTTTGGACTACCACCTGTTCTCTGGACTGAAAAAACAATTGAAAGGTCACCATTTTTCACCCGACGTGGAGGTCATTGCTGCCACGGAGACCTGTTTGGACAGATAACCTTCTGAATTTTTCTTGAGTGGCTTGCAAAAGTTAGAGCGACAGTCTAAGAAGTGCATTGAGCTTCATGGGGAGTATGTCGATTGAATCCTGAGTTTGGTTGCTGTAGCTTGTTTCCTTCCTGGTCGGGCTAAGGACTTACCAGCACCTCCTGGTAGTGTGTCTTTCAATGCATGTCCCATCTGCAGAGCTAAGGCAATGAAAGTCATCATGTAATGTCAGGCAGTCGGCAGCTAGGTCCAGCTTGTCTAAGTGTCGCTGGTAGTACACGTTGGTCTGTTCAACCAGCAGATGAAAAATTTCTGTGGAAAACATCATCAACACAGACAGTGGTGAGCTGTCTTTGTTGATGTGTGGAGGCTCACTTTTTTCACACCTTTTGCTAGACCAACAAAAGGATGAATATTTGTGTTCCTTGAGGAGGTCCCCAGTTTGGTAATCCGCCACTTGTTACGTCATGTGTTTTGACTTCTGCTGAGGCTTGCTGCTGCTGCTGCTGCTGCTGCTGTTGTTGTTGTTGTTGTTGTTGTTGTTGTTGTTCCCCTTCTTCTTATTCCTCCTCAAAATATTCTTCAAAATTGCTAGTCTCTGCACCTGATTCAGAGTCAGTGTCAGCAACCAGATTTTCATTGATGGCTTCCTCGTCACGTTTTATTTTTTTCCAGGCCATTGCAGTAGACTCCTACAATGGTCTGCCTTATTTACACACCTCTGTATAACTGGGCACATTTTCAGCAATGTAATGCTGCTTAAATATGAACGTTTTCTACAGTGACAGCAAAGACTAATGTAAAATATTCCAGCTATTCAGGGGTGCCCAAGACATTTATAATAGATTGACTGTGTGTTGCATGTTTGTACCCCACAACACCTACAGATTACCCCAGCACTACAAGAGGGATGTCTGTGGGCCCTCCTGTAGCTGTAAACATCAATTTTTGTGGATATCTCTGATTTTTTTTAGCATTAGTTTAGTCTGAGTTGTATGGGCACAGTACACCACTGACAACCTTTCTGGTCAACACCTACAGTTCATTAATAGGCCATTGTTGATATTTCAACCCACAGTGAACTGAAAGGCAAGTGATGAACAAGGCGAGCTGTGTCTGGAACAGCATTACTCACTGAAAGAACTGTGCAGTTGCTATGTGTTGACTTATGAATCAGGGTTTTTGGAGAGGTTTAGGAGGTGGAGTGAGTCCATTCTGGCTACACAGAGAAACCCTGACCTTCATGGGTCCTGCAGCTTACCAAAACACTGCAGTATTTCAGATAGGAGTGAACAAAATTCCTCCAAACGTTTGTGACATCTTTAGAAATTGTTCAGCTATTTAAAGGGCTCACTGCGCAACGTGTTTAGAAGTCGTTCGGCGTTAAAGGGTTAACAACAGTGTACACATTCAGCTTCTTTTGAGATTTGCATGCACTGATAGCAGTAGCCTCCAACTTGTTATGGCCTTATGCATAAAGGGAATACAGTGCAGTGCAAAAGTGTATCTGCTACATATGATTGCATTTTTGTTTATGCTTTCTTATAGCCAAATATCAGATTTTGGTGTGCGCGTTTGTGTGAAGTGACTAATGCTCCAACTGAAGCACAGGAGTGGGCAGTCTCTAAAAAAGTGAGAATTACTTTAATAATAATAATAATAATAATAATAATTAC
>Ga0209629_10004666_pt1 | contig 10197 bp, 10 predicted proteins | sample TergutCu122P5_FD_187286 | JGI IMG/M metagenome (GOLD analysis project Ga0209629, IMG submission 187286) | Cubitermes ugandensis P5 segment gut microbial communities from Kakamega Forest, Kenya - Cu122 P5 (SPAdes) (version 2) | ecosystem: Host-associated > Arthropoda: Insects > Digestive system... | reverse complement strand
AAAATATCCATAGATGATAAATTATCTTTAACGCTTTCTGGGTGTACATATTCCGAATTCAATCTCCATATGTTAGCATCTTTTAAAGGTCGTACAATATAGGATCCGTTTTCTAATTCAAGACTTATACCTATACTCATTAAAAATACAGAAAGACTTAAGTCATTATGGTTGATACCATCATACTCTATGTTGTGAGGATTATCTTCTATGATATCGCTTATTTTATTGTAGCTATCTACATCATCAGATTGTATAGAAACAACATCTTGTGCCACTTTAAATGCGCCAACACCATACAAAGTCTGTATTTCCATCTCACCCATAGCTTGACCTTTTTCAGAATGTGGTCCACCACTACTTGGTTGATAAAATCCGGGACTAAGTTTAGGTGACATACCTATAGAATGAATCTTAGAAGCAGATGTATGGTGCAGTTTATAAATATATTGCACACCTACCGTCATAGGACGATCAAATCGTCTACCTGTAGCCCCATCTCTTAAATACATTGGGGTAATACCAGCTTTTAATGCTTCATTCTTAATAAATTCTGTACTATCAGATTGATAAGGGCTCACAATATACACACAATTGTTTTTCCTACCCGCATAACCCAGTACTGTTTCAAGTATTTGACCTATATTTGATCTACTCGGAACTCCTAATGGATTCATCATAATATCTATTATTTCGTTAGTGTCTTCAATCCAAGGCATGTATTGCCAAGGCACTATACGACTTATTATTCCCTTATTACCATGTCTCCCTGCAAGTTTATCGCCAACCTCTATAACAGCAGGTAATGCTATAGTAACTATAGCTGTAGAACGAGTTATATTGCTTGAAATTACTTGTCCACCTATAATATTAGGTAAATCCACATTAGAGGGGAGCGAACGCAACTGTCCAGTATTTTTATCTTTACGTTTCCTATACTTATAAATAATAACGCTACCGGGCTCCAACATAGTGCCGACTTTAGGTATACCAGTACTTTCAAATCCGTCTGCAACTACACCGTCATAAAATCCAAACTGTTCAGAGTACCCAAATTCATTGTTATCCATCAATAATTTACAATCTTCACTATACATCTGATAGGAGGTGAGTAAATTTTCATCAACTAATCTGGAACTAATTATCATAGCATCATCTATGTTTCCAGATCCATAGATACCATAAGCAACTAAAGCGTTGATCCCCAAAGCAAGTGAATGATTATATATATTGTCATCTATGGGCATGTGACCATAGTTTACATGCTTAACTATATTATAATCACGCACATCAGATGCTATGTATACGAAGACTTTATCATCTCCTGAATATTCGGTGCCTTTGTAAGTATTAAGTTTATACCCAAATAGGTTTTTCTCACTAGTGACTATAGACGTAGGTACAATCCAATCTAATATAAAATTATCGTCAGTATCATCTTTATTATAAGCTTTGAACACCCACACTCTATTTTCATTATCATCATGCCAAGACATTATTGCAAGTTTAAATTGCAAAATTCGTGCCCTCTGTTCATCAGAACAATTAGAGTTATCGCATGATTCTTGTAGTATACTTTTAGCAGTAACATAAGCCTCTGTAGCAACGATACTTTCCCCACCACTACATACTACTGGTCTCTCACAGCGAATAAGTGGCACACCTTGCCTAACTTGATTGCAGGACATAGTCCTGCGTTTTGGGGCCTCATTCTGTGGAAGTATCTGAAGCAATGAAGTAACCCCGGATGTCTGTATTGGACTGGAAAACATATAAGTTACTTTCGAAATATCTATAAAATACATTGTACCTTGATAAATAGCTTTTACTTTTTCTTTAATTGTACCATCTGAATTGTGAAATGTCTCATCCCATTCGGCTACGTAATGTTTGCCAAATTCAAAAGAATTCAGATACTCGATTTCGCCTATTACACCATTTCTGACACGCACAAATGGAGACGAAAATGAACCGTCTTGTTCTATACGAGATAACCACGTTTTATAAAATACTTTAGCATAATTCTGTGATTCAGGTACATCTTCCAAGTCAATATATGTCCAATTAGTACTTAGATTTTCTACAGAATTTCCCGCCAATTGATTGACATCTTTAAAAGATTTTGCATCAACAGACAATAAGGAAGTTATATTAGTTAATGAAGCCATTTGTTGATCTTTAGATCTACCAAACATTACCTTATCTAATAAAGTACGTGGATGTATACGCAATGAAGCTATTTGACTATTTACACTACCATATAATGGTAGTGTATCGTCTGGTATATCTAAAATTGAATCATTTATATTTACAAGTTTTTCGCAAATGTCTGATATAATGGCATTTTCCCAAGAAACAGAAGATTGTTCGTCCAAAGAATTTAAATCATAAGGTAAAGCAAATCCGTTTATGTAATTAAGATAAAGATTAATTATACCATAAATTAGGCTAACAGTATTACCATCTGGAGAAGCGGATCTCTGTAAATTAACGCCATTAATTACACATTCAATACTATCTGTATGGGAAGCTTTTATGAGCTCATCTTTAGAAATATCATATCCGCAATTTAATCCTCTAAAAACATATGAATCATACTTCAAAAAAGTGTATAATTTAGCTTGTCCAAGATCATCACCGGTTTCAGAAAGTGGTTGCCTAACTACTATCCGATTTATAGGGGAGTAATCCAGCTCTTCTAGTATATCATCGGTTAAGATTATCCCGTTTTTATATAAGAGATTTCCATTTAGTATAATATCTTCAGCCAATATACAACCAGAAACATTAGTAATGAATAACATCATATTAAGTAGTCTTGTTTTACCATTATTAAGGGGGCTTGAATTGCCTAATAACCGTGTAGAAAATGATTCTAAACTCGGAAGCGGTATTATTGATTTTACGTATTTAGAATTGGACGGTTTATTAGGCCGAAATACGCTGTCACATGCCTCAACACAATCCCGATAATTAGGCTCTTTTACACTAAATGTCTTAGCAATGAATGGATTAATGAAACCAATTTTCGTCGCTATATCATTAAATGATTCACCTGTTAAAGCTTTTAAAAACACTGGTAATTCAACATACTTATCACTGCCAGTGTGTTCAACACAGACATACAATGGTAAAGAATCCTTCATTGCTTTACTAAACATTCCACTTTTTCGTACACATAAAGTATAACTAAACGAGCCATAAGAAGTATAAGTAACAGTGCGTTCTACTGGTTTATTTTTCATCTTTTTGGATAAGAAATGCCAACCATATGTTTTCATCATAACGTCAAGCATTTGCCTATTTACCCCGGACACTCTATAACCTGTATATCCACGCTCTAGTATTTCTACTATGTCGACTGGAATATATATCTTTTCTGATTTAATTTTATCTGTGACTGCTATTTCATCACTTACTACAAAAGTTTTAGTATCCGGAAATGGCTCAGTCTCTCTGAGCGGAAGCATTTTGTGATCTATTTTAATTCTGTAAGAATCGTATGACATGCTAGAAATCACTTTAGGCAATGTTATACGTTCAAAATCACTCTTCATACTCCCCTCCATACATACAAGTGTTGTAATATTTTAACAATTTTATCACTTACTTCATAGTTTTCACTCTCATCAGCAGTTTTTAACATGCCTAGTAATAAGTTGGCATCTGCTTCAATAAATCCACCCAATGACACAATTCTATACACATAATCTATCTCACGCATATAAATATCGCAAGGTTGTACACGCTCATAAGCTATATTTGCATCGATCCCATCCACATAAATCTCTGCTTCACCAAATCTACAAAAAAATGGATATTTTCTATGGTAATTCGACTTGGACACAGCAATCAATTCCCTCTACTAGGTTATGCTCTGTTTTTAATTCCGACTCATTAATGAATATTTTATCCCCATCTATTGACACAACATCAACGATAACACCGTCTTGACCTAAACTGTCCAAAACAGAATTTCTATATGGAGCTTTTATCAATAAAGCTAAATTTTCTTTATCAATGTAGAATTGTGGATGACTTCCATCCACCGATTTTACGGAATTACGAGTAATTATTAACATTATTATCACCACCGAATGATTTCATAAGAATTATCTTTTGTGATGAATTATTATATTCTGGCTTAAATAGTGTCACAATATAAGGATCTTTTCCTAGTACGATAGGTTTTAAATTTAAGTTTAAAACCTTTTTATGTTTATCTATGTTACCACGCATAGACCAACCTGTATCAATGCCAGTAACACGCCTAAAATCCATACTCAATACAAACACTCCTCCAATTTTCGAGGCTATTTATTATAGTAAAATAAGTATCTTCGCTTATTACCGAATATTCCCACATAATTTGTGCATTCCATTTTGTATTAGCTACTACTTGCTCTAAAGTAGTATATGGCATAGGAAAAGTTGATTTCTTTTCCATAGCACTCTCTGTTAATACCTTACAGTCCCTAAATGATCGCATACCTATTATACGTATTTTTTCATCGGTAGAAACATTCAAAACTTTATTGCAGAAATCTTTGGATTTCATTACATCTTCTCTTGTAAAACTTATATATTCTGGCAAATCATACAATTCAGAAAAAACATAACTAACCACAGGTCTCCATATCTCTATGTCACCTATATTTACATACGTTTGCCTTATTCCGTTTAATTGAGTTACAATAGAAGATTGATTTGAAGTTCGCATCTCTTTAATTTTTAAATCAATAAATGGAAGTATAGAAGCAGAATCACGTAAGTAACATAGAAATGCTTCTCGTTCCAGTGCATTTTTAGTAATTTCAGATCCACTTACACCAAAAGAATTCATAGCTTCTGTAGAGATATTTACACGATTATATATCGATAAAATCAAGTCTTCTGCTACTTCAAAACATTGGATATATGGTGCAATGTCGATATTATTTAATAATCTATGGGAGATAGCACGACAAACAAAACTCTTTAAAGTTACATAAGTTAACCACATATTACTAGAGTTAGATATACGGTCAATACATAGTTTCACAAACTCCATATAGTATTTTTTATATTGTGATATATCTTTCTCGAGAGGAAACATCTTAATGGAAACTTTATTTGATAAGAATGTCTGACAATATGATCTAGCTTTGAGGTATGATTCAAATGGACAATTGCTAAATTCAAGATTAGTACTACGAATCTGTAAGCGTAAATCTTCCAATGCCATTTCCAAATCAGCAAATTTATTACGCTCAGCCATTTTCCCATTCACTCTATCTAACAATTCCTTTTGAAGATCTTGATCTATTATTTTCCTTGCCCCATAATCATAGATGATCTCCACCATACGTCTATTTAAGCCTGTAAATACTGGATTGTATAGATCAAGTTTGCTCCACTCAATCAACTTATCTACATTATTGTTCGACAACATTATCATCACCTTTTACCATTAATTTATCCCACTCTTCTGATGTAATATTTATATTAACTGCACTACTATTTTTCACAAAATACACAGGGCTACCAACTTTAATATTCTCAGAAAATAAACGAGAAGGATTAAAAACGTTTATCACTTTAGCTTCACATAAATCCGCGGTTAACATAGGCTCTATCAGTACTTTACAACAACAATCTACGGCTTGTTGTTCTAGTATAATATCCTTAGCAATCCCACGGTAAGCTTTATAACTCCAATACTCTAATTTCAATGCGATAGTTCTATCGTTATAAATTCCAGTCCAAGTCCCTTGAAACGATAGATCATTTACGGCAACTACAACACCATCTGAAAAAATATTTTTAGACATTTCATGTATTTCAGTCAAAATTTCGCGTAACCATGGAACGAATTTTACAAAACTATTTGGACAGTCATTTGCTACTCTCCAAGGCACTACAGAAAAGCCTTGCTCATTTAACCAAGAAAATTGATCGCTCATACTAGCAACTGCTACACCATCACATCCATGTGCATAGTATTTTAAGCCATTATAATCTGCTATATCATGATCAACACGTAAGAAAGAAATTGCTGTACTCTTGGGAGTTTTAAATGTCTCATTGTACTTTAATCGCATATACTCTAAAAGATTCACGTCGTACAAACATTCTGATATTAATTTAAATTGAGAAGGTAAATTATTCACATGTAATGGCAAGATTTTAGACATACCTTTTGTCCAATCAAAGGGATCTCCGTTTCTACCACGAGAAATTGACCCTATAAAATCACCATTTTTGTACATACTATTAGTGTATACTCCATCACATTTCAACGAGACAATTAGATCAATACCATACATGTATTTAAAATATTTATCCCAAGCATCCTGATACGTAGTTATGGATCTAATGCTTTGTGATTTATCTTCACCTAATAGTCTATATAACTCTTTATCAATACTAACAGGTGTGATATTACTAAGATGATCCTTGTATTTTTCTAAAAGACTATAGGGTATTGGATCATCATCATATGTGCGGTTTACATATTCGTCCACTAGACCACTATTTCTCAATGTTTCTGTCGCTTCATCATATTGCGAATCAGATAAAAATGGTTGCCCAATTCTGTAAAGATAACGAGCTAATATCCAAAGTTCCGCATATGTTTTAATGTCCGGCATATTACACCTCTACATTTGTTGATCCAACAATTTCTTTTAAGAAACCTATAAATTCATCGCTGCAATCTTTACGAGGATTTAAAATAGTCTTACCCAATACAAGATCTATAAATCCCTCAAGGATATTATGGTTTTTATACCATATTTGTATAATGGAAGGGGTATTTGCAATTTCCCTCGCATCTACTACAGAAAAATCACAATATTCAATCTTCCTTATACGTTCCAATTCTCTAGACACAAATTTACTAAACCACATATTCAATGAATCGCAAATCTCAAACATATTCTCTGAATAGGACAAATTAGCCCCTGGAACTTCCCACTTAATTAAAGATTCAATTTGTGAGTCAAGGGTATAATTTCCAATCATAATAACGTTATCTGATGATTCCAATTTTACAATACCATAAGCATTAAAAACTATACTAAATACACCACGTTTACCATAATAATCACGTAATAAACCTATAGCACCGTTACAATATCTGGCGTATTTAGTCTTTATATCTACCACCACATAATTATCACGCATATAGGTTTTAATGTATTCAAACATATAGCTATCCATCGAGGGTGTCACCTTCTACACGTGTAAAATATACGAGTAAATGCATAGAATTACTTTCATAACTACAAGTATTCAAAGCTAATATATCTCCAGGATTTACAACATCTTTACAAGTAACCACAGACATTTTCTTTATTTCATCCACAAAAGATATCATTCCTGTAAGATTTCCAAAGCTGAGTGGAACTTTATCAGTGCCACCTGAAGTTTCTAAGAGTATAACTGATAACAGTTGATAGACTCTTGTTGTAAATCCGTCATAGATATAAATATATTGATGACTATCTGCCCAACCCTGCTCTTTATAATAGAGTAATTGCCCAAACATTGTACCGTCATTCATAGAGTGACCATGAACAAGATTCATATTACCCCAAAATCCACTGCTAAATCCGTCCATAAACACTGTTCCATGGTTACTACTTCTCAGAGTAATATCATGATTTAAGTAATAATTATTATCCTGATATCTATAAACTATAGGATAATTTATTTTTGTTTTTGGAAGATATATCCACCCAACTACATCAGAGTTTATATCTTTTGAATCTTTATACATATCGCTAATATTCTTATTTATGCCATCCACTAAAACTACCATATCTATTGGAGTTGGTGTCGGTGTAAAAGACGGTACAGGAGTTAAATTATCTACAGCGGTCACATATAATGCTTGACTAGATGTAATTTTTGGCTCAGGAGTAACTGTTGGTACAGTAACAACAAATAGACTTGGGGCATTAGTTTCAACATTTGGTGATTCTACTGGTAACTCAACTGCTTTAATACTATTCTGAACTAATTTAAGCCGTACAATTAACACAATAATTAAAAATAAACCTATACAAGATAACTTAATAACAGTTTTATTCATACTACCACCTAAAATATATAAGCCTAGGTATTATGACTTCGGCAAATGTAATCGAAATTAATATTATCCTCATTACTCTCCTAAAAGCATATTCTCCAATACTTCCAGTACTTATTGTGGCGAATCTTATTCGATTTTTGATAAAAGGTTGAAATAATCGTATTCCATCATTTGTAAACATATCTGCTAGTAAGTGAGTTGTGTATCCGCCAGATAATCCAAATAACATACTAACAGTACTACGTTGCAAATCGCCGAACCATTTAAAATACATTCCAACTAGAGCGGTAGATATTAACAAGACCGGTACCCATATACTATGCATTATACCGCGATGCTTTAAACGGCTAACAAATACAACAAATAAGGCACAAAAAGATCCGGTAAGAAAAAATTGCCAATTAAATACTCTATAAATAAGAAAAACCAGAGTACAAGATACAAGAACTACTACGCCTAATATAGATGAAACTATATAAGCACCTCTCAACCTTTTACCATAGTCTGTTTTTGTATGATCAGCATCTGGCAATAGTACACCAATACCCCAGCTGAGTATGATTACTATACCATCAAATTGTATAGAAAATAATGAAAATTGTAACCCATATAATGCCAATATAATAAATAATATTTCGTAACCAAACTCAACATGCGTAGGTCTGGTCATGCTATTATCATTCCCCCATATTCTATGTAAGAGGCAGGTGGGCATCCTGCCTCTATTTTCAAAACTAAACTGTAACTGATTCTAACTGATCAGCTATAACACGTAGGATTTCAGCATACTGTTTACCCATATTGCTATTAAATCCATTCGTAATAGTAAAAACAGGTAAGGAAGAACTTAATCCATATCCGGTGTTAAAATCTAAACGCTTTTTATACTGATTTCCAAGTACGCGGAATCCCTCGGTTTTTTCTTCCCCAACAAGTGAGATGACCTGATCATAACTAATCACGGTATCATCATCCAACTTAAATCTTGTTACTACCTTATCCTCACCATAAGAGATTCCAATGATCTCTTTACCCATGATTTTTGGTGATTTTAACTCCATAAATACCTCCTTATGTCATATTCACACAGAGAATTAATTTCTCTATGTACTGCAAAATGCTGTAAGAGGTTATTTATGACTTATTATTGTTATATAAATTCAGATAGTGATATTACTGGGTTGTAAATCTATGCTTTTCTGAATTAGATTGTTGTATACCATAGATTTTTTCAACTATTATCGACAGATTTATCCAGCATATTACTATGATTGTAGTCATTATTTTAAGTAATATAATCATTTTAATTACAGCCGCCACAGAAGACACAATTGTGAAACTGATCACTAAAATCAAAATTGTGTTTCTAAAGCGCTTATCTTCGCTATTATAAATAAGACATCCAGACAAATACACAGAAATATATAAAAGAATCAAAGCAATAAAGCACGTTATAGCCCATTCATTCTCGGAAATCCATCCAACTTTACTGCTAGATTCTGCCGCAATTTTTAAGTCATCAAATAAATTCAAAAATACCCACTCCTTAGCCTAAATCTTTTCAACTACATAAATCATATTACAAGTTGGCCAAGGCTGTAACCACCCCATTTTATCAGTATATCTTCCGATCTTATCCAAAAAATCTATAGGAGAATTGCTTAATAAAGCTGAGTACAATATACGATATTTATTACTAAACATATTAAGATAATCTGAAGGCTTAAGTAATGACTTGTGTATACTAAAATTAAAGCCTTCAAGTAATCCAAGCAATAGCTCTGACATAAGCCATTTAGCACCCAAAATAGAAACCTCATCAACTATTCTATACTTGTTTAACGCATATTTATGTTTCTCACCAAACTTCTCAAGAAATGATAAAGTCAAGTCTAAAGTTTGCATAGAATGTGGGGTAAACAAAACTGTGTCAGTAGATTCACCAATTAATACGCATTCTCTAAACACCAAACGCGTACCTACAGGTACTATTGTAAAAAATCTCGATACTACTTTCTTAAAGTCATCGATTAACAACTGATAATCTCTATAATCAATAAAATACTGACAATATGATGGAATATCGCATAACACATTGTAAAAGATATATGTATGAAGTCCTC
>Ga0209629_10004665_pt1 | contig 10198 bp, 7 predicted proteins | sample TergutCu122P5_FD_187286 | JGI IMG/M metagenome (GOLD analysis project Ga0209629, IMG submission 187286) | Cubitermes ugandensis P5 segment gut microbial communities from Kakamega Forest, Kenya - Cu122 P5 (SPAdes) (version 2) | ecosystem: Host-associated > Arthropoda: Insects > Digestive system >... | reverse complement strand
ATGACGGCCTGCTGCAGGGCCAGGCAGCCCTCCTGGAAGAGGTCGGGGTACGACATGCGCCGGCGCCGGGCGGTCTCCGCGGCGATCACGCCGACCAGCCCGAGGTGGGCCAGCACGAGGTCGTCCTTGGCGCGGCGGCCCTCCTCGGCGAGCGTGTCGAGTTCCTCGGTCGTGGCACCGGCCGGACGCGTACCGTCGGCCAGGGCGGCCTCCGCGAGCAGCCCGGCTTCGATGCGTTTGGCCAGCGCAATGTCCAGTTGGTTCTGTTCAGGGTTCATACCCTTTCTATGCCGCCCAGAACCCCCGTCTGTGCGGCCATCCACAGGCCGGGTCCGGACAACATCGCGACGACATCCGGACACCACCGGACCCGGTGGGCGGCCGCACGCGGGGTGGCCCAACGGCCGTAGACTTGCGCCATGGCCGGGTACATCAACGCCGACGACATCGAGGAGGTACGCTCCCGCGCGCGCATCGATGACGTCGTGTCGGCGTACGTGACCCTCAAGCCCGCGGGTGCGGGCACGCTGAAGGGACTCTGCCCGTTCCACGACGAGAAGACCCCGAGCTTCCAGGTCACCCCCGCGCGCGGCCTGTTCTACTGCTTCGGCTGCGGCAAGGGCGGGGACACGGTCAGCTTCGTCCAGGAGATCAACAACCTGTCGTTCCGCGAGGCGGTGGAGTTCCTGGCGAACAAGTACGGTGTCGCGCTGCGGTACACCCAGGAGGAGCGCCCCACCGGGGTGTCCCGGATGCGCCTGCTCCAGGCCAACCAGGCGGCCGCCGAGTTCTACGCCGCCGCCCTGTCCGGTCCCGAGGGCGAGCCCGGCCGGGCCCTGCTGCTCGGGCGGGGCTTCACCCGCGAGGCCGCGGAGAAGTTCGGGGTCGGGTACGCGCCGCGCGGCGGGCGCGCGCTGGGCGAGTTCCTGCGCGGGAAGGGGTTCACGCCCGAGGAGCTTACCGAGGCCGGGCTGACCCGCAACGGCGGCTGGGACTACTTCCAGGGCCGGGTCGTCTGGCCGATCCGCGACACGGGGATGGCGGTGCTCGGCTTCGGGGCGCGCCGCCTGTTCGACGACGACCGGCAGGCCGGGAAGTACATCAACACGCCCGAGACCCCGGTGTACCGCAAGTCGCACGTGCTGTACGGGCTGGACCTCGCCCGTACCGCCATCGGCGCCACCGGCCAGGCGGTCATCGTGGAGGGCTACACCGACGTGATGGCCTGCCACCTGGCCGGGGTGACCACGGCGGTGGCGTCGTGCGGCACGGCGTTCGGCGCCGACCACGCCAAGATCATCCAGCGCCTGATGGGCGACCAATCGGGGTCCGGCCAGGTGATCTTCACCTTCGACGGCGACCAGGCCGGCCGGGCCGCCGCGGTCAAGGTGTTCGGCCAGGACGAGCTGTTCACCGCCTCCACCTGGGCGGCCATCGAGCCGGGCGGCCTCGACCCCTGCGACCTGCGCCAGCAGAAGGGCGACCAGGCGCTGCGCGACCTCATCGCGGCGCGCATCCCGTTGTACAAGTTCGTGATGACCAACATCGTCTCCCGGTACAACCTCGACCACGCCGACGCCAGGCTCGCCGCCGTACGGGAGGCCGCGCCCCTTGTCACGGCCATCCGCGACCAGTCGCAGGTCGAATCGTACGTCCTCGAGCTGGCCTTCCTCGTCGGCCTGGACCCCGAGATCGTACGCCGTGAGCTCAAGGCCGGGCGGGGCCGTCGTACGCCCGCCGCTCCCCCGCCGGCACCCACGCCCACCGCGCTCCCGGACCCCGCCGACCGGACGCTGGTGGCCGAGCGCGACACCCTGAAGCTCATCCTGCAGGCCCCGGCGTGCTTCGACGAGAGTTGGTACGGCCTGACGGAGCCGGACTTCACCCACGGCGCGTACAAGGCGCTGTACCGGGCCGTCCTGGCCATGGGCGAACAGCGTACGCGCTGGCCGGCCGACGTCATCGACCGCCTGACCCACGCCGAACTGAAGACCCTCGCCCTGCAACTCAGCGTCGAGCCCCCGCTCACCGAGCCCACCCCGCGGCACGGCCAGGAATACGTCGCCAAGCTCAAGCTCATCGCCCTCGACAAGACCATGGCCGACCTGAAATCCACCATGCAGCGCACCAACCCCGTCACGGACGAGGTCCGCTACCAGGACATGTTCCGCCAGATGATCGCCCTGGAGACCACCCGCAAGGACCTCCTCCGCGTCGGCACGGGCGAGTGATCACACCCCGCGGCCGATGCCGGGGGGGATGCGGCTCAGGTCCCAGTCCAGCAGGGCCTCGGCCTGCTCGAAGGCGAAGCGGTCGGTCATGCCGGCCACGTACGTCACCGCCTGGAGGGGTAGGTCACCCGGGGTGTCCGGGGTTTCGACGGAGCTCAACCACCGGTCGGACGGGTGCGCGATGTAGTGGTCCAGCAGGGCGCGCAGGAGCGCGATGACCGCCTCGCCCTGGGCGATCGAGTCGGGGCGCATGTAGATGCGCTCGTAGTTGAACTGGCGCAGCTCCGCGAGCGCCTCGGCGGTGTCCGGGGGCATGCCCACCGTACCCGTCGCGGTCGTCGTCTCGATCACGGCGCGGATGAACACGCCCAACTGCTGGGAGCGGTACCGTCCCGCGCGCCGTACCACCTTCCCCGGCACCTCGTCGAGGGTGACGATGCCGGCGTGCAGGGCGTCCTCGAGGTCGTGGGCGCAGTACGCGATGCGGTCGGCCCAGGACACGATCTCCCCCTCGGGGGTGGACGGCGCCGGCCGCGACCACGAGTGGTTGCGGATGCCGTCCAGGGTCTGCGCGGTGAGATTCAGCGGGGCGAGTACGACGTCCGCGGCCCACGGCCCGTGCTCGAAACCGCCCGGGATGTACGGCTCGAAGGCCGTCTCCGAGGCGTGCCCGCCCGGCCCGTGGCCGCAGTCGTGCCCGAGCGCGATCGCCTCGGCCAGCGTGGCGTTGGCGCCCACCGCGCGGGCGATCGCCTGCGCCACCTGCGCCACCTCCAGGGCGTGGGTCAACCGCGTCCGCTGGTGGTCGCGCGGGTACACCACCACCTGCGTCTTGCCCGCCAGGCGCCGGAAGGCCGTCGAGTGGACGATCCGGTCGTGGTCCTTCTGGAAGCACGTCCGGTACTCGTCGGGCTCCTCCTCGATCGCCCGCTCACCGGCCCCCACCGCCAGGGTCGCCCCCGCCGCCAGGCTCTCCCGCTCCCGGCGCTCGCGCTCCTCGCGGCGCACGGGGTGCGGGTCCGTCAGCCCGGCGTGGGTGTCCGCGTGCGCCCGTACGACCGCGGTGTCCGCGTGCCCGCGCATCGTCGAGGCCCACAGCCGTGCCCGTTCCCGATCCTCCACGCTCTCAGTATGGCGCATCGGGGCGGGTTTCTGGGAGTCGTCTTGGTGCGGGCTGTTACGATGGACCCCGCCCGAAGGAGGCCGATGACCGAAGACCCCGATACCCTCCCGCCCGTCGAGCCGACGCCGCCCAAGCGGCGCGTCTGGCTGGCCGTCGTCATCGTCGTGGCGGTCTCCGTGCTCGTGATCGGCATCGGCGCGGTCCTCATCCAGAGGTACGTGGTGGGCAACCGCGACACCGCGTACTGCCAGGCGTACAGCGCTCTCGCGACCAGCCTGCCCGCCACCTCCGACCAGCTCACGGCCGCCCAGGCGAGCGGGAACATGGCCGCGGTCACGACCGCGCTGCAGGCCATGAGCACCCAGTTCCAGGGGCTCGTGAGCGCCCAGCCGCCGGTTGACGCCATCAGCCCGCTGACCAGCATCACCGGGTACCTGGAGAACCTCACCACCTTCGCGTCCAACAACGACCCCGGCGGGTACAACGAGTTCGTCGCCCAGAACGCGTCCACCATCTTCACCCCCGCCGCCGGCCAGCTGGATGCCGTCAGCCTGGAATACTGCAAGTAACGTCAGCCGCCGGATGCCGCGTCGTCGGGGGGCGGGGCGCCGCCCAGCGTGCGGGAGTCGAGCCAGCCGTACGGCATGGTCACCTTCGTCCGCGGGGAGCCCTGGCGGCCCCGGGGTGAGGCCAGCTCGTGGCGGGGGTACGGTTCGTCGGGTCGTACCTGCGCCAGCAACTCGTCCAACCGGACCAGCGAGGACACCAGCCCGAGGTCGCGGCGCAGGTCGCCGCCCAGCGAGAAGCCCTTGAAGTACCAGGTCATGTGCTTGCGCAGGTCCGCCAGCCCGTGCACCTCGTCGCCGAACACCGCCACCAACAGCTCCGCGTGACGCCGTACCATGGCCACCACCTCCCCCGCGGTCGGCAACGCGGGTACGCCGGCCGCCCCGCTCACCAGCGCCACCGCGAGGTCACGGAACAACCAGGGCCGCCCGAGCGCACCCCGCCCGATGGCCACGCCCGCGCAGCCGGTCTGCTCCATCATGCGTAGCGCGTCGCCGGCCTCCCAGATGTCGCCGTTGCCGATGACCGGGATCCGTACCGCCTGCACCAGCTCGGCGATCGCGTCCCAGCGGGCGGTGCCGGAGTACGCCTGGTCGACGGTCCGCGCGTGCAGGGTGATGGCCGCCACGCCGGCGTCCTCGGCGATCCGGCCCACGTCGGTAAGGTACCGGTGCGCCTCGTCGATGCCGATGCGCGTCTTGATGGTGACCGGCACACCGTACGGCGCCGCCGCCCGTACCGCCGCGCCCAGAATGTCCGCGAAGAGGTCGCACTTCCACGGCAGAACTCCCCCACCGCCCCGCCGGGTCACCTTGGGCACCGGGCAGCCGAAGTTGAGGTCGATGTGCCGGATCCCGCGCTCCCCGCACGCCACCGCGATGCCGCGCGCGATGGTGGCGGGATCGGTTCCGTACAACTGTACGGACATCAGCGGGTCGCCCGGGTCGGGCGCCATCATCGCCAGGGTCTTGGGGATGCGGTCGGCCACGCCGCGCGCGGTGATCATCTCGCACGTGAACACGCCCGCCGGGCGGACCCGTACCCCCGCCTCCGCCTGCTCGCGGCAGAGCTGCCGGTACGCCGCGTTGGTCACCCCCGCCATCGGCGCCAGGACGACCGGCACCGGCAGGTCGATGGCGCCGAGTTTCATGGGCGTCAGCAGCCGGCCAGCCGCTCGGCGAGGTACCGCTGCACCTGGTCCAGCCCGACCCGCTCCTGGGTCATCGTGTCGCGCTCGCGGACGGTCACCGCCTGGTCGGTCAGGGAGTCGAAGTCGACGGTGATGCAGTACGGCGTACCGATCTCGTCCTGGCGGCGGTACCGGCGCCCGATCGCCTGCGCATCGTCGAAGTCCACGTTCCAGAACTTCCGCAACTGGGCGGCGAGGTCGCGCGCCTTCGGGGACAGGTCCTCGTGGCGGGACAGCGGCAGGACGGCCGCCTTGACGGGGGCCAGGCGGTGGTCGAGGCGCAGGACGGTCCGGGTGTCGGTCCCACCCTTGGTGTTCGGGGCCTCGTCCTCGGTGTAGCTCTCGACGAGGAAGGCCATCAGCGAGCGGGTCAGGCCGGCCGCGGGCTCGATGACGTACGGGACGTACCGCTCGTTGGTCACCGGGTCACGGTAGGCGAGGTCCTGGCCGGAGTGGTCCGAGTGGGTGGTCAGGTCGAAGTTGGTGCGGTTGGCGATGCCCTCCAGCTCGCCCCAGTCGGAGCCGGCGAAGCCGAAGCGGTACTCGATGTCCACCGTCCGTTTGCTGTAGTGGGACAGCTTTTCCTTGGGGTGCTCGTAGTGGCGCAGGTGGTCGCGGTCGATGCCGAGGCCGACGTACCAGTTGGTGCGCTCGTCGATCCAGTACTGGTGCCACTCCTCGTCCGTCCCGGGCTTCACGAAGAACTCCATCTCCATCTGCTCGAACTCGCGCGTGCGGAAGATGAAGTTGCCCGGCGTGATCTCGTTGCGGAACGACTTGCCGGTCTGGCCGATGCCGAACGGCGGCTTCATACGCTGGGTCTGTACGACGTTGGCGAAGTTGATGAAGATGCCCTGGGCGGTCTCGGGGCGCAGGTAGTGCAGCCCGGACTCGTCCTCGATCGGGCCAAGGTACGTCTTCAACATCATGTTGAAGTCTCTGGGCTGGGTCCACTGGCCCTTCGTACCGCAGTCCGGGCAGGGAATCTCTTCCAGACCAGCGGCTTTGCGCTGCTTGCGGAACTCGAACTCCTCCATCAGGGTGTCGGCGCGGTGGCGCTTGTGGCAGTTCAGGCATTCCGTCAACGGATCGTTGAAGACCCCGACGTGCCCGGAGGCGACCCACACCATGCGCGGCAGGATGACCGACGAATCGAGGCCGACCACGTCGTCCCGCGCGGTCACCACGGCGCGCCACCACTGCTTCTTGATGTTCTCCTTCAGCTCCACGCCGAGGGGGCCGTAGTCCCAGGCGGCCCGCGTACCACCGTAGATCTCCCCACACGGGTACACGAAGCCCCGCCGCTTCGCGAGGTTGATGACATTGTCCAGTGTGCTGGCCATTTCTCTCCTGCCGTACGCTCCGCATGCCCGGCTGGCATGCCAAGACTCAAGGCTACCGGATGGTACTGTCCGGTCCGCCACGATTCTGTTACGCAGTGTCCCCAGACGCCACAAGCCACGAGCACAGGCCGTCCAGCTGGTTGCAGACCGCGGGCCACTCCAGGTCAAGGTCAAGAGTCTTCACGCTGATTGGGTTTCCCCCAACGACCAGGTCCGCGTCCGGCGACACCGGCTCGTCAGTCTTGGCGTACAGCAGCACGCCCGCCACGTTGCCCGTCCGCCCGGGATCCGCGTTCTTCACGTACGCGTGGATCTGGTACAGGTGGTCCGACCGATAGGTGTCATGGTCGGAATGGTGCCGACGCTGCAGCGCCTGCCCGTACCACTTCGTGTCGATGATCAGTACGCGCTCGCCGTACCGCATGGTGACGTCGGTCTTCATGACAGGGAGCAGCGCGTCGCGCGGACCGTCAACGAGATCCCACGGGATGTATTGAGCGGTCGGTCCGAACTCTGGATGGTGATGCCGATAGTACGCTCGCACGAACCGCTCATACAGACTCGACATGGTCTCATCATCGAACCACTTCCGCAAGCGCCGCGTCCCGCCCGCCTCGCTGAGCAGGAGGCCCTCGACGACGAGCCTGCAGATGCCCAGCAGCATCTGGTACGACGCGTTGTTCCTGTGAACCGGGATGGCATCCCATCGGATCGATGCCGGCGCAACATCGGTGACCTCTTCCAGGTATGACATCAGGCGGCGCAGTGATTCCCTGCTGGAGCTCGCGAGGTCTGATTGGCGCAGCAACAGCCGCATGACCGACTTGAGCGCCTGGTTGTGCGGCGTGTCCACCAGGAACTCGTCGAAGCCACACACGAGGCGACCCTTGACCAACGCCTGACGCCTGATGGTCTCGTCAAACCGGATCTGCCCACGTACCCCGGCCAGCTCGTCCACCCGTTGTACGTAGTCGCGATGAAGTCCCCGCCGCACCTGTGCCGCCACCCCGCGGGCCAAGATCGCGGCGAACAGGTCATGCAGCGTGTCGAAGTCTTCAGCCCCGAGACTCTCGTACTCCCCCTGGCGAAGCACCTGGAAAGCGTATGCGAGCATCCAATAGATGTTCTTGACCCGGGCTACCGCCATGGCTACGCGCCGATCGCCGCCCGCAACTGGACTGCCCAGTGGCTGGCCTTGTCCAAGTCGTCGAACCAGTACTCCATCAACAACGGGATGATCTCGTGCTCGACCACGGACGATAGGTACTCGTGGTCAACGGTGTCGCTGCACAGGTAGCTGTGGCCAACCCGGAACCCGCGACCAAGAGAGGCGTCTTCGGCGATCTCTCCATTCAGGATCTCCACGGTGCGTACGAGAGCATCGAACCCGGGGTGGGCAATGTGCGCCTGGCGCGCTCTGAACCCGTCCGACGCGAAGGCGGGCTCCATCTCGAAGAACGCGAAGCGCCGCCGCAAGGCGTAGTCGATCAGGGCGAGGCTCCGGTCGGCGGTGTTCATCAAGCCGATCAGGTGGAGGTTCTCGGGCACCCAGAACCGTTCGTCGCTGTACATCAGGCGAAGCCAGTTGTCCTCCCCGCGCTTGTCCGGCTCGATGAGCATCAGGAGTTCGCCGAAGATCTTGCTCAGGTTGCCCCGGTTGATCTCGTCGATGATGAAGAAGTACGGGTGGTCCAGGTCTTCCCGGGCCTTGACGCAGAACTTGTAGAACGGGCCCTGGACGAGGGAGAAAGCGTTGCCATCAGGCCGGTAGCCCATGACGAAGTCCTCGTAGCCGTAGCTCTGGTGGAACTGGATCATCATGACGCGGTCGGCGTCCTTTTCCCCCATCATGGAGTACGCCAAACGGCGAGCCGCGAAGGTCTTGCCCACGCCGGGGGCTCCCTGCACAATGACGTTCATCTTTCGGCGCACCAATCCACACAGAATCTCGTACCGTGGTCGGCTCAGGTAGACCTCGTCCAGGAAGTCCTGAGGCGAGTACGGTTCAGCGTCCTGCCCAGAATCGGTATCCGGGTCCGGCGCATCCCGGTCGAAGAGCGCCTCCAACCGGCGGACGTACTCTGTGTACGGGGTGATGTCTGTCAGGGTCTTGGTGACGGCCTGCCCTGGGTGCTCCCATTCGCCCTTGTCGGTCCACCGCACCGTACGTACGTGCCGGAACGTCGCGCGGCTATCGTCGTAGCGGTACTCGGAACCCACGACACCACGCCCGACGAGTGTGCGCGACCCACGCTTGACGAAGACCACGTCGTCGACGGCCATGTCGTGGGCGAACTGCCACAATGCAAGTGTCTGGTTCTTGTACGAGCCCGAGTCCCCGAGTTCCTCGGCCAGGTCCACACGCAACTCGTCACGGTTGTTGTACGCCTCCAAGTCCCCCAACTGATCCCAGCCAATCGCCATGATCCCCTCGTCGAAGAACTCGCCCCAATGCGACGCCTTCTCACCCGGCGAGTAGATCCAGTAGTGCCTGGGCCGGGCTGGCGACTCTGGCACCGAGATGTTCGCCGTGGGTTTCCACATCTCCACCCACGGCGACCTGAAGAAGCCGATCGGCCGATGAGACTCAGCAAAGAGAGCCATGCGGATCGCCACCAGATCGCGATCAACGCTCTCGGGGTCATTCCCAGTCGCGGCACCGATCGTGCCCGCAAGACCGTCCCGGATCGCTCGCTTGAGGCGAGGCGCGCTAATGGGCTCGAAAACCCGCGGAAAGGCAAGGTACAGCAACGCGTTCCGCATGCTGGCACAGTCCGACGGGTCGTCGGTGGCGAATTGGTGGAACGCCCACGGATCGGTCCTCGCAGTCTCCTTTCGACTGTTCGGGAGCGCCGCCCAACGCTTGACGAACCGTGCGAACCACGGAATCTGGAGCCAGAGGTACATGTTGTATCCCGTGCCGCCCAGGAAAGCGCCCGCGTGGTCCTCCAGCGCCAGGCTCATGGCCAGGGGTAACAGTGGCCTGTCGGGCGAGCACTCGAGGACCTTATGTACGTCGCTTATCTTGGTGTGCGCCTTGAGCCCTCGGTTCGGGAGGTCCCGTAGCCACACCATCTCCGCCGCCAGCAACACGACTTCGCGCGGCTTGTTCTCGAGTTGGCGAACGAGTTTCAGCCAACCGGACTCCGGCCCTTCGATCACGTTGTCCTCGATCGCGGCCCGAAGTGCCTCGGCGTTCTCAGCGGTCCAGATCCTGACCGCCGGGTCGATGACCGACATCCCATCCCCGAGCATGTGGTCGATGACCAGAGCCGCCGTCGCGCCGATCGCCAGGTCATCGGGTTGCCGCGCCGCGGCGGTGTTGTACGGGTCAACAAGGTGGGTAGACACCATCGGCGGAGATCCTTCCTGTCAGACCAGTACTGCGTCTACAGCCTACCTGGCACCGCTGGCACTCCGACGCGCGTCACATGCGCCGCACTTACTCTTCGTCGTGTACGGGATGGGTGCCGTCGCAGTCGACGTAGGCGATCTGGCCGACGGGGGTGAACCAGTCGATGCGTCCAGGGGTGGGTTGGGTGGTGCGCCAGCCCCCGCGGGTTTTCCACCGGTGGGCCCGCCGGGCCAAGGGAGCCAAGTTCGATGGCCGGGTTTGGTCGGGGGGACCATCGGGGTCGTACGGAACGGTGTGGTCCATGTCGAGGGTGCGGGCTTCGAGACTGGACCAGGGGAATCGTTCCAGGAGGTCCCGGACGATCACATCCTCACGCATCCGGGCGGTGAT
>Ga0209629_10004664_pt1 | contig 10199 bp, 8 predicted proteins | sample TergutCu122P5_FD_187286 | JGI IMG/M metagenome (GOLD analysis project Ga0209629, IMG submission 187286) | Cubitermes ugandensis P5 segment gut microbial communities from Kakamega Forest, Kenya - Cu122 P5 (SPAdes) (version 2) | ecosystem: Host-associated > Arthropoda: Insects > Digestive system >... | reverse complement strand
CATTTGCGAACTTCCTACTCCATTCGTAGACTTGCTGCTGTGACAAACATGCATCACCGTACTGAACCTTCATTCTTCGATGAATTTCAATAGGTTTCACACCTTCACTACACAAAAACCGAATAACACAACACTGTTCTTCCCTGGTGCAAGTCTCAAGTGGTGTAGCCATCTTTATACTGATACTGTGACGGTGTTTGTGCATCTGCACTATGCTGCCACCTACAGGCCATTCTGCACGCTGTTTGTAGCACGCTTACCAACTTACAGGATAATGGCGCAAAATTTTGATTTTTTATTACAAATTTAAGGTTTTCATTTGACTCACCTACGTACATATCTGCTACAGTAATTATACACAGTATGTTGTCCTGATTTCATTTTTGATAAGCTGACTGCTTTTTTAAAGTCATACTGTAAATACTGGCATTGTTATATGAGGCTGTTCACTGGAGAAGACCCAAACTTTGGTTTCATGCTTGGATCTTGTGTTGTGACAGTACCACTGAACATGATGAACTCACTGCCAAGGAGATTTTGGCCAAAAAAAAGGCAGTAACAAAATTGGACTATTCACCATTTTTGCCAATTGTGGCTCCATTTGACTTTTGGCTCTTAACAGAACTGAGACTGCTTTGACAGTACTAGAGATTTTCTGATATTTTTGACATTCAGGGACATATGATGACCATCCTGAAGGGTATTCCAGAACAGCAATATTTTGAACAGTGAAAAAACTGACTCACTAAGTCTATTACTGTGAAAAGAGTCTACTTTGAAGGTGATAGGAACTGCTAGTTTTGTTGTGTTGTCTATTTAGATGTATATGTTAGCTTGGGTAAAATCAGTACTCTATATTTTCGTTTTGTTGTTCAGTTCCTGCTCATATGTTTGTTTGTTTTTGGTGCAACAGCCCCAAGTGGGCAAGGACCTCATTCACGAGGTTTCTAGATCACACACAACACGCACCACAGTCGGTAGGACTCCTCTGGACGAGTGATCAGCTTGTTGCAGAGACCTCTACCTGACATCACACAACACTCACAACAGACAAACGTCCATGCCCCTGGTGGGATTTGAACCCACAGCCCCAGCAGGCGAGTGGCCGCAGACCTATGCCTTAGACTGTGTGGCCACTGGGACTGCCTCCTGCTCATATGTAGGAAATGTAAATTCATAAGTTACTGTTCTTAAAAAGCAGCTGCATGTTTCAAAATGTAGACTTTTGTTGGAATTTTGTATGGGTGTGTACTATTTATTTATTTCTGTGTGCTTATGTAAATACTGTCGATTTATGTTTACTGCTGTGCTTGTGCGATGTTGATACATCAGGTTACTGCATACTAATATTCAGTTAATTACTTGTTTTGTTGTATACATTTTTGTCAAGGTCAAAGATACATAGCCAGATGCCTTGTATTAAGAATAACAATTTTGAAAGTTCGCGTTCATTATCAGAAACATTTATTAAAATTTTGTCCAGAAATTCTGCTCCCGTTTTATCATCTGTTTAATAGTAGTACCAGATATAAATGGCTCCTTGGAATTTTATTTGTGCTTAATGTTTTGCTATATACATTCTTGCCCAAGATCAGTCATTGCAGAGTAGAATGGTTGATGCATTTTGCCATTGTGATTAAATTTAACCAGGGTAGTGTAGTCAGTATAGTGATTAAGCTATAAACTCGATACCCAGGGAGTCATGGTTCACTTCCCAATGAGAGCAAGAGATTTTTTCCTTCTCCAGAGTGCCCAGATTGTCTGGGGCCCACCCAGTGGTTACACACGGCTCTCCCTGGGAATTCAGTGGCTGTGGCTCAAGGCTCCACCAACTTCCATCTAATGCTGGGGTTAAGAATAAATGAAACTGTATGTGTGCACCCTCATGTGCCTTGGTGGTCTGTGCAGGAACAGCTTTACCAGTGCCAGTATACACATCTCTTGTATATCCCATTTGATTAGTTTAGATACAGTTTCATATATCCCACAACCGGAATTCTTCCATATAACCTGTCTTTCAGTATAACATCAGATCACTATTTAGAAAGTTGATATTTTTTATTGTACAATGCTGCATCGTCAACTGAGATTATAAAGCTTTTAATCAGGCACATAAAATGATGAATCAGAAATTATGTGTAAGCTGTAGTGTTGATTATTCCAGCCTACATTGCCTTCTTTCCAGTGGGTTTGAGAAATTGTGTATCTGGGATAAAAAGATGAGAGGGTAAAAGCCACTTACCTTCATGTAGTATTGAGGTTAAGTATGCTTGGAGCTTTATCACCACTCTCCCAAGACTCATCATTATTTGGTGCTGTGGTGGAGGTACAGTCATGTGCTGCATAACGACGTTTCAATGACGGACCGCATATACCACGGTGGTCCCATAAGATTATAATATTAAAATATTTTATTATAATATTTTTACAATTGTATTACAGTTGCGTACAGTATTCAGTACAGTAACATGCTGCACAGGTTTGTAGCCTAGGAGCAATAGGCTGTACCATGTAGTCCAGGTGTGTAGTAGGCTATACTCTCTAGGTTTGTGTAAGTACACTCCATAATGTTCGCACAAATGTGAAACCACCTAGCGACGCATTTCTCAAAACGTATACCCATCATTAAGCGACGTATGACTGTACAGCTTTACTTTGCTTACTGTGAGGACTCATACAAAGAAAATGTGAGAAAGTGCACTCACATGAGTTTTGAGGTTCTTGCGCCAGTGTTGATGATTACAGGCTTACAGAATGTTATGACATATGCTGGTTATGAGTGAACACATTGTAACATCCCAGAATACATGAATCTTCAACCTTGCTGGTAGCCAGCCAGTTCACTGCTTGGTTTCAGACTGGGTTCCTTTGGACTGCAAGTTAGATAATTTTAATGGAGGACATCCCATTGTGTTTAAGTATAATATTAAAATGAAATAAAATATATACTTTGTCAAACACAACTATCATGTATTTTATTAATTACCGTATTTCCCAGCCCATAAGACACACTTTTTTTCCCAAAAAATGTTACCTAAATTCGACCTGCGTCTTATGCGCTGAAGGTAAGTATTATTTCCAAACTTATAAATACCCGTACATCTATTATACAACATCTTTATCGTGAGATAGTGAAAACAACCACGAAGATGGTTATAGTGGCAGTGACGACAATTTTATGGGTCTCTGTGATGAATAAATTATATTATGGTTGCTAATTTTGGTATGTAACAATCCTATTTTCTTCGAATAAATGACTAAAATTAAAATACATTCACCATTATTTTTTTTTCTAAAATTCCTATCAAAAAAATATTTATAAAAACTGAAATGCCGGTGTATACAATGTATTATTCGTAAATGTCATGGGATCCCATTTATGATTGTATACAATTGTAGATGGGATCCCATGACAATACATACCAGCATCATCAGGCCAAAATATTTATGAAAACTTAAATGCCATTGTATACACTGTATTGTCCATAAATGTCATGGGATCCCATTTACAATTGTAGATGGGATCCCATGACAATACGTACCGGCATTTAAGTTTTTATAGATATTTAGACCTGATGATGGCCTGCCTAGGCTGAAATTAGTTGACACTATCTAATTAATAAAATATAAGATAGTTGTGTTTGACAAAGTACATATTTTATTTCATTTTAATATTATGTAAGTTAGATGTTTTACTATTGTACCGGCCTGCTTATTGCAGTTACATTTTTATCACTTATTGAAATAAGTTGTAATGGCACTATTATTGTGTAGCTGTAAGCAAGTAGCATTAAATGCATTTAAATTTCACTGATTAACCTTCCCTTAGGTATTTCCTTTTTGACTCAGATTTAAAGATGGTATTTTCAATCATACTGTGTACCACATGTAGACGGGATAAGAATGTTTGCTTTTGTGTAATCTTGCCCTTGTGTAACCATGATAAAGAGACTAGCAGATTAAGAAATTATGTAATTGATAACTTGGCCATTATATTATCTGTTCTTAAAAACATGTCCTAATGTGTTCATGCATTTGTCTGCTGATAACTTCAAAGCCTGTTGACTGATTTTTGTGAAATGTAATATGATCCCACATGTGGATTTGAAAGTCTTTGTCATCAGTAATACCAACATAGATGGTAATGTCAAGTGACCCCACACCGTCATTCTGAGTGTTCTAAACGCCAGGGATCATAAGTTAATGCACCACATCATAAGCAGGCTTTTCTCATCGTGTGCAGTTACAAGGACTGTCTATTCAATAACCACTTCCAACATGAAAACATTTTACTGGATATTGCCCTTAATCTTTCCAATATATTTAGTCCCCTTTCAGTATTAATGTATAGGAGATGATTTTAAATGCCAGTTGTATCTCTTGACAGCTTGAGTTTTTCTGGCTTAGCATATACAAATAAATTGCTACCAAGCAAACACACAGAGACCAGTGTATGGCGTGCTAGGCCACATGATAGTACATTTGAGAGACCAGCATGTGACCTCATGGGAAGATAAAATTTAATTTATGTTCATATAGTGTCTTAGAGTTTCCTTGGTTTCACAAGTAGCCTCTTACCTGTAATTTCCTTACCGACATTTTGCATGTGTGTATGGTTTTACCCATGTATACCTTCTGTCCAGCATTGTCCACCTCTGTGTTTAACTGTGCTGAATCCTGATCTAGAGGTCAGGTCTAATGGAAGGGTACACATTGTGGGATTGTACAGTTCTGCTCATCCTGACCTCAAAATCAGGATTCACCACTGGTATTTAACTCTTCCTGCACTGATTAAAATATTTATGTGGGGTTTTGTGATTTACATTACTGAAAAGCTATGAATAATTAGCTTTAACTGTCTTGTGTTGATATTCTGAAATGCCAAATAAATTTAGTCTAAAAGTGTCTGGTCTTTGAAACAAGACAGTTTGTGCATAGCAAAAAATGGGCTAATGATTGTAGTAATGGTAGCACAGTATAAAATTCCATACTTGTTATGCAGTTTTCGCCATTGCATTGTTAATTTATGTCTTTTGTGTCAAAGTATTGTCCATAGCACTTCACAAGTTATCAGAAATTTAATTGATATGTTTAGAAGTTTTTTTCTGGTTAGTAAGTTGTGTTTTGGCCACAGAATTACATTTTTATCTGAAACCATTTTGTGGCTCCTTAAAGGTCTGTGTCTGGTTGATCATCTTTTGAATAATAATTTTGTATCCTGAATGCTTTTGGAGCATCTAAGACAGGAATGGTACCAGTTGTCAAAATGTCATACCTCAAACAGTGGATAGTGTCAGACATGTCTATATGACTGTTGTCTCATAATTGTGGTGCTCAATTGGGAATGTTTACACTGACTGTTAGGTCCATTATGTTACAGTGTCATATGCAATATGTGGCAGTGTAAAAACATTTGTACCCATTAGCAGCTGTGGTTTATATTGTTTTATGAACACTCATTTGAGTTGTGAAAATGGAATTTACTACATACAAATTTGGTAGGATTAGGCAGAGAGCATGTTAAAATTTCCAGCGTGTTAATGGGCTTTATTATATGATTAAAAATACTTCAGGTTCATGAGTGTGCAGAGTTATTCTGAATAAATGTTTTCCTACAGTTCTGTAAGACTTTTACAATGGTTTATCGCATTTGGAAGCATTTACTGTGTGGAATTCGTCCATCATCTTGTGTTAAAAAATAACACAGTGCATTGTTAATTTTTATTTTAAAACAGAAGACTGAGTTGGTCTTTTCTCAGTAAATTTGCCATATGAAAGATACAGATTTAAAAATTTTAAGTGGCTCTTCTCAACCTGTGTAATCTCTTGTAATAAAACCAACAAGTGCACTTGTATAAGATGTGTATTATCACATATTATCAGTTACCAACATGTTATGATTGCTTGTACAATCATTAACAGGGTAGCATTGCAAGAGTACTAAGAACATAACAAACTGCCAACTCAACACTATGAGTGTCTCAAATTCTCAATATGATCACAAAATATCACTGTATAACAGGATATGAGCATAAAAGTTGGCAGTTTGTTATATTCTGAGTACGGGCGGATCCCCCTATCCATGGATTCAGTATCTGCAGTTTACCGCGGCCTGAAAAATTTGGAAAATTAAAGAAATAAACAGTTCATAAGTTTCAAAACACACCAAGTGCAAACGGGCCGTAACATGATGAAAGCCAGCAGCCCAAACGCGTCAAGTATTTTGACTCATCTTCCTTTGTCCTTGTACTGACGCTTCCCTGCAAACTTGCCACCATTCTGCTTCTAGCGTTCTTGTTGTTCGAATTAGTTGCCACATTGTTGCAGTGTATGTGTTCAGAAAGCAACAAGAAGAAGAATGGAGAAGTCGGGTACCCACAATGGGCTAAGATATTTTTTAATAAATAAAATTTTCTTATTACAGGTTATGTACAGGTACGTACTTATGATTTTCATTGTAAAATGTGTAACAGTAACATGTTTTCTCATCACTTATGCAGTGCTTTGATGGAAAAGCATGGTTTTTATTGTTCTGTCATCCCTTGAAACTGTACATGATGCTGTACAATACAGGTACTATATTTTTTCATTGCTGTATCGCCTCTTGAGGATTAAGCTAAAATGTCAGAATCCCTTCCATACATGCGAGAGAGAGGGAGAGAAAGTACACTGTAAATGTACAGTGTAGTGTACAGTACACTTTATTATTACTTTATTTAATGTTGGTAATGTCTTACTGTGCGTAATTTATCAATTAAACTTTACCGTATTTATGTATGTTACACGAATATCACGTTATGTATAGCGTTCGGTATTATCCGTGGTTTCACGTAACTGTAGTAGGTCTTGGAACGTATTACCCAGGGATACAGGGGTCCGCCTGTACATTTGTAATGCTGCTCTGATGATGGTTGCAAAAGCGATCGAAACATGTTGGTAATTGGCATGTGATAAAACATATTTGATACAACTGCATTTGTTGATTCTATTACATAAGTTTAAATATTCCTTTAATGCATGGGTATGGAACATGTTAAGTTCCTTGTAATCTCATTTTCATTTTTGTTATTGACCACAGTTTCTTTTCTTTGCAGCAAACTGGAACAGTACAGTTGTTCGCAGACTATGAGCACTCACTGGGTAACTACCTTGTAGACGTAGATGGGAATGTTCTACTGGATGTGTACACACAGATTTCCTCTATGCCTTTAGGATACAACCATCCAGAACTTCTGCAGCGGCTTAATGATCCACATAACATAGTGAGTTGAGTGTCTCTATTGCAGAGACAATATGGAGATGAATGCAGTGAAATTACATCAGATCAGGCTGAATGGGAAGGACAGAGTATAAGCTGCTTTATCCAACACCTTTGTGATCAAACAGTTGCCAGATATTATTGTTTTCTGGATTGTAGATTGGTATGCCTGATGTCTATTTTAATGTATCTAGCAACCTCATTGACAGATTTAACCACTTGATTTGTCACTTGGTAGACAGTTCTGTTTCTCCCAACACACTTTATTTCCCTCTTCATCACTGTGTATGCAATGTGTTGTATATAAATGATCAGAAAAACCAACCGGACACTGAGACACACATTTTGCAGTTGCTGTCCTTAGTTGGCCCTGCATTCCCACGTCGACCTTTGCCTCCTCTGTGGCCTTGTTCCATTTGTTCATGTTCCTAGATGTTTAGTCTGGTTGTAAAAATATATCATCCTCAAGTGTTGAATGTCCTGGTAAAATGAGCATCAAGGTTCATAAAGGTCTTGGACTTTTGCATGTTGGAACAGTTGTTGTTTCTAACTTTTAAATCTGAAACAAGTTTAAAGAATTCTGTGTATTGTCAGTTGCAGCATGTCAAATGGTTGGCCTGCTTGTCTTATTGATTTTTTTGGACTGTGAACAGAAACTGCTCAAACTTCATGTTAGCTTCTGTGATTGGTCATTAGCTGGGCCATTTATTTCTACATGTGCAGCCAGCCTCATTGAACAATTATGCCACTTTTAGATGGATGGACATTCTTGTTGTTGGTTCCCAACCAAACTTTCTATCAAATTTTCTTTGCACTGTGACCACAGATTTTGACTCATGTTACCAGAGCACATAGCTTTCTGCATCTCAGATGATATTTTCAGGAACTGCATGATTAGAAAAACTGGTACCAAGATGTGGAAATTCAAGTAGCTTGATTTTGAAATTTGATCACATTACATATCAGAATATGTTTAGTTTTCATTCTTGTGCCTCTTCATGAGTAAAATTACATTTTAGTTGTTGAAATTTAATGTTTTCAGTCTGTATTATCCAGTCACATATGCCTAGATCTTCCAAGTTGTAATTTTCCTTTAGATTTTTTGATAAAAATTGTGTATGTGTTTGCTCATCTCTTCCTTTAATCCCTTCTTTTAGAAAACAATAGTGAACCGACCAGCTCTGGGTGTATTTCCTGGTGCTGACTGGCCTGCAAAACTGAGGGATGTTCTGCTGCAGGTAAATTTTTTTAAACTCTTTTAAGGGTAAAAGGCACAGGTGATGTGAACAATATATGGAAGTTTAGTTTACATCTCACAAGGAACACAAAACATACCGATTATAAAGTTAATTCAGCCAATGGAAGTGCAAGAAAACTATCATTGTTTGTCGCGAGAACCACGTGAAATTCCTTGGGGAAAATATAAAGTTCTTTACCTTCAAAGTAGGTAGCATTTGTGATTACAACTACCCATTAAACGGCTAAAACAGGAACTAAAATGGGGAAACTTACCCAATTATTTATATTGGGTCATAAAGTTTAGATGTGTTTATGATATGTTGTGCAGATACATTGTTTTTATTACAACAGGTTGCTCCACCTGGGCTGAACCATGTTACCACAATGATGTGTGGTTCCTGCTCCAATGAAAATGCCTTCAAAAATATATTCATTTGGTATCAGCACAATCAGCGAAATGGATCCTCTGACTTCTCACAGGAGGAGACCGAGTCATGTATGGTGAATCAGTCCCCTGGCTCCCCATCACTTTCACTTTTGTCATTTCAGGGTAACTGCTAATATGTATTCTTATTAGGGGATGTAACATTCTGGCAGATGGATGTATGAAACTGCTATTTTTTATTTCTTGTCTGGAGAATCGTATTTCATTTTTTTTTTATTATATTATGTATTGTGGAGAGCTTGTCCTGTAACAACTGTAGTAATCAGAAGTTATATGATTTGAGGATCTGACAGTAATATTGCCAAAGATTCAGGTCTTCTGGGATGTGACACTGTCAGCTTGATGCTGAATATGAAGGCAGTACTGTCCTTTGAAATGGCCGGAACTACTCACCTGATGACATAGGGTTGCATCCTAGAAGACTTGAAGAAACTGAGAGGAGAGACAGAATTGGCACTGATACGAGGTTTGTTCAAAAAGTATCCGGATTGACCACAGTACATGAAGTAGATAAAGCTTATGGGGTTTTAACCCTAATTGTCTTCAACACAGTTCCCTTCCGCAGCTACACACTTCACCCAACGTTTCTGCCACTGTTGGAAACATTTTGCGAGCTCTTCTTGCGGGATGTCTAATAGTGTCTTCGTCAAATTTCGTTTGATATCCTCTGTTGCCTCAAATCAGTGTCCTTTCAGAACTTTCTTAAGCCTTAGGAATAGGAAAAAGTCACACGGTGCGAGATCTGGTGAGTATGGTGGCTGCTGCAACTGAGCGGTGCCATGTTTGGCCAAAATCTGCTGCACAAGATGTGGAGTGTGTGCGGGCGCATTGTTGTGGTGCAGGATCCAGTCGCCATCCTGCCATTTTTCCGGTCGTTTTCAGCGAACTGATTCACGCAAACGTCGCAAGATCTCCAGGTAGAATTCCTTGTTAATTGTTTGCTCGTCGGGATCGTATTCGTGGTGTACAATACCCTCAGAATCAAAAAACACCAGTAACATGACCTTTGTTTTGCTTCGCACCTGGCGCCCATTCTTTGGTCGTGGAGACGAGGGACCCTTCCACTGTGATGATTGCTGTTTTGTCTCTGCGTTGTACCTGTCGACCCAGGACTCATCACCTGTTCTTAAGAAACTGCACGTCTTTACATGAACGCTCCAACAAATCACAGGTGATTGTCTGGCGTTGCTCACGTTGGTCATCTGTTAGCAAACGCGGCGCAAACTTCGTACACACACGTTTCATGTGCTGATCATC
>Ga0209629_10004663_pt1 | contig 10199 bp, 8 predicted proteins | sample TergutCu122P5_FD_187286 | JGI IMG/M metagenome (GOLD analysis project Ga0209629, IMG submission 187286) | Cubitermes ugandensis P5 segment gut microbial communities from Kakamega Forest, Kenya - Cu122 P5 (SPAdes) (version 2) | ecosystem: Host-associated > Arthropoda: Insects > Digestive system >... | reverse complement strand
TCATGTACTGCATCCTGCTTGTCCCACATTCATGGCAGGCATGACTTGTTGCTGCACATCATCTTCAATTCTTCCTCCAGCCTAGATGTATCTTCCGCATCGCAGTCACTTGACGAATCAATTGCAGCTTTGGGTGGCTCGTAATCCTCATCCTCATCCCTATCATCATCACTTGCATCAGATTCATCTTCAGGAATGTCCTGCAGTTGTCGCAACAGTTCGTCAGGTTCGAGGTTACGGGCTTGTTGACAATGCATCCTTTCCAGCGGCCTGGCCGAAACTGCCGACTCTCTTAAACGGAAGTGGCACTGTCCAGTTACGTTATCACTACGTGACCGTTCCCTCCTTTCCACGCTACGGCGACTGCAAAAACTACGGCCTTGAAATAGTACATGGGGGACGACAGCGGTCAAAATGACCGCGCCTGGCGTTTGAAGGTAGCATCTTCAATCTATGGTACCAGAGGTACCAGATGCGGAAAAGTTTGACTGCCCCGTATTGTAGACACTATAATGAAAAGTCAAAACGTGCCGCTTTAGAACAATGCACGGATTCAGAGAAATAGTCAAAAGTCAGCAGCGGTCAAATTAACCGCCTTTGGCGCTTCTAGTGTTAACTGAATGGTTTTGTCCAGTGTCATCTCTGTTTCTTTAAGGTGTGTCATCCCCGTTGTGTATGTAACTAATAAGAGGGAGTGTAGTAAAAAACTCAACTTGTTTAGAAAAGATGTATTCTAAAAAATGAAACTACATGTTTCGGCCTTTATTAGCCATCATCAGGTTTCCACATTAATTAAGAAGAGTCTATATAAACTATGAGGGCATGTTGATGAAGAGATTTCTATGCATCATTCCCCTTTTCACTCTCTTTCTAGTTTAAATGCTATTTGTAAACAACGAGACAGTTGTATCCAATTGGAAGTGTGGAGATGGGGGTTTTCGTCCTGGGGCTGCATAAACTCTTGTGGCCGGGTCTGGCTATCGTGTTCGTCCTTTCTCTCTCTCTCTCTGGGGGGACCCCTTGTATCATTGACCTTGGTGGATTTGGTCGTTTCCTGTGGGGGTGAAAAGAAAATCGTGTATGAAAAGACACGCAGTAATTTCATACACAATTTTCTCTTCACCCCCACAGGAAACGACCAAGGTTGCCAACACAAGGGGCCCCTCAAAGAGAGAAAGGACGAACACGATAGCAAGACCCGGCCACAAGAGTTTATGCAGCCCCAGGACGAAAACCCCTATCTCCATACTTCCGATTGGATACAACTGTCTCATTGTTTACATATAGCATTTACACTAGAAACAGAGTGAACAGGGGATTGATGCATAGAGATCTCTTCATCAACATGCCGTCACACAGTTCATATAGACTCTTCTTAATTAATTTGAAAACCTAATGATGGCCAGTAAAGGTCGAAACCTGTAGTTTCATTTTTTTAGAATACAACATCTTTCCTAAACAAGTTGTGTTTTTGACTACACTCCCTCCTATTAGTCATCTCTGTTTATTGTGCTAACACCAGATGTAGGAACTACAAAGAATTGACTAACATGGGTGTGTGTGAACAATTTATGGAAACCAGCCTATGTGGAAATGTTGGCCATATGGATTACCCTGATCAGCAAGCAGGTTAGGTAGTCATATGGGTGGCCGGTATGATGTAGATTGTTTATGCGTATGATTTTGAACCCCGTCAGTTTCGCGTTTCTTTCGTAAATGGCGCCAGTGGTTGACAGGTAATGTGCATTGGGCCTTATGGGTTCGAATGCTCTTTAAAATTGATGGTTTTGTTTTCGGTTCGTTTTTTTCGCCGTAGATTTAGATCTTCATGTAATTACGAAGTTCCCCATCATGTTTTCTGCCATAACTGGTAGGCAAAAATGTGGTGGTACGCGCGTTTGTATTAGGTGTTGAAACTGAGGTTGCCCAAGACAATGGCCGGTCAGAATCGAAAGAGTAAGTGCCTCTACACCCTCTCGCATGACAACGGAAACAGATAAGTTTACAACACACGTTGGAACCCTTAGGTGATTGAGTGGTGGACAATATTTAGAAATATAAATTATCCCACTTCGGAAGAACGTGCTCCAAACACCTATTTACCCTATCACAGCATACTAGATTCCATACACGCGTATTCAACCGTGAGAATCGTATAGAAATTATTTATTTTCGCCTGTGACAGAAAACTGCTGTATTGAAGTAATCCGTGGTACAGTGTTTATTAGTTTACGCTACGTGCTCATTGTTATTATTGTGAACACATCCTATGTAACTCATGTGAAATAGGTTGTAAGAATTAATGTAACGTGATTTTACCATGATACCAACCACATACTGACTGTGTGGCATGTATCTTCTAATGTGTCATGCAATTCTTACGTTCCGTTAGTCAGTGTGTGAGGTTATAAGTGTAAATTGTTGAAATTATTGAACACGGTCATGGAAAATGTACTAAATGATTTTTGTGGTGCAACTTCGTGGCACAATGCAATATCTCATGTAAGTGCAAAAAGTATTTCTGCACCGTCGTATAGCTATGTAATTGTACTAGTCATGAGTAAAAGGATTGGTGCCCTAATTAATAAGGACTGGGTGGTTGTTATTACAGCGATCTTTCACGTAAAACTATAACGTCAATTGAAAACAGCGGGCATCAAACAAATAAGTTCAATACAAGTCTCGTAGTTATGGTCATTTTGTTTGTGTGTTCAATATGGTGTCATAGTGAATACGCCAGTCGCGCTTATATTACAGATGGAAAAAGCACATAAAGTCTTCGAATTCAGATGCGAAATTTTTTATTTGTTTTTTTCCATTATTGTCAACATTTTCATGCAGTATGTTATGACAGGAAGACTTTCAGAACTAACCAAGAAAACAGTCACTGGTAAGCAAATGTACCCTGCCCACATAATTTAACAAATTCACAAATGTCAGAAAGTTAGTATTTAATGGTGAACCATTCCATGACATTTGTCAGCATATTGATGGGAGATGATATCAAAATCACTTAGAGTACTTGATGGCACATCAGTGCTTCTCTCTGTAATTGCAGCAGAAGGAAATTGCCATTCACTGGTGAAGTATTTCAGTGGAAAATAATGGAAGCTGGAGCAGCTCACTGATTGTAGTAACCACATTCCAGGCTTCAGCCAAGCTTTCAAACATTCTGATAAGTTCCTGCTACTGATTTATATTGTAGAACTCTGTGGGCAACACATGTACCTCATACAGGTTTTGACATGTAGTTTGGTGGATGGTTGCCAGCGTTTTAGAGGAACCTGATGCATTCACAGGGACTCCTTTACCTTAAAGATGCAGACGGCACATTTCTCAAAAACATTTATAACCAGGTACATGACTACGCCATGCCATAACCCAAAAGATTACATTCAACAGTATGTGTTGATGTAGGGCTACTGTAGATGGAGGCAGAAGGTTCCTCTGAAATACTGGTAATCACACAGTAGATTACTTCGTGTCATAACCAGAAAGATCGCAGTCCAAACTTCACTTTCAAGAAAATGTCAAATGTGAAACACATTTTTGGTTGGTACAAGTATGTACATGTGTGTACTGAGAATGACAATACAAAACTATTGTATTTTATGTACTGAGCAACATGTTTTGAAGTTTTCTGTTCTGTGCATTCTCGTGCATAATGGCATGTGGTTTTAAGTAAAGGGCATATAAATTCTCACTGATGATGGAGAATGTAACACAATAACCTGTAGGAGAAACACAGTAAATGTACATAATGAATAAATATTGTGCATTTGGTTGGTGTAATTAAAGAGAGGTTTGAACAACATGTATTTTGGAACTGTGAAAAAGCTTACACTTAATACTTTATGGCCCCTGCCCTTCTGACCCACATTCCCTTCAAGTATGAGGGCAAAGGCAAGTTGTTCTCTTTTGCTAATTGATCGGTTTCATTCATGGTTCAGCCCATTTTTATTTTGCTTATGAAGTCCAGTATTGTTGTTATACTGTTTGTGAACATTCTTTATATTTTGTACTATACATTTCAACAATATTTTGCTGTAGAGTCATTTATAGTCCTGAATTCATAAGGATGTATTTAATAGACAAAGAACTTCTATTTTTGTAATGAAGATCAGGTAATGATCCATTCCACCAACCACACATCCACCATGAAGAAAACATGGACAATAGAGCAGTAAATAAGGAAACATGTTATTGCACATGAAAAATTGGTATGATAAGAAATGCCCATTGCATGTTAAGTGCAACATAATTACAGAAAATAGAATTGTGGACCATGGACAAAGTTCATGCTGACATACTAGAATAAAACATACATGAACAGTACCCAATTTATGGATAAATACAACAGTACATGGAGAGAGAATATTCAGAAATTAATTTCGAACTTAAGGAACATGGAATTTTGCACATAAATAAGATTTTAACATTTAACAGTAGAATATTTCTGTTCTGCAGCAAACACTGTGGTACCATTGTTTATTTTATTTAATAGTGGCACTGTACATTTGCATACTTTTCTTTTAATTTTACACAAACTGCTTGACAATGGCTGAAGCATGTTGTAATACAGCTTTGATCAAAACAAAAGGATTGTTGTGTGGACTATATTTATTGTATAGTAATTACCATTAATTAGAGATTCCTATTCCCTGAATATAAGGTGGAATCCCACAACATAAATATGTGAATGAAAGGAAATTCTTTGCAGGTGGTCTTCCAAAAGCTTTGCTGGAGTATGTCTGCAGGGTCAGCATATGTAGGTGCTTGTCTTGCCTGATGAGTAACATTTTCCTTATTAGCACCAACATAGGAAAATCACTTGCCTTTGCAGTTCAGTAGGCGTAATTAGCATGGAACAAAAATGTTACAGTAAGTGGTATGAATGTGATTGTGTTAGAGTTTTGTTTTATTGTTATTATTTAGAGTAAGTGACACATCGGCGCTTACACATAATAACACCTAGTCAAAAGACTAACAAGTTGTTGTATTCTGTTTGTGTTAGAGTATATTAAATTGTATAAATATTTTCTACATGCAGGACAACATGAGTGCAGTTCAAGTGGAACCTGATGCATGGTATTATTCAAGTACTTAATTCTCACAAATATTATTGTTCCCAGCATACTATGGAAGTAATCAAAGTTGAACCTGATTTAGACACTGAAAGTCTGAATAGGTCTCCTATCTATGAAGACCCTCTCTTTGATGAAACTGAGGATCGGGATCAGGATCCTCTAGTGATTAAATCAACTGAGGTGAAACAAGAATTCAAGGTGAGTGTTTTCTTGATTTAAAACTTTCGTTGTGTTCTGAATGTTGTATACTTCCTTCTGGATAATTCTCAGGCGTCTGAATTTTATATGCCGACGTTTCGGAATGCTCTGTCTGTTCCATCTTCATAGGCGGATAGGTATGAAGAATGCCTATCTGCCTATGAAGATGGAACAGACAGAGTGTTCCGAAACGTCGGCATATAAAATTCAGATGCTGGGGAATTACCCAGAAGAAAGCATACAACAAAGTGAGTGTTCTTTTGGTGCATGCCTTGTGTAAAGGATTTTGCAAGGACAGATTTAGTTTGGCACATGTAACTCTCATTACCAAATTAACATTTTATTGTTATGTGTAAATATTACTGATCTTACATTATTTGATATGTGTTCATGTTGTAATTTTATGTATTGATGATACATTGCTTTTTTTATATACAGGAGGAAGATCCGTGTGATGTGACTATAGTCAAGGAGGAATTAGCAGATGAAATAACTGTAGACGAATGTTATGTGTGTTCTGACAGGTGAATACAGAATTAATATTTTGTATAAGAAAGTTAGGTCATTGCCAGAATCAACAAGAGATATAGATATCGATATATTTATTAACTGCAATTGGGTTGTCACCCAGTGGCAGTAGTACAGTACACATTTACACACAAACAGCACACAGAACAACACAAAACAAACAATACATAGAACAACACAACAGTTTGGGAGAGTGCGGGCCGTGCCCCGTCTTGGCTAGTTATACCCTGGCATTTGCCTTACAAATGAGGAAAAAGCACGGAAAAACCTCAATCAGGGTAGCCACGTCTAAGAATACATAGACAACGATAAGAATACATAGACTAACAATAAGAATACATAGACAACTATAAGAATACATAGCCTCTTCCAATAAAAATACATAAATTATAACCATATTTTTATAAAAAAGGAACCTAAAGAATATGAGAGAATGTGATAATAGCAAAATACATATAAGCAAAAACTTCCTGTTGTCTATATGTCTTATAATAATGGTGGACACCTTGTTACTAGTACCACCAATACAATGCAACACTTCACTACACTTCACCACACTTCACCAAACTACACTTCACTACACTTATCGACACTTCACTTCCTCTCAGTTACACTTCACTACCCTCTCATTTGGCTTAACCCATTTACATTTCCTATCATTCTATTTCCCCTCACATCACTAAACTAGATACAGTACGGTTATCACATCCCCAAACTTATTTCCAAAATAATGAACCCCTTCACTGCCCTAGAGAACCTCTCACCATTTCACTTCACCTTTTTTTTTCCTTTTCTTCTCTCTCTCTCTCTGTCTCTTCCCCCTCCCACTTATCCTATCCACCCTTCACTTCACTTTACTTTGCTATTCACCTCTACAACTCGCTTCCCTTCACTCCACTTCCCTTCATTTCACTTCCCTTCGCTTTTTACTTTTTATTGCCTTCACTTCCCCCACTGCTTTACACTTCAATGATGGAACAGCATTAGAGAAACAAGAAGTGTATTTGCTGAAGTGACATTATTGATAATCACATTTTTTTGAATTGCTAATTTTCAGTACTGCCGACACAGAAGGCCTGTTCTGGAACTGATGGTGAATCATTCCATTGCAAACCAAACCCTTACTACATATTTTCCTAAAATGCAGTTCCATTTTATTTTCACATTTCTATCTTTCTGTGCTAACTTGGTGCATTCCAGTGGTTTGTTCACCAGTGTTAATGGCTTTTTACTATTCTGAACGGTACGCTTGTGGAACCTCATTGCCTTAGAGGTGTCCATTAAATTTGTACTGAATACACTGGAAGCAGTAAACTGGAGATTTGTAGTTGCAATTAAAGCATTTCTGTGATTCAGGGCAAGTGGGTTAGCTTAGCTGTTTACACATGTCTTACATCTGGTACATTGTAGTTGTGTCTCTTGATCAGGGTACAGTATGTCATATTCTCATTACGTATTTTTGTGTTTTTCTTCACTCACTGCAGGTTAATGCTGAAACAGTATGTTGAAAGGGCCACTGATTCTTTTACTGTGATCATTTCGCATTCATTGTAATAATTACCATGGCATATCATTTTTCAGTATCTGTGGAATAAATGCAACAGCTGAACTGCATGATAAGACTTTGTTTGATTCAGCTCCATATGTATTGTCAAACATCTCATTTGGTCAATTCACAACATATATACATGATCTATATACACTTACACTGCGAAAAGTGTTGTCCATTATGTATTGTTTTCACTATTGCACCAAAGAAGAATATGAAAATTTTTAGCTTTCATGAAAATTAAAAATGTTGCAATTTTGTTTCTCAGAGTGGAGCATTTGACCAGCCACCAATGGCATCCTGGTATTACTGGTGACACTTCGTCCATATGTGCTAACACACATGTTGGCGGTCGTCAGGAAGGAGATACCCACATTGAGAGTGAAACATCCTTGCAAGAGTGTGGAACACGAAGAAAGTATTCTGATCTCAGATCAGAAGTTGAGGCTAACAATAAGAGTAAAAAACCAAAACATGATTCTAAAAAGAAGGAAGGTATTTTATATAAGTGTAAAATATGTAGCAAATCAATCTCTAGAAAAGAAAATTTAGTGATACATAATCGCATCCATACAGGTGAAAAACCTTTCAGATGTGAAATATGCAATAAAAGTTTCATACGACGTGATGGACTTGTGCGCCACACTCGGATCCACACCGGAGATAAACCTTTCAGCTGTGAAGTGTGCAATAAAGGATTCATACAGCGTGGAGACCTTGTAGTTCATACTCGAACCCACACTGGCGAGAAGCCTTTCAAATGTAGAATCTGCAATAAAAGATTCAAACAAAGTGCTGTGCTTGCATCTCACTCCCGTATCCACACAGGAGACAAGTGTTTCAAATGTGATGTTTGCAATAAAGAGTTCACTCAACACGGAGGCCTTGTGCGCCACACTCGCAGCCATTCTGGAGATAAACCATTTAGCTGTAAAGTATGCAGTAAAAGGTTTGCTATGCGCGGTGATCTTGTACGTCATTCTCGGATTCATACTAGGGATAAAGGTGATGATAGTGAAGGTTGTGATATGGGTTTCACACGGTGTGCTGACCCTGAGTTTGACATTTATAGCCGTACTGGAGATCACGTTTTCAGCTCTTGAGTGTTCAGTACATTTTCGCATGCCACGGAGGTTTTTTCTGTTACATTTGTACCTATACTGCAACTTTCTTCCATGACGTTTTGTTACTGCATGGAAATATTGTGTGCCTCACAGACAGGTATGCCCATATTCATATTTAAGACAAATATTTCTACTGTGAAAAAATGTAATTAAATGTTTCACTCTACTTTAAGAGCCCAACAACTTTTTATGATGACACTGCACTCTGATATTCACACTGATAGCTTGTCTTTCTGCTTTGAAAAATGCAATAGATATTCCACGTTGCTGACAGAAGCAGATTGTCATAACTTGATATCTTTGTTGTACTTTGGAGAATAGTTGTTCAAATGTGAAACACGTAAAATTTTCAAACTCTTTGGCCGTGTGTTTGAACAAATTTGTCACAATAAATAAGACTCGTGCCTTTCACAACAGCCATGTATGTATATATGTGGTACTTCCACATATATTGCAGTTAGAATGAGATGGCACATGTATAGAAACTAGATTTCATCTTTCCATTAAGTGGATGAGTTCACTGAGTGCAATGGGAGTGACAGGTCAGTGGACTGCTGGCAGTCTAGGTGTGTTTGTCAGCTGGTAGCATTTGTACCGTGCTGCATGTGCATTGTTCCGCAGTAGTGTGAGGATTACTGGATATCCACTCCATTCTCCTGTTTCCCCTTCACTTCCCCTGCCACGCCTTGCCATGTGCCATCTCGTAATAATCAGTCTGTACCAGATTCAATACCAACAGCAGCACATTTGTCGTGGAGGTGATCATTGTACATTGAAGTGTGTGGTGATATTTTTCATTTGCCACCTCTCAGTTGCTGATTGCCTGATTGAACAATAGTTCTTGACATTAACAGAGAATACAACTGCATAAAATTTTATATGCCCAGTTAAAGTTGTTTCTTGTAACACATTTTAGGCACTTTGATAGCAGTCTCAGTACGAACACTGGCTTAGCAGACTCTAAGTCTGTAGTGATATAATTATGCAGTTAGGCACATATTATTATTTCAATCTGTGTATATACGAATACAAGATGAACTTCCTGCACAGTGTCCACTTTTTGGAAAACTACGTATACAGAACATGTTTAACTTTGTGCGTGATTATAAGGTGACTTCTCATTTTTCAGATAACAAATTATTAAAAAATTTGTATTATGTTTGGGTAAATTTGGTATTACTTGTACAATATCAATCCATGTCGTCTGATCCAGGAAGGATTACTTTCGTATCACTTCCACTGCGTGCATTTGTTACTTACTGGCTAAAGGACATGAATGATTCAGCTCCTCATTAAGTAAATCCATTCTTCTATTACTCTCTGTTGGGTTGCAGTTTCTCCTAAGAACTATGTTATCATCCTCAGGGTGAGATATCAGGTTTGACACTTGTTTAAAATGGCAGATAACATTACAGTTTTGTATGTTGTACTCGTTAAGAGAGACAGTAAATGTGGCACACTAAATGGCTTAATTTTAGTATCTTTATTGTTGCGCCGTGCATTTTGGAGACACTTAATTTGTTACACACCAACAAATGCACTGTTATATTGTAATAGTCTAAAATCTTTACACTAAAACACTTAAAACGCTCCTACATGTTTCGATCCTTAGATCATCCTCAGGGAGCATACAATGTTCCTTGCTAAAGTTATATGTTAAAAAGTTAATTACTATATTATATGTTTTGGTGATGTGGCAGCATGCTGCCGCAT
>Ga0209629_10004661_pt1 | contig 10201 bp, 6 predicted proteins | sample TergutCu122P5_FD_187286 | JGI IMG/M metagenome (GOLD analysis project Ga0209629, IMG submission 187286) | Cubitermes ugandensis P5 segment gut microbial communities from Kakamega Forest, Kenya - Cu122 P5 (SPAdes) (version 2) | ecosystem: Host-associated > Arthropoda: Insects > Digestive system >... | reverse complement strand
CAAAATCATAAGTGCCAATCCACAGGTTTCCGCAGGTATCTTTTTCCAAAGCCGTTATGGCATTGGAAACAATGCTTTTGCTATTGGCAGGATCGTGTTTAAACTGTTGAAAGGAATCGGTTTTGCAGTCATACCTGTTTAAGCCGGCGCGCTGGGTAGCAATCCATACCACATCGGCGGCGGTATCAGCCAATACTTTGTTCAATTCATTTCCACTTACTCCGTCAGTGTTTTGAAAAAACTTCTTATACACTTTAAATGCTTTCCCGTCGAACCGGTTCAGTCCCGATTCGGTAGCAAACCACATAAACCCGGTTTTATCCTGGGTGATGCCGACCACGTAATTATTAGACAGTCCCTGCTCTATGCCCAGCCGCTTAATAACATACGAATAAGCCGGAGAAAGCGGAAGAAACAGAATCAAACACAGCGCCGGAAGTTTTTTAAAATTCATATTAAAATGACATCGTCAAAGTTCGATGAGTTCTTCAATTTGTTGTTTGGATAAACCGGTTACCCCGCTTACGTCTTCATTTGACATACCTTTAAGTAACAGTTTTTTAGCAATTTCTATTTTCTCTTCCATCTTTCCTTCTTTTTTTGCATATATTAAAACGCTACGTTCGGTCATGACATCAATTTTCCTGTTGTAGTATTCATCCAATTGTTCTTTCGTATAAGCAGCCTGTTCCATATATTTGACGGCTTCGCGCGTAAGTTCGTTTTTCATCAACTCTTGGGGTACCTTTTCTGTCGTTTCGTTGATTTCAGTCAAAAATCGCAGCCATAATTCCTGTAATTTCTTTTCCGCACGGTTCTGAGGCTTAAATTTAGGTAATTCAATAAAGAGAAATTCCAACCCTTTGATTTGTTTCCCTGTATCCTTAACATTTACTATCTTATAATAATGGTAATATTCGTCTTTCATTTCGGGCGATTTTTCAAACGTGTCATTCACGAAATTTAGAGCATATACCGGTTGCAGCAATTCAAAATCTTCGCCTTTATCCAACTGTTTGACGTATGCTTTTGATGCGTTTAGAAGTACACGACTTTTGAACATTTCCGACCAGTACATCTGCATCTCGACAATGAACTGCCTGTTGTCCTCATCGGTACAACGAACATCTACAATGGAATTACGCAAGCCGGGAATTTCAGGTAATAGTTCGCCCGTCTGATATTCGATGCTCACAATTGGTTTTTCAAGTGGAAGCATACTGTTAATCAAACTCATACAAAGATGTTTGTGTTCGCCGAACACTCGCTTGAACGTTAAATCGTTCTTCGGGTCAAGAAAATGTGCCATAACAGTTACTTTTATAATATTATATGCGATAGTTTTAATGTTACAAAGATATATGAAATTTTATAAAATTCAAATTCCTTTTACAAGTTTGGATATTAGTTTTTATTCCAGTGTAATGAGACGTTATGCCATGTAGGAGTAATCCTGTTTACAAAACTTAGTAAACTAAATATACGGTATAACTGGAATATCTGCAATTAACTTCAAATTGCCTTGTTCATCTACTGATGTTCTACAAATCACATAACTATCCACAGGAAATAACCATTCTTCGCCTAAATCTTCAGGTTTTAATCCTTCCTCTGTTCCTGTTATCCTGTACATGCCATTACTCACTTCATAAGCGACAACAGGTCTTAACCCCATAGCTTCTGCATAAAATAACGGCATGTATATTATTTCTCGTTTTTTCACTTTGCGTATCTATCAACTAATTACTTTTATAGTGGTAGTCATAGGTCTCAATCACCTTATCCGCCCGCGTAACCTTGATTAATCGCCCGAAACCATCGTAATCATATTTCGTAACCACTCCGCGCGGGTCGGTCATGGTTGCCATTCCGACCAAAGGTTTGTAGGTATAGGTGGTGACAAGGGCATTGGGCAATTTCGTTCGCAAATTATTGATTGTTGTCATATCCGCAGCCGGATCTGTTTTGGCTGCTAAAGATTCTACTTGCGTATCGCTGGTATAACCTAACGCCGTTTTCACATCTGCATAAGTAGCGCCTTTGATTTCCGCGATGGGGTATTGGTAGTTGTAGCTCCAAAGATAAACAACTTGGTCGGCGTTGTCTTTTGAAATGTAGAGAGGGTTGCCGTGCGTATCGTAATTGTTATAGACAATACGATTTTCCTGCACACCATTTCCTGTTTTCAAATAGAGTTTCTCTAACAGCACCAAATTGTTTCCCCAATCTTTGTACTGGTTAATTTTTGTTGTTGTAGAATTATCCAAAGTTTGTGTTTCTACAAGAGGACTTGTTAGAAGATTTAATTCGACCATTCGCCCTGTGGCAGCTTTTTGCTCTTGCGTAAGAGCAGATAGATTATCCAAAGGATACAGCATTTGTTTTACAAACGTTTTATTAGCGCTGGTGGTAGAAGTTTCAGACGAAAGATTAATGACTCCATTTTGGACAGCGTATTTATAGTCTGTCCTTTGTTCCAGAATATTTCCGGCAGGATCATAATATTTTTTTATGCGAGAGGCTATTTTTTCTGCTTCTACGATAATCCAGTAATTCGAGAACACAAACGATATATCTATTAAATTCTTACCGGGCAGTGTTATCCAATTCATTAATTTACCTGGATAAGCAAACGGAAAGTAATCATAAATCCCTTCAGAAAAATCTTCAAAGTAATTTTTGCGTTCAACATATAATCCGTTTAAATTGCTATGTCCACTTATGAATTTATATTGAATCTCTTCTTCCTGTAATTGCTTGTAGGTTCCTGCCTCTTTTTTATAGACTTTTGTGTATCTCAGCCGAGGACCTTGTTTAAAAAGATTATTGAAATCACCAATATAATTCAGAGAGGGAGAAGTTGGTGGAGTTACAAGAATTGAATGTAACTGAAGCGTAAAAGCTCCATCTGCATTATATTCGAACTGATAGATTGTTTTTCCTTCTGAACTATACTCGGTTACCTCATCATACCACACATCCGGATTAAAGGACGTATAGTTGGTAATTTTAGAATCGGCAGTTAAAATTACTTGACGATAACTGTATTCACATACATCAGGTAGTCTTCCTGGATTAACGAAATGATGGTAACTTTCTTGGAAAAAACTGGACGCTATTGGTTCCATGGTACATATTCCCAAACCCGATTCATTTGCCCCATAATGGTATTCTAATGTGTTCTCCGGAGCGGTATCCGATGCTTTCGTAATTATTTTTTTTACCCGTAATCCACCACCTTCCTTAAACACCGAACCGTTGAACTGGTGCGGTTCGTATTCATATTTCGAATAGCCGCCTGTCGGATAAATCACTTTGGTTAACATATTTTGTTGCATCTTATTTCTATCAACTGCTCGAGTTGCATCTCCCATTGTAAAAGGATAGGTAATATATCCATCGAATGCTGCAAAGGACAACATTGGAATAGCAGATGGACTGCTGATTCCGTTAAAATAACCCCACCAGTCTCTTGCACTCTTATCTGCAGAAGGGTATGATTCATTGTATTCGAAAGCATATTTTTCCTGACCAATTGTTACGCTTCGCAGCAAATTACTCGTATTGAAATCAATATTTTTGACTGCAGAATAACTTCCACCCGTAGCTTTTGAATAAATTTGCATATTTTTCATCAGTTTATCGGAACCATAAGTGATTTCAATCTTTCCCGATGGAAATTGAACATCTTTCAGATACATGCAAGGAAATGTATTGGTCGTATTTCCCGTGTATACATCATAACCCGAATGGTCATACGGATTATAATCACTAACTAAATTATCACAAATAGTATGGGAAAAAGGAGGTACAAAACGAAACTCGTACGAATCGTCTATATAATAATAATCATCTAATGGTTTGATTCCGGTTTCATGGGTGCCAATGTTCCAATTAAAACTGATGGTATTATCTTTGCCCGGAAGTATTATTTTCCGAAGCATCCAGGCTGTATTTCCCCTAAATTGGGGAGCTATTTCGATATAGCTGGATTGAGTGCCCGTAGTCGGAGGGATATAACTCGCTACTTCGCCAAATTGATAAATCACACCGTGATCGTCTTTCACTTCAAATCCATTAAATTCTCCTTTGCTGCTCAATACGGGCGTGATTTTTACAGCGGAACCGATGGTTACGGCTTGCCAGGTATTGTTCACTTTCTCCATTACGAAACGGGCATTTGTAGTTGGTAAATGAATGGAATATATATCATATTGCGCATCTTGTTCATCAGAAAGATTATTAGTAACTAAACTCTTCAGATAAAGATAATTGGCTTCCGTATCATTCATCATCAGAGTTGACGCATCCTTGATGAAGCGCGGCGCCTTATCATCGGCGTTGCCCATGATGGTCCGGGTGATTCTCAACCCTGGCATAAACACCCAGCCGTATCCTAATGGATAGTAAGGATCCAATACTTTGATTCCTGAAGTCTGATATCCCAATGAAAACGGTAATTCAAAACCATCTACCTTTAAAGTGTATAATGGAATATTGATGTTGACCGTCCCGGTCGAAAGATTGGGCGGCGTAGCCGCATACCGCTGGTAGATAGCCGAAGTAGGAAGCGGCGGGATTATTTTCGGCAGATTCATATTTTGGGATTTAGCCAAATGAAAAAATCCGCAAGCAAATAACAGTGTAAAGAATAAAGTTTTCATATATTTTTTATTATTTTTATAGCTATACTTGTATGAAAAAACAGGCAACTCAGAATTGTACATAATAGATTTATCGTTTTTTTATTCATTTTTTAGACAACAAGGGCTGAAAACAGGTTTTTTCACCTGCTTTACCTTTGTTATAAAATATTGTTACGTAATCAATTGAATGATTAATTCAATTCGCGAGAGGGTGGCTCTTTTAGAAAGAGCTTAGGACGTTAATTCTTTTCCATTTTTCCATTTTATATTCATATTTTTGTTTGTTTATTAATTTTTATCTTTCGTTTCCCGCCTGTCGCCTAAGGGTGGATTAATCCTCATCTACTTTTCTTAACAAATCAAACGTAAATAATGGTATTGCATTTTCTTTGCTATAATCATAAGGTTTTTGAAGTTTATTAATAACGAATGGAATTGTATCTTGATTATATGTAATTCCGGTTAAAACCACTTCATTTCCCCAAAGTCCACCAGAACTACTATTCAATTGACATTGTATTACCCAACGATTTAAATAATTATTTGTATGAAAGAAATCTTTTTTTGATGCCTTTTTAAGTTCAAACACTATCTTAGAACGTGCGGTAGAATCAATTATGGGTATCCTGTTTTTCCCTGACTTAGTTAAATCTTGATACCAACCCTTTTCCATCCATGCTGATTCCATCGGAAACATATAATTTGTATCTATTACTTGAATATTGTCTATTTTATATTCTTGTATAAATACTCCTATCTTCTTTGATTCTTTCACATTTTGGGATGCAGAGTATGAATGCGGATCAGCTATTTCTCCATATATCAAAAAGAATAATAATATACAAATAATAGAACCTGCTAATAATATCAGTAGCGCTACAATAATAAAACGAATGGTCTTCATATCATTTTTCTATTTGTCATAATACCATTTTAAAAAATCATCACTATAATATTGGTCTGTAGTTCTTCCGGGCTGGTTATAACGACCGGTATTCCAAAAAGAATTAGGAGTTGCTGACTGCCAGAGCATATCCTGCATACGTTCATCAAAAGATTTATTTGAATTTTGCACACTGTTTTTAGATTTTGAGCCTGTAATTATTACTTCCGGCAAGTCAATAAAAATATGTGTGGGATTATTCTTTTTGATGTTTCCGAATCTTACATTGGGAATTGGACTTAATATGAAACCATAACTATAACCCGGATTAAGTCCTGCCGCTTTCAATCCGGCAGAAACGGCATCAGCACAATTACTAAAAATACCGTGATATCTACTCCTGGCTGATTTTTCGGCAGCTTCTATCGCTGCTTTGTCTTGATCTGTACTTGTACCAAACCGGACGCTTTGTGTATATTCCTGACCAAGATGCTTATCATTGTAAAAATCTTCAAGAGTTGGAAATGATTCATTCTTAACTATGGAAGTCCCACCTATAGGGGTATTATTAAAGAGAGTCTTTTCACGATCGACACGTCCACCTTTTGAAATATATGTCCACCCTGTTTCATCATTTCCAACTAATATTGCCATGTGTCCCCGAGCTGCGCCTGCAAAATATGCACCTGATGGGTTATTCAAAACTACAACATCTCTGCCGTCGGGATCTATATTTCTTATAGGGTTATTTAGGGCGTAGACATAAGGACTGATATTTGGATTGACTTCTGCGAGCGGATCCATCGTCAAAAACCGGCCGATGGCGGGATTATACATTCGGGCGCCGTAGTCGTAAGTGTCCAAACCGAATGCCCTGTCTAACTCTTTGCCGTTGAATTTATAGGGCTGCTTGTCCTGATCGGTTCTCGGCGGGTTTTCGGCAAACGACAAGCCGAAAGGGTAGTAGTTCGTCGCTTGCACTACCGTCCCAACCCGGTCAGCTACCACCCTGTTGTTGCCCAGATGATCCTTGATGTAGAAATAATAATTAAAACTGCTGCCGGCAGGTTCAACATACCCGTCTTCCGTCAAAACCATTTTCAATACATTGTTTTCATATACTTTGTTTGCTCTGTAATCCCTTGTCACCGTTGCCTTACCAACCAGATAAGTTTTTACTTGCTGCTTCACCCCTGTGGCGTCGTATATGTATTCTATCCAGTTTCCGTCTTGCTGATCAATTCTTCGTGGCAAATGTAAGAAATTATATTCAATCTTGTTAATTTTTTTGTTTAAATCCGAAGTCATTCGCCCGTTCACGTCATAGCTGTATTGGTCGCTTCCGGTATTGTTATACTTAAACTCCATCAGATCGCTCGAATTTTGATTGCTTTTCATATCCGAAATTCTCCTTACCCTGTTGCCCGTATAATTGTAGCCGATGATGTCTATTTGACTGAAAGAATAATTATCGTACCGTCCGTAGCGTGACATCGAAGAGATATTTCCCTGTTTATCATACGAAAGCAGTTCACTATAGTCGGCTGATGAACCCGATCTGCTGTAAATCGCATCAGTCATCCGGTTCAGCCCGTCATACTTGAATGTATAACGGTCAAACACAGTATTCGGAGTCGTCTTGTACTGTATTTCAGAAATATCTCCGTTGAACCGCGCCGTTCCCCCTGTATTCGGCTGATCGTAATAGAGTTTTTCCGAAAACTTGTTTCCCGATACATCCTTCAACCAACTGCGAAGATTGTACAGGTAAGCGGTCGTTTCACTACCCGACAGTTGTTTGGTCTTCAACCGGCAAAACTCATCGTATGTATAACTGAACGACAGAGGCGATTCACTGTTCATCTGGTAAGCCTTCGCAACCAACAGTTCCGCCTTGTTGTAACCATAGTTGTACGTTTCCATATATTTAGCCGGCGAATTGCAATACTCAGCCGTATGAATCTGTTTTTTTACCGGCTGTCCCCGGTAGTTATACATATAGAAAGTACGGTCTAAAGCATATTGGAGCATATTGGTGGATAATTCTTGCACTACCTGCCCTTCAGCATTATAGCGCCAACTGCGCCGGATATATTCTCCTGCAGGAGTGTATGAACGGCTACCCGTTAATAAGCCTTTGGCTGAAGACCAATCGGCATCCGAAACTCCTCCGGCAGGCGTCTGAATAAAATAGTCTAACCATTCGCCATAGCTGAATTGGTAGTTGTCGTAATAATTCGTCAGTTGCTCAGTCATGTTGACCAACTCGGCGGTAGCCGGATAAGAAACATTGGTGTAGGATCGAAATCCTGCTTTGCCCGCAGCGTTCGTATCCAAAGTTTCATACAAGACGGTATTATTGTTCACATTTGTTTGCATGGTTGCGAGGTCGGTTTTTTTCTTCAATATTCCCATTACAATTTGACGTCCCAATGCATCGTATTTGTAATACGTCCATTCGTCATTGGTTCGTTGCACCCCATCCTGTGTCAGGCGCAGCCGGTCGGCTTTGTCATAAACCATATATATCCATTCCGCCCCGGGAAGTTTCTTTTCCGTACAGCGGTTGCGACTGTCGTACCGGTAAATGTAAGCATAATTGGCCACAGCATCTGTAGTTGGAAGATAGGTTGTTCCGGTCGTAGCAGTAGCATCGGCAGCCAATGGCGGCAACACATAGCGCAGATTGCCAAAATCATCATAAACAAAATAGGTGTCGCAAGTAGCGCCGTTCATTCGACGTTGCAATACAACCTGTCCTAATTTATCCTTGAATTCATACGACACATTGTTGTTTTCATCTGTTGTCTTTGTTACATACAGTACGCCCGCATCATAAGGTCCGTTTTGATACAGATTGTCGCTCGAAAGAGAATATCTTTTGCAGGCTAAATCCCCGCTGGCGGAATTTGTCAGATAATCTGTTACCACTCGTCGGTTGTTTGTTCGCCACGATTGCCCCGGACCGTACTGTTCCGTTATCCGGTTCAAAGGTGAAGCTTCGTACTTGGTTTCCGAGTAAGGATAGGCATCCCCGTCGTATTTTCCCGGCGCTTGCGATTGAATGGTTGACAAGGTGGCAAACTTTCCACTATTTCCACTGATGTTCACCGGCAACCATAACTTATTTTCCCTCCCGCAACTATCATATTCCTGATAAGTGATCAAATCCGCTCCGGAAGGAGTGATACCTTTTTCTACCGTTTCGACAGGACGTCCTAAACCGTCGTAATACTGTATCTTTTCTATACAGGCGCTTGCGCTCGTGTAAGTCTGCGTCAGAATATAATTCTGATCGGCGCTCTGTGCGTTTGCCATAAGGGGCAACAGCCAAGCGATTATTGCTGTAATTATAAATTTGTTCATCTTTAAAATCTTTTTTAGTGGTTAGTGGTTAGTGGTTAGTGATTAATTAACCGTTAACCACTAATCACTAATCACTAATCACTGTTTAACAATTTTCTCACTGACCATTTCGCTGCCTGCTGTGACTCTCACCATATAATGCCCCGCCGGATAAGCCTCTGCGTCCAAAGTTTCTATATAATAAGTAACCGGAGATTTTGACGGGAAGCGTTTTATCAATCTGCCGTGCAAATCCAAAAAATCGACATGGACTGCAACTGCTTGCCGGAAACTAAGCTCGATGTGAAGCGTTTCATTTACCGGATTAGGATAACAGGAAAATGAGAGGATATTGCTTTCGTTTTTAACCATTTTCGTCTTTTTTGCAGCCAGTTTACGTTCAAGTATTACCTTATTGGCAGAGTCTTCCGGTAAATATGCCTGCTCGGCAGGATGGTAAAAATAGGCATTTCTGCTAATAAGTAACTTTTTTATCGAATCGCCTCGATACGATATACTTGTTTCAAAAACCGGATAGCGGTAGCCTTCTTCATACCATTGATAAGTGTCAGTAGTGATAACATCCGGTTCGATGCCTGAAAAAAGACTGTCAATTGCCGGATGATCAATCTCAAAATCCGAAGAAATCGGAATATAGCGGGCTTTTTCTGTCTTCCGGATATGTACGCGCGTGACACTGTTCAGGGTGTCTTTTCCCGGAAGAATGATGCTTCCCGTTGCATCGGCTGTTGATTGAATTTCACCGGAAACGACAGATTCCAGCCGGTCGTGATGCTTGCCACGCCCTTTAAACTGTCCCTGAGAAGATGTGCCATAAGCGATTGGGAAACGGAGCAGCAGTCCGGGTACACGATATTTCACTAAATCAAACGGGGTTTCATAGCCTCCAGTCAGTAACGAATCACCATTCACCTGAAGAAAAGAAAGTTTTCCGTTTTCAGTTCCGATAATTTGCCAGTCATCACGGGTGAAATAATGGACAATGTAAGCATCTTCGATCAAACGAATATCCCTGAAATCCCATGTTTGATTTTCTCCGGCTTCGCCCGGTTCTAAAAAGACCACCTGTTCTTTCATCAGTTCATCACCCGCACGCGGAAGGTTCAGTTCGCTTTTCAATTGGCTTTGTGCTGAAATCGGTAGCAGCACAAGAAAGATTACAAAAAGGAAAAAGTTTTTCATCCTGTTACAAAATTATGAATTATGGATTGTGAAAATAAAGAATCCCCGAGCAATGTTAAAACATATACACAGGGACAAAAAATAGCAAAACTCACTCGACTATGGAATGAGCGAATTTTAGATA
>Ga0209629_10004660_pt1 | contig 10201 bp, 5 predicted proteins | sample TergutCu122P5_FD_187286 | JGI IMG/M metagenome (GOLD analysis project Ga0209629, IMG submission 187286) | Cubitermes ugandensis P5 segment gut microbial communities from Kakamega Forest, Kenya - Cu122 P5 (SPAdes) (version 2) | ecosystem: Host-associated > Arthropoda: Insects > Digestive system >... | reverse complement strand
CCAGTCGCTGTGGAGGATGACCAAAAGGGTGATGAGAGATCCTACTCCGTCTCCCCCGTTCATCCCAGGGGGAAACGCTTTTTCAGACTTTGAGAAAGCCGAAACCCCTGCCGACAATCTGGAGGCTCAGTTTCACCCGGTGACCGATCGTTCGGTCCCGGCGTTTATTGAGATGGTTGGCGTGGCTCTGAGGTCTTACTTCATGACCCCTGCCAGCGAACCCAATTTAACCAATCCTGACGAGGTACTGGAAGCCACAGAGGTCTCAAGGTCAGCACGGCTCCGGGCCCGAACGTTATCCAGAACAGAGCCTTGAAGCACCTCCCACAGCGAGCGGTACCCCTCCTGGTCCTGATCTTCAATGCGATCCTCCTCACCCATCACTTTCCTACAACGTGGAAGCACGCCCGAGTGATCTCTATTACTTAAACCGGGGAAAGATCCAGCACTGTCCTCATCCTATCGGCCCATTAGTCTTTTGGACACGATTGGTAAACTATTTGAAAAGGTCCTATTAGCTAGAATCTTACTTGAAGTAAACGTGCGCGGACTGATGCGGGATGAGCAGTTCGGGTTTCGTCCCAGGCATAACACGTACTTGCAGCTGGCCCGCCTCGTTCAAAGAATCACCAGGAAATTTGGCGAAAAGAGGCAAACAGGCGCAGATTTCCTCGACATGGCCAAAGCCTGGATCGATGGCCTCCTCTACAAGCTAACACTCCTTAACGTCCTATCTTACATAGTCCATACAATCTTCTTTTACCCCATGGTCGGACGTTCGAAGCGTCCTTCCACACGGCCACGTCATCTGGTCGAGGCATGCCGTCCGGAGTGGCTCAAGGTGGATTGATCTCCCCTGTCCTCTTCAGTTTTTATGTCAACGACATGCCTTCACCATCGTAACAAGTCGGGTTAGCCCTCTACGCGGACGACACGGATACCAATGTCACGTCACGCAACCCGACGCTGCTCGTCAGCTATATGGAGTCATATCTCAATGACCTTCAACGGTGGTTGAGTAAATGGAGAACCGCTATTAATGTGTCTAAGAGCACCGCGATTATATTCGCGCGTGCGGGACGGCGCTTCATCTAGCCCCGACCAGTAACACTCTTCGGGGAACTAATCGAATGGGTCGACACAACTCGTTATCTGAGGGTAACCCTAGGTAAGGGTCTCAACTGGTCGATTCACATCGATCAGGTTAGAAAGAAGACTGCTCAGAGGATGGGCATGCTGGATCCCCTCCTGAAGAAAAAGAGCGATCTCTCCGTCAGAAACGGAGTCCTGCTATATAAGCAGCTCATCCGCCCCATGATGGAATATGCGTACCGCGCGTGGAGGACCGCTGCCCTCATCCATGTCCTGTGGCTACAGGTGTTACAATCCAAATGTCTTCACCTTGCTACTGGTGCCCCTGGTACGTAAGTAATAGGCTGATACACGAGGATCTGGGTATTCCACTGTTTGCCGACCACATCAGAGCCCTGAATGCGATCTTTGACTCAAAGTTAGCTGATGTGGGGAACCCCCTATTACGGCAAATTGGCAGATACTTAGGCTGACCGAGGGTTGACCCCTTCGCCTGACGCGTAAGCGAAGGGCGGCAGGGGCCAGCAGGCCAGTCGAGGCCATCGCCCGCGATGGCCAAGTCGACAAAAACGAATCGCGTTCAACGCTGATCAGCCGAGCGCCTTTCGTCTACCCTGACTGTGGTTTTCCGTGATTTTTTTTCAGTTGTAAGGCAAATGCCAGAGAATAGGATGCAAAGTCGGGGCACGGCCCGCACGTCCTTCCACCAGGCGCCGCGGCTTAACCTAAGCGCCTGGAAAAGTCGCAAACCTGTAGTTTGCGACTGGGCCATTCTGGGCTCGGAACCAAGACAGCCAACCAAGCAGTGTTTATCCCTCCCATAAGTAGTATAGGGCCACACAGGCTCTATTCTTTGGCAAGAGCAATCAAGGCCTTCTGCCTGACTTCAAAATCGTTAGCGTATGCATATTCCCATGTTGGAGTTAAGGTGTCGGTTATAGAGCCAAGCTACGCGATCAAACGCGGGAATGACTAACAGACAGGGGGACGGAGACTTGTGCTTCGCGCATGTCTCCGTCCCCAGTTAGAACTTTGGCTTGGCCTGGCTACTGACAGCAGCGGTCTCTCAGCCCAAATAAGTGGGGTTTAATGCTTGTCCTCCGAACCACAGTCGACTTTGTAGCCGCAGTCAGCGCCTGCGATCGCTTTTTGGGAGCAAGGGTGTGAGGCATCACAACTTCTCCCTCCCCGTGGATCGCTGTGTGCTTCTGCTCACTAAGAATCTGGTTAGTAGTCGAATTCCTGCAGACGTCGTCCGGGGGGAAATGGAGGCTCTTGGTTTCTGTGTCCAGGGAGTCTTGCAACTCCGCTACGGGCGCTGTGACCAGAACATTTCCAAGGTCCGCGTCGGTAGCGCGTGGACCAGATGTGTTGAAAATACGTTCTATAACTGAACTCTGTGGCATGCGTGTCTCGGTGGAGACGTAGATCGCGCCGAAAGGCCATTTACAGTGCAAGCTCTACCATCTCTTCGGTCATACGCAGGCTAGTGCGGATACGCGCCCCGCTGTGTTGCTGGTGGTGAGACTCACCATTCCGGGAATGTTCTACCTCAAAGCAGCAACTTCAGTACTGAAGCTGTGGAGGAAATCGCACAGCTAACTACCGCGGATATGTGAAGTGGATGGAAGCCAACGCGGCGCTTGCAAAGGAAGAAGAGCAGCGCACCCAGCCGTCCTTCCGAAAGCGAATTGAGTGGGGACCTCAACGGGGAGGGAGAGCCTGGGACCTAGTTCCAACCCCGTCGTCAGTGCGGGCCAAGTTGTGAAGTTTACTCAACCAACTGATCCACAACACACTCCCGGCCCAGTCACTGAAGCTCCCATGCTGAGCCAACTAAACAACGCCAGGAATAGGGCAAAGTTACGAGGTCTGCGCCCAATGTCACGGAAGTCCCTAAACAGGCCCCGGTGACCAAGTCAAAGAAAACCGATGCCCAATGACCTGGGGACTCCACCCCAACTCAAACAGTCGCCCATCGAGGATATGCCCGATCTTTTTGATAACCTTCCCCTTGAATGTGTGGAGCTTACTCGTAGTACCTTCGCATCCTTCCCCACTTTGCCTTCTGGGCTAGCTCGCTTGCGGACTGTATTCAAGTCCATAACAATAGGTTTCGTTTCAGATCCAAACACAGCACTGCACTACAGCCAGCCCTTCTCGTTCAAGAAAGGTCCAGCATCTTCGACGAGGGTCGGTTTTCTGGGATGTGGCTAATGCCTTCGACACCATATGGGTTATTGTTCTCCTCTACAAACTAACGCTCCTTAATTTACCTGTTTACCCGGTAAAACCCATATCATGCTACCTACTTATCCAGACATTCGAAATGTCTCTCAACAGAGCCACATACACTTGGCGTGGCATGCAGGCTGGCTTGGGCCAAGGTCAATCAGTTTCGCCTTTCCTGTTCAGCCTGCGTCCCCTGTCCTGTTCAGCCTGCTTCCCCTGTCCTGTTCAGCCTGAGCCTTCGAACTAAGTCACGTTATCTGTCTAGGCGGATGACACGGCCGCCATGGCCATGATCCGCATGTAAGCGCTGCTTGTCAACTATCTGGAATCCTTCCTCAGCGACCAACAGCGAAGAATGACAGAATGGAGGGTCGCCATCAACTCCTCGAAGAGCCCGGGATGTTTTTGTAAGGGCAAGTGAGCTTATCCTGAAGCCCCGTCCTGTAAACTCTTCTGAGAGCCAAACCATTAGGTTGACACAGCTTGTTATCTGGAGGCGACCTTTGATAAACGACTGAGCTGGTCGACTCATTTGGAGCAGGTTAGAAAGAAAGCCGCTAAGTGTTTTGGAGTGGGAGGTCAATGGGTCCTCTCCTTAACAGAAGGAACTATATAATGTATGCATATTATTAATGGTCGGCCGGGATAGCACAGTCGGTTTAGAAACGCTACGGGCTGGGCGGTGCGGTGATCGAATCCCGGTAAGGGCGAGATTTTCCGCACCCGTCCAGAACGGCCCTTGGGCCCAACCAAGCCTCCTATACAATGGGTTCGTGGTCTTTCCCGGGGGGTAAAGCAGGTGGGGCGTAGCGTTGACTACCCACCCCCATCTAGCGCCGAGGTTGGTGAAACAGAAAAGCTGTACCTCTACTCCACTTCTCGCCCTTTGTGGCCTGTTCTAGGGTGAAATTTACTTTCTATTATTATTAATGTGCGTCGGTGGTGTTTGGTTTTATTGTCTTATATAAGTTGGCGTATTGTGGCGTATAGTAATAAGTGCCCAGAATTGCAGTGACATTTGGAATACCTTTTCTAATGCATAAATAATAAACCATTAGACCATAGCAAAATTTCTATTATGTATAACCAACGATTATACAAATATAAGTTCACCATGTACAAATCTTGTTATCCAAATATTACATATCCAATACAAAGGTAATTCCTTCATCCAGTATGTATTCAAGACAAGAACAGTTAAAATCACGAATCTACTCTACAAAATCATCATAAAGTAATATTATACACTATAACTGAACACCTTAATTAACACAACCCATATTTGGTGACGATAAAACTCCATACAGCTGCAATACCTCCCACTCACGATTTATTTCTAAAACATAACTTTACTTTATACTACATTTTATGTGAAAAAGATCTCATTTTTAAATACCTTATTTTGTTAATTTCCTCCCACATATTCTGTACACAATTGTATTACCTGAAGATGGCCAAATTGGCCGACACATGTTGTAAAACACATTAATATCTGAAAAAAATAAAATTTTTTTGTTGCGGCTTACGTTTCATTTCTTTACAAATTGAAACAGCTTAACTGCATAATTGCTTCAAAAGATCGCAAAGCACTCTTATTTTTTATTCACATAGGAAAGACTTGGGCTTCTCAAAGTCTCTACATCTTGAAGATCTCAATACAACCACTATTACTTCTGAAAATTCTGTTTTACTTTTCACACCATTCTTTCCATTGCAATGTACTTATTTCCATGTGATGTCTGTATAAGCAAGAATTTAAGGTTGTAACTTCTACAAAGTTCTGCAAATACAACTTGTGGCAGACATGACAGTCATGGAAGAAGAGATGTGAAAAAGGTAATCTGGGCAAAATTTGATGTTTTCATACTGATGTTGATAAAGAATGAAGTCTTCTGTGATGTTACGTCATGTCAACTCGTGAATATGAAGTTTTAACACATTATTGTATTCAACAATCTTTGAAGAAATGCACACATTCATCTATACTGCTTGACCCTGAAGATGAAGACACTGTCCTCCATAGAAATGGTGGAAACTATTTTCAGATTGACATTACACAACATACCAGAAAAGGTGATACTTCAAGAAATTATGCGATAAGGATTATAACAAGCACATTCCTGAGGGGTAGATATTGATGAATGGTAACAAATATTTTTCAAAGTACCTTGAATATTCTGGAAACTGTCGTAATGCTCCTGTTGTGGTACTAACAGTTTGTTATAAGTAAGAGTTTGGTGGACAGCTTGAAAAGTATGACTGTCAGTCTCCTATATACAAATATTCAGCAATTGTTATTGTTAATTAGTCAAATTATTTATTTTCCTTCACCCTCAGACCAGATATGGAGTTCTGCCATCCTTATAGGCTTATGGGTGTGAACTGCAGCTATAGCCCCACTTCCCCATGTGACCTCATGGTACAATTCTTAGGTACAGGAAGAATTTATTGTTTTACCTTTAATGGTAAACTGAAACATCATGCAATCCGCCTCTTTAATCACACCCAACCATATTAAGTTTCCTACTGTATTACAGCACAAATAATCAACTGTTCTTCTATAGGAGTACTTACATCACTGTTAGATCCATCTGACTTGGTTGTTATGGAGGGTTCAGGAACAGAATTGTCTTCATCATTATCACCTCCAAACATCTCCTGCATAGAAAAAAAGTTAAAACAGAACACTATATCTGTCATTACTGATTTAGTTTTGAGGGTTCCTTTTATAAGAAAAGGGGAAATTCTGTACGTCTTTTTTGAAGTAGTGAGACAACAAAATGATTTACAGTGCAAGCACTTTCATACTGAGTTTTCTTATGCTGATTACAACATAATGGAGAGATAATTTGTAGCTTATCCTCAGTCATAATTATAACCTGACATGGCCCAGTGTTTGAGCTATGGTTGTGTCTCCAAAGCTAATACTGGAGGCTTCCATAATTAGCCACAGCATGTATTGCTACCACCCAAAGACCGCATTTCATGTGTTTACACAACAAATATACTATATGAATGTTGTGAGACATGCTGCACAATCTACTTATTTTCCCCAACAAAATGGCATGTATTTCAAGTTTCTTTGGTTCATAAAATATTAATGTTTTATGTAAAGTGTGTGTTAATATTTAAATGTCCAGCTCTGTGGCTAAAGGGTTAATCCTGTTTATATGAATTTAGAGAAGGTGCCTTTTGGCTTTTTGATTACATCGCACTTCTCTTCACTATTTTCATTAATTAAAATTGTACTGTTTCGAAGAATGAACGGCTGAGAAGGGTGGGGTGGGTGGCATGTGCCTGATAGAAAGAAAATGCACTCATGAAGTTGCTTTGCTAGACAACATTTTTAGTATAAACACAAGGACTTCTTGACCCTTGAATTAGGAATCGATACATTGTTCCAAAAAGTCAGTGACAAGCCAACCTACGCCGCGCAACAACGCAGAAAAGCGAATTTCTCAAGCACATGTCAGGCACAGAGCAGCTCAACTCGTTCAGTTGCTATACGTGGCATAAAATGAGATTTGCATGGGATTTTTTCCACACATCCGTAATGCAAAAATCTGGAAACCAGGAACAGCCAGAAATTTCTATTTGAAAATAGATGCGTCCAACGCATATCCTAGATGCCGTACTGTACTGTACACTGTCTGACTCCCTAATCTTATGGATAATCGCTCAAATTTCTTTATATTAGCAAGTGTGATGTAACATTTCCAGACACAGTTTCTTAGTCATTCTGCTTGCTTTAATGACAAAGTCCTAATGACAACCATTTTACCTGTGTATTTTATGACAAAGAATTGTCCATGCAGTTGACAAAAAAAATGTTTCCTGCTGGAATAGGCAGGATGCCTAAAACTTCTAACATGAAATCAGCTGAAAATCTGAAAATTACACCTTAGGCTTTCTAAGCCAAATATTGATGATATGTTCAATTTTTCACAAAAGTCACCCCTCTGATTTTTCCTGATTTCTTCTTCCCTGTCCACGTGATTCAACAATGCTTCTATATGATTTAGCTCCATCCACAATATTCCATTCCCCCATTATGATGGTGTTTTTCTAACCATTTTCATACTTCTTATAATAATACCAACGAGATGTACTAATTTCTCAAATTTATATTTGGAATAGAACTCAACATGTTTCGGACAGGTTTTCTGTCCATCATCAGGAGTCTAGTACTGTATACACAGCAATAGGTATATTTCATACAGGTTACGCTGACTGTTTTCTAGCGGGATCAGTGCTCCATCCTGATCCCGTTAGCTAACGTTCAGCATAACCTGTATGACATATACCTATTGCTGTATATACAGTGATAGACTCCTGATGATGGACAGAAAATCTGTCCGAAACATGTAGAGTTCTATTCCAAAAATAAATTTGAGAAATTAGTGCATCTCGTTGGTTTTATTATAAGAATATATCACGATGCACGGTCCTCTGAAAGTCAAATTTTCGTCCTATTCAAGAACGTCTTCGCTTAGAAAATACAATTCTCCATTACCTATTTTCATATTCTGATGTTGGCATGTATACTTGAAATATCAAAATACTTTCCGGTTCTGCCTTTAACTTAAGGGCAACAATCATGTCATTACAAATTACCTTCTTAGCAAAACTTCCCACTCTGCTTTTATGTACCATTATTGTTATGTCTCTTTTAGCCTTTCGCTTTTCCAGTATGAAAATAGATTTGCAACTAATAAAATCTGTCAAATGTAGTGGAGCTCAACCGGCCAGTTTTAGTGAATATCCTTCTTACGAGGTGGTGCTGATAAGTAAGTCCTTAGTCCGACCCACTTCCCGATGTCGTAGGACGGAATCGATTGTGTCTTTGGAAAGAGGGGTCTGTTCATGTGCCAAATTACAAGTTTTTTCTTGTTACAGAGGCTGAAAGGAAGCATGTCAGGCGACGCGCGCGATTACAACAACATCTAGACGCGAGCTGTCATCAAGTTTTTTTTCCAGCAAGGCAAGGCGCCGAAAGAAATTCACGTCATTCTGACAGAAACATTAGGGGGACAAGCACCATCTATGTCACCGTCAAAAACTGGGTGGCCCAATTTAAACGTGGTGATTTTTCCACGTGTGATGCGCCTCGTCCTGGACGACCCAAAAGAGTGACCACTCCGATGATTTTCGATCAAATTCACGAGCTAATCTCGGGAGACCGCCGGATTTTGGCTAAATCAATAGCTGAGCAATTGGGCATCTCACGTGAGCGGGTTGGGTCCATCATTCATGAAGATTTGGACATGTGGAATTACTCCGCGAAGTGGGTTCCGAAATGCCTGAACGCGGATCAAAAACGTCAACGATGTCAGTCGTCTGAGCAACTTTTGGATTTTTTTCGGCGCGATCCAAATGACTTCCTGTCGCGATTGGTGACCATGGATGAAACCTGGTTATATCACTGTGACCCAGAGACAAAATAACAATCAATGGAGTGGGCTCACCCCGCCCCCAAAAATTTCGAGTGCAAAAATCCGCTGGAAAAGTTCTCGCCTTAATTTTTTGGAATCCAGACGGCATCCTTCTCATTGATTATCCTCCAAAGGGCCAAACTATCAACGCGGAGTATTAGTCATCTCTGCTGGTGCAATTTACGGACATTTTGAAGGAAAAACGCCAAGGCAAGGTCACCAAGTGGGTCTTTTTGTTTGCACAATGCCCCGGCTCACCGGGCACTTGCAACCCAGAAGAAACTGGCCTACCTGGGCTTCCCGTGTCTTGCTCACCCATCCTATTCTCCGGATCTGGCCCCGTCGGACTACCACCTGTTCGCTGGACTGAAAAAACAATTGAAAGGTTGCCATTTTTCGTCCGACGCAGTCATTGCTGTCGCGGAGATCTGGTTGGGTGGTCAACCTTCTGAATTTCTTTTGAGTGGCTTGCAAAAGTTAGAGCAAGGGGCTAAGAAGTGTATTTAGTTTCGTGGGGAGTATGTTGAATAAATCCCAAGATTGGTCGCTGTAGCTTGTTTCCTTCCTGGTCGGGCTAAGGACTTATCAGCAACCCCTCGTAAACTTAACAGCATGTTCGAGTAGACACTTTAAATGAACTTCTTCTACTGTCAGACATGCTTGACACCTGAACTGTTTAAAGTTATTGTCTGAAAGTTCCGGCAATGCATGGCATGGCATGGCACACACCGCCAGTCCAACCGTCGAGTGTAAGGTACATGACATAACGTCAGGCACACAGCCCAGTTTAGTCTGGTGCCCGAAACAGACGTGTGGAACACGATGTAACGAAAGTTCTTTTCTTAATCTGTATGCACTACAGTGTACGACCGAGCCTGACTGTAATTTGTTGTGTAATATCGAGGATATCCATTATGGAAACCTATGTAAGGAATAAGTGTTAAGGAAACTGCCGTATGAAATTTGGAATACGGTTTCGTAATTTTTCAGTTCCTTCGAAATCAAGCACTTATGAGAGTCGAAGGTCACTTCCAACACCTACTGTAGCATGCGGTAATACACATACCGCATGATTTGTACACTATGCGTACATTCAAATATATTGTATATTACATTTCACATACAGAGTAACTCAGGAGTTATGGACATGTTTATAGAAGATAACTCCCCCAGTCTTTATGATTATAGCAGTTAATACACGTATAAACAAGTCATGCCAAGCCAAGCCAAGGTTCTCTTAGCCATGCCTGCGTTTGATCGCATAGCTGGACTCTATAGCAGACATCTTAACTCTAACACGGGAATATGCTTACGCTAACGATTTTGAAGTCAGGCTGAGGGCCTTGACTGATCTAGCCAAAGACTAGTGCCTCGGTGGCACTGGACTAATTATGGGAGGGATAAAATTTGTTTAGTTGGCTGTCTGGTTTCTGAGCCCAGACTGG
>Ga0209629_10004658_pt1 | contig 10203 bp, 10 predicted proteins | sample TergutCu122P5_FD_187286 | JGI IMG/M metagenome (GOLD analysis project Ga0209629, IMG submission 187286) | Cubitermes ugandensis P5 segment gut microbial communities from Kakamega Forest, Kenya - Cu122 P5 (SPAdes) (version 2) | ecosystem: Host-associated > Arthropoda: Insects > Digestive system... | reverse complement strand
GCTAGGAGTTTAGGAATAAAAACTACAGAGCTTACCTCTGCACTTGTACCACTAAATGTAAAAGAAGACTATATAAAATGTTTACAGGGACTAAGCTTAAAAAATGTATTATTGTATATATATGATTGCAAAAAAAAGATTTTCGATGATACGGGAGAAATGTTGTTTACGCATTTTGGTATATCTGGACCTTTAGTTTTAGCTTCTAGTTCAAAGATAAAATCAGATCATAATTATAATGCTTTTATCGATCTAAAACCGTATATAGATGAAAATGAATTAGATAGGAGGATACAAAGAGAGTTTTTAGAATTTAAAAATAAGATCTATAAAAACTCCCTGGAGTATTTATTCCCGCATAAAATAATTCCTGTGCTGATGACACTTAGCGAAATAGATGAAAATACTCCTGTAAATTCTATTACAAAATTACAAAGAAGAAAACTTGTGGGTGTCATCAAAAGATTTCCTTTTACAATAACGAGCAAAAGAGACCTTGATGAAGCAATCGTGACTAAGGGCGGTATTTGCGTGAATGAAATAAACCCAAGCAATATGCAGAGTAAAAAATATCAGAATTTATATTTTGCTGGAGAAGTCATAGATGTAGATGCCTATACTGGAGGTTATAACGTTCAAATAGCTTTTTCAACAGGTTATGCTTGCGGAAGTAAAATAAAATGATACATTTTGATAAAATAGTAGAGGATTTTGTTTAAATATATTGAATTAGTTTCATGAGAAGGTGAAAGATGTCTATTCAGATTACAATAGATGGTCCAGCTGGTGCAGGTAAAAGCACGATAGCAAAAAAACTTGCACAAAAATTAAAATTTAGATATCTGAGCAGTGGCTTATTTTATAGGGGAATTACACTTGAAGCATTAAAGTATTCTATAAAGCCCAACGATTCTGATAAATTAATCTTTTTAGTAAAAAATATAGATATGCATCTTGAAAATAATCGACTCATAATTAATGGAGAAGATGTGCAAAATAAGCTAAATAGTGAAGATATCAACAAAAATGTATCATCTTATTGTTTAAACCAAAAAGTAAGGAATCTTGTGACCGAAAAAATAAGAGATATTGCTAATAATAGCGATATCGTATTAGATGGAAGAGATATTGGTTCTAAGGTTTTACCTAATGCTACATTGAAATTTTATTTGACTGCTAGTGATTATACGAGAGCAAAGAGAAGATATGAACAATTATCAAAAGATATGGATATTAAATTTAGTACTATACTTGAACAAATAAGAGAAAGAGATGAACAAGATATGAATAGAAAAATCGATCCTCTTGTTGTTCCAGATAGCGCAATAGTGATTAATTCTAGCGATATGTCTATTGAGGAAGTTGTAGATAAGATGGTCAATTATTTGAATAAACTGGGAGTGGTTATATACGAGAAATAATTTTAGCTGATAGTTATGGTTTTTGCTTTGGAGTAAAAAGTGCAGTTGATATTAGTATAAAAACTGCATATGAAAATAATTGCATAGTATACACACTTGGCGATATAATACATAATAGGAATGTGGTTTCAAACTTAAAAGAAAAAAATATCGTTCCTATCGAGCTTGAGTGTATTGAGAAACTCACCGAAGGTGATATAATAATCATTAGAAGTCATGGTATTTCAAAGGTAGTTTTTGAAAAGTTGTTATCTAAAAAATTAAACGTAATAAACGCTACATGTCCATATGTTTTAGCTATTCAAAAGAGGGTAAGTACAAATTACAACGATGGGGATAAAATAATAATAATTGGTGATAAATATCATCCTGAAGTAATAGGTATAAATGGATGGTGCAACGATGAAGCTATTGTAGTTAAAAGCACAGATGAGATTAAATCATTAGCATTGCCTTATGAGTATAAATATACTATTGTTTCACAAACTACAGAGAAAAGCGAAACATTTGAAAGTATATGTGAATTTTTAAAAGATCATAAGTACGATATTAAAATTTATAACACGATTTGCTCTTCAACTAAAGAGAGGCAGATTGCAGCAGAAACGCTTTCTAAAGAAGTTGACATCATGATTGTTATAGGCAGCAGAAGCAGCTCAAATACTCAAAAATTATATCAAATTTGCAGAGAAAATTGTAAGAATACAATTTTAGTTGAAAGTTTTGTTGAAATACCAGATAATATTATATATACTGATAAAAACAAAATAATTGGAGTTACAGCAGGTGCATCAACACCTGAATGGATAATAGAGGAGGCTATCAGAAAAATGGATGAAAATAAGTTAGAAAAGAATGAACAACTTGCTTATATGGATGAATTTGACAAGGTTTTATCTATTGGCAGCGTAGTTGAAGGTCAAGTGGTATCTCTTGATGACAGCGAAGCATATGTTAATATTGGATATAAAGCGGAAGCTTTGTTACCAATTAAGGAAGTCACTGAGGAAGACAATGCAAAATTAACAGAAATTTTACAAGTAGGCGAAAAGATTAAAGCTAAAGTTTTAAGCCTAGGAAATGAAACCAAACCACCAATAATATCAATAATTGAAATCAAAAGAGAAGAGATGCTAAAAGAAAGAAAAGAAGCATATGATGAACTTGAAAAGTTTGCAGAAAGCAAAGAAGTAATCTCTGTTAAGGTTACAAGAGCTGTAAAGGGCGGAGTTGAAGCAGATTACAAAGGCACAAAGATTTTTATTCCAGCATCACATATGGAACTCATACATGTTGAAGATTTAAGCATATATGAAGGAAAAGATGTTGACGTGAAGATAATCGAGTATACTACTCATAAGAGAAGACTACCAAGAGTTGTAGCTTCGAGAAGAGAACTTCTTAAAGATAAGAAGCTTAAAATGGAAGAAGTGACTTGGGAAACTATTAAAGTAGGAGATGTAGTTCAGGGAGTAATCAGAAGAATTACAAATTTTGGTGCTTTTGTAGAAGTTGATGGAGTAGATGGTCTTTTACACGTTTCTGAATTGTCACATGGAAGAGTGGAAAAACCTGAAGATGTGCTAAAGATAGGCGGTATAATTACAGTATCTGTTATCTCAGTGGATAAAGAAAACAAAAAGCTATCTTTAAGTCTTAAAAAATTACTTCCAGATCCTTGGACTAATATTAAAGATAAATATCCAATAGGAAATATTGTACTTGGAAAAGTTGTAAGGTTTGCTTCATTTGGTGCATTTGTTGAACTTGAACCAGGTGTCGATGGACTTATTCATGTTTCACACATTAGCACTAGAAGAGTTGAAAAACCTGAGGATGAATTACAAATTGGACAAATGGTTAAGGCTAAGATTCTTCAAGTAGATGATGAAAATAAAAAGATATCTTTAAGCATTAGGGAAGTTGAGAATTTTTAGATACAGTCAATATACAGTGTGTGAGACTTATAAAATCATGTGAATATGCATGTTATTTTGAGAATATGCTACTAAACATTGACTTTTTAAAATAATTTGATAAAATTTACTTATATTTATTTTTTAAAGGAGGCATGCATATATAATGAATGGATTAGGACGTCATATTTTAGCAGAAATATATGGATGTAGCCCTGATTTGCTAAATGATAAAGCATTTATCGAAAAGACCATGGTGGAATCCGCACTAAAATGTGGTGCTGAAGTCAGGGAAGCAATTTTTCATAAATTTAGTCCTCAAGGTGTAAGTGGAGTTATAATAATTTCAGAATCTCACCTCACTATTCATACTTGGCCCGAGCTGGGGTATGCAGCTGTCGATGTATTCACTTGTGGTGATAATATTAATCCTTGGGATGCTTGCAATAACATGACTGAACTTCTCAAAGCTAAGAACATAACAGCACAAGAAATAAAAAGGGGAATTTTTGATAAAGCAGTGTCCATAAAGGTTTCAAATATTTAAAAAGGCTATCTTTTGATAGTCTTTTTAAATTAATTAAGTTAAATTAAAGATGAGGTTAATATGTTTAGGTTTTATAGATTAACATTATCAAGTTTAAAAGATTTTGCAAAATTAAATGAAAGAAGAATAAATTATAATTCCTTAAATAAAGATTTTTTTAAAAAATATAATGAAGGAGGCTTTATTAGTAGATTTTTTTTAAGAAGAGAAGTATTTTTAATAGAATTTAATGATAAATTATGTTCCTATATATGGTTATCTCTTGAAGGTTTAAGGTTATATAAAATTAAAGCCTTATATGTTGATGAATATATTCTATCTAATGAACAAGATAAAAAAGAATTGTTTTTATTTATTAAAAATACTATCCTAAAAAATAAATTTTGCAAATTAAAAATAAATCCTAAAGATAGCATAAACAATCATATTAAAAAATATATATCTTCATCCAGCAGTGAACTCATGGAGCTATATTATTATTATAAAAAAGAGCTTGATATAGCTTCTTTAAATGAAAATATAGTAATAAGAAAATTTGTGATAAAACAAGATGAAGAATTGAGATGTTATATACAAAATATATGTTTTCACTCAGATGGTAATAATATAATAAATGCTAGTGATGTAAGATACGAAGAAAGGACGAATTCCTTTGTAAAAGATGGTCTGGTATTTGCTCAAGTAGATAATAAAGATATTGGTTTTGGGCAATATATAATGAATGGATATGTTCCGTATATAGTAAATGTTTGTGTACTTCCTGAGTATCAGAATTTAGGTGCAGGAAAAAAAATAGTTATATTTATATTGCAACTAATTAAAAAACATGGATATAATATAGCGAAGCTTAAAGTTGAATCTAACAATAAGTCAGCCTTAAACCTCTATTTAGATATAGGATTTGAAATTGTAAGCGAGGAATGTGTTATTTAATCCAAAATAGAAAACATTATTTAAAGCCAAAATAAAATTATATATTGCATTATAGCTTATTTTAATTAGATATAGTTACTAGCTCTTTAAAAATATGGATTTATCATAGGCAATCATAGTTTTACAATTATTATTTTAAGTATACACTATTAGTTAGGAGGTAAGGTTATGGAGAACATCATAAATGATATTATACTTTTTGATAAAGAATGTGAAGACTATAAAAAAATAAAAGAAGAGGAGATTCAGAAAGAAAATCGAGAATTTGAAGAATCTTTAAAAGTTATTTATGAAAAAGAAGAAAAGATACTAGAAACTGAAAAAAATAAAATTACATTGAAGTATGATGAAATATTAAAAGAAGAATCTTCTAAAATTGAAAAAAAAAGTACAGAGGACACTGAAAAACTAAAACAGTCTTTTGAAAAAATTAAGACGTTGGTTTCAAAAGATATATTTAAGTTATTGATTGATTTGAGGAATTAATATGCTATCAAGTGGAATATTTCATGCTCTTAATAGCAAGACAAAAAATTTAAAAGGCAGACTGTTATCTAAAAACAATTTTAAAGATATAATTGACCTTGCCACAGTTCAAGATATTGCGAATTATTTAACATTAAATTCTTATTATGGCAATGCTTTTAAAGGCTATGATATTAAAGATTTAAATAGAGAGAAAATCGAAATCTTGCTAAATTTACAATTTGCAAAATATATGAGTAAATTTCGCAGTTATTTGAGTGGAGATTATAAATCGCTCTTGGAAGCTTTGTTTATCAAGTATGAGGTAGATGATTTAAAAACAATAATTAGAGGTGTTTTTTTAAATAAAAATAAAGAAGATATCAGAAAATTAATAGCATATAAATGTGAGCTTAATAAATTGAATTATGATAGTTTAATTGAAAGCAATAGTGTAGAAGAATTATTTGAAAAATTAAAAGGGACTATATACCAAAATCATATCAAAGGTTCTTTTGATCATATATATGATGAAGGATTATTTAATGTGGAAATGTCATTAGATTTTGCATATTATAGTAAAGTAAGACATGTTTTATCTAAGATACAAGGCAATGATACTATGAGAAAAATATTAGGGATTGAATGCGATCTCCTAAATCTGGTATGGATTTATAGAAGTAAAAAATATTATTCTCTTTCTCCAGAGTTAATTTTTAACTATACAATTTATGATCATTATAGATTTACGCCTTCTTCTATTAAGACATTATGTTATTCAAAAGATTTAGAAGAATTTCATTTAAATATAATTAAAGAGTATACAGGTTTAATCGACATTGGTAGAGATGATTTTAAAAATGAGTTAGCAGTGTTTTCTTATAGGCATAAGGAAATTAAAAGAATTGCTAAAGAAAATGAAGTTGATTTTGCTACTATTTTTTCGTTTTTAGAATTGTACAAAATTGAAATTGATACCATCGTTAGTATACTTGAATGTAAGAGATATAATCACAATATAGCAGATTTATATGATTTGCTAAATTAAGAGGTGCAGTAATATGGCAGTAGAAAAAATGTATTTAACACTGGTTTCTGGACATAAGAGCAAAATAGAATCAGCTCTGAGTTCAATAGTTACAATGGGCTGTTTTCATGCTGTGAACACCTTTAATAGTATCAGTTACATGAATGAACATATTTATGATAATGATGAAATTAAAATAGATGCTAAAGTCATAAGAAATATTCAAGCATTAACTGAAAACAAAATTGAATATATATACAAAGAAAAGATTGAAAAAATATATGATGAGATTTTAATGAGTATTCCTAATATTAGTGACAAAGTAATGCTGCAAAAAGATAGAATTCTTTTAAATGATTATGAAAATGTAAAAGAGAAAATCGATTTATTATTTAAGGAATATTCATCAATAAAAGAAAAAATCTCAAATAATGATTTGGAATTAATTGAACTAGATAAAAACATGAGAACACTAGAATCAATGTTAAATATAGATTTAGATTTTTCTAAGTTTATCGATTTAAACTATATGAATTTTGGTATTTATAGCGTCACAAAAGATAATTTTATGAAAATCAGAGCAAACTATGAAAATATCCCATCTATATTGATAAAGGCTTTAAATGAAAAGGACGAGTATGTCTATTTGACTTTCACTCCTAAAGATAATATTGATGAAGCTGGCAAAATATTCAGGTCTTTAAATATGGTTAGTCTAAATATGATTAAAAACTTTAACGGGAAACCAAAGGATGTTTATGAGCAATATAAAATTAGCCATGAAGCTTTAAAAGCAGAAAATATTAAATGCAATGAAGAAATGAATGATTTTATTATGAAGAACTACAATTTAATAGTTTCATTGCTTGAAAGTCTAAATTTAATTGAAAAGAATTCCAGTTTAAGGACAAGTGCATGCATAAGCGATGAAAGCTTTTTTATTTCAGGATGGGTAAATAAAAATAAAATTCATGAATTTGAAGAAGTATTTAAGGAGAGCAAAGATTTTTTTGTAACCAAAATTGGATCTGATGAATTAAACAAAAAGAATTTTGTTCCACCAACAAGTCTTAAAAATAAGCATATATTTAAATCATTTGAAGTTTTGATTAAAATGTTTGGAATACCATCTTATAATGAACTCGATCCCACTGTGTTTTTTGCATTGACATATACTTTGATGTTTGGACTTATGTTTGGTGATATTGGTCAAGGATTTATATTCTTTGTCGCTGGATTAATATTGTATTTTAAACTTAGAAGAACTAGTTTAGGTGGCATAGTTACATGCTTAGGAATGTCTTCAATGATATTTGGAATGGTATATGGAAGTTTTTTTGGAGTAGAAATTCAAAAATTTTATTTGGTAAAGCCCATGGAGAATGTGAACAATGTCTTAATTACATCAATAGGTTTTGGTGTATTCCTTCTTACAGTCTCATATGTATTGCATCTTTTTAATAGTTTAAAGAAAAGAGATTATGAATCTGCTTTTTTCAGCAAAGAAGGAATAGCAGGACTACTATTGTTCCTTGGGTTAATACTTTTCGTCGTTACAAAATTTTTAAATATTGCTACTATGCCAACTTTAGTATGGATATTATTTTTTATCATTTTAATCTTGCTTATATTGCTGAGAAGCCCTTTTTGGAATTTGATATCTGAAAAAAAATTTAAATTTAATGAGAAGAAAGGGGATTACTTTATAGAAAATGGATTTGGAATATTTGAACTTTTTTTAAGCATATTATCAAATACTCTATCATTCATAAGGGTAGGAGCCTTTGCATTAAACCATGTTGGGCTGTTTTTAGCGGTTTCAAGTATATCAAATATGATAAGCGGTAACAAATTTGGATTTGGAAGCATAATAGTATATATCATAGGAAATATAATTATAATTGTGCTTGAAGGGCTAGTCGTTTTTATACAAGGACTTAGGCTTGAATATTATGAACTTTTTAGTAAATATTTTGAAGGTCGAGGGAGCGAATTTAAACCAATCGATTTGGATTATATGGTCGACGAGAACGTAAAGAAAAAGACAATAGAGTCTATAATGAATCATTAATTTAGGAGGTAAAGTATGATATTTTTAGCGATTTCGTTAGTATTAGTATTTATTTTAGTGGTGTGTACTGTTGTATATGGAGTTATTAAGAAAAAGAGAGCTTCTTTTTACAAGAGCTCTTTAAAGAGGGTTTTAAAAGTAAATATGATAGCATTTACATCTGTTGTAAGTTTTTCTATTTTATTTTTGATACCTAAAATTATTTTAGGCTTAACAAGCACTGTAGGAACTGCTCAAACTGCGGCTGCAACTGCGAATCCTGCTGCTGGACTTGGTTATATTGCAAGTGGTATATGTACTGGTCTTGCATGCGTTGGCTCTGGTTATGCCGTTGGTCACGTTGGTGCAGCAGGTATTGGAGCCATGTCAGAAGATCAAACATTATTTGGTAAGACCCTCATATATGTTGGTCTGGGGGAAGGAATCGCAATTTATGGACTTTTAATATCTATTTTAATACTCTTCAGATTATAAGGTGAAATTATGAAATCTTATTTAATAAGCGATAATGTAGATACTCTGGTTGGTATGGCGATAGTAGGCATCAAAGGGGAAGTTATTCATGACAGGAATGAAGTGATAAGAAAATTAAATGAATTAAAAAAAAATCCTCAAATTTATATGATTTTACTGACTGAAAAAATTTCTGCACTTATTCCAAATGAAGTCAGGGAATTGAAGCTTTCTAAGAAAGGTCCTTTAGTTGTAGAGATACCAGATAGACATGGTAGTATGAGGGATGATGATTGGCTAATGGGTTATGTTAAAGAGGCTGTTGGGTTAAAATTATAAAGAAGGTGGATTTTTATGACACTTGAAGAAAAGTTAGTAAATTTTTCAAAGGAGATTAAAGAAAAAATCGATGGTGAATATGATGAAAAGCTCTCTAAGATGAAAGAAGATAATGATTTGAAATTGTCTTCAAAAAAATTAGAACTAGAGAGGATGAGGGAAAAACAGATACAGGAATTTGATGAGTCCAATGATATTAGGGTAAAAAAGACAATTTCATTAAAGAAACAAGATGCAAATAGACAAATTTCTGATTTAAAGAAGGAAATGTTTAATGCTGTACTAAATGAAGTTACCGATAAACTAACTGATTTTATGAAAAGCGATTTTTATCCTAAATATTTAAACGATCTATTTATTTCTACTGAGAGTAGCCTTTCTAAAGGAAATTATGAGGTTTATGTTCTACGTCGAGATGCTGATATAGTTAAAAAAATTATCGATGAAAATAAAAAGGAAAATTTCACATTCAATTTAATTGAAATTGAAGAGAATATATTAGGTGGAATGATATTTAAAAGTGTAGAAAAAGGATTTGAAATTGATAATTCATTGAGATTTAAGCTGGATAATATAGATAATGATATTCATGCTTCTATCACAAAGAAGCTAGAGGTGGGAAATGGTCAATAATGGATATATATTTGGCATCAACGGCCCAGTGGTTAAAGCTAAAAATATGACTGGTTTTAAAATGAGAGAGATGGTATTGGTTGGCATTAAAAAACTGATTGGTGAGATAATAATCTTAGAAGGTGATTATGCCACAATACAGGTCTATGAAGATACTTCCGGTGTAAGAGTGGGAGAATCTGTTGAATCTACTGGCAATCTTCTCTCTCTCAAGCTTGGACCAGGACTTTTAAATAATATTTTTGATGGTATTGAGCGCCCACTTGAAAAGCTTAATTCTATTAGGTATGGTTTTTTACCGGAGGGAGTTGGATTAATATCTATAGATCCTGATAAAGAATGGGATGTGGATATTAAGGTTAACTTGTCTGATGAGTTAAAAGGAGGAGATATTTATG
>Ga0209629_10004657_pt1 | contig 10205 bp, 6 predicted proteins | sample TergutCu122P5_FD_187286 | JGI IMG/M metagenome (GOLD analysis project Ga0209629, IMG submission 187286) | Cubitermes ugandensis P5 segment gut microbial communities from Kakamega Forest, Kenya - Cu122 P5 (SPAdes) (version 2) | ecosystem: Host-associated > Arthropoda: Insects > Digestive system >... | reverse complement strand
GTATATATATATATATATATATATATATATATATATATATATATATATTTACAAAAATATAATGTGATGCGCTTTTTTGAGGATATATCATTTTGATAGAAGGTGTGTTTGTAACCTAGCTTTCTAGTAATGTGGGAATCTCAATTTGACGAATTGTGTGGGTTATGACAAATTGCTGTTTTAGAGCGATACTCACCCCTTATATCAGTGACATTTAACAGTCTTTTTTTGTGCATGGTGTTAGAATTTATTCTGGAGCAGTAGGCCTGTATTACACATGAGGAATAGACAGAGCATGAATTAGTAATAACTTCTTTTATCAAGGATGATTCATTATGTTAATTAATTTGTCTTTTTGGTTAGATAATAAAACATTGTTTCTAACAAAGCAAGAATTGGGTACCAGTGGCTGGTGGTGGTAGTGATAGCTTACAGCTGCCAACTATTGATAGTGTGTGACGGGTCATCCAGTTATTTACCCAAAGATGCACCTACTTTGGTAGTCAAACTTTTCTATGTAGTAGTCTATGCTGAACAGTTTTTAGACAACATTTTTCAAGTGTATATTGTTTGATAGCCTTTTTATTCATTTTGTAAAGTTCAAGGTAGCCAGCAAGGAAACATTGAAATTAATCTTGACAACAAAACTTCTTTCCCAGTTTGAATTATTTTTATCTGATTTCCTTTTGCTGTTTCATAGTATTTGAAAATGAATTAAAATTTTTTGGTATATGATGTTCTTGTGACTGCAGTGTCTTTATTGTCATATTGAGTATCTCCATCCTTGAGGAGTTAAATGAGTTCAACAATTTTCCTTTTGAGAGTTCAGAACTTCTTGAACATCATTTTTGTGAACTTATGCAACCCCACTTTCAACTGGCAGCTTCACAAATTTTTTTCTTGAATACCTTCATTAGTTGCATCAGAGCTGGGGAAAGTACCATGTTTACCTGAACACAAGACAATTCTAATCTAAGATGACTCCCTCCAAAAAAATACGTCTGCCAAGGGAAAATGTATTTTTTACAAATCTAAGATGACACCCTAAAAATAAAATGTCTGCTAAGAAGAAATATCTTACTGTTAACTTCATACACTTAATACACAAAGCATGTCAGATTCTATCTACCTTTACTAATCACTGTTGCTATCGCCATCTTCATTCAGTGCCTTTATCTTCCTCACACTAACTCCTAACATTCCCATCCTCTTCACTGCCATTCCACACCATTATCATCATCATCACCATCATCATTATCAGCCTCATCCACTGCATTTGATGTACAGCATTTTTAAAACCCTTCATTTTCCTTCCATGTGTTGCGCTGCCATGCTGTTACAATCCACACTGACTAAATATCACATTTATATTTCTTGGTTTATCAAATTGCTTGAACCCATGAAGATTCACAGTGTTCTCCACAGACAGTGTTAATGGTGTTAAGAATTTAAATATATGTGTTCTGGATTTTTGTGTTGTGTCAGTGGTCTGATCATTTTGAGTTCATGGCTCTTTTTGTGGTTTTAGATTGTGGATGGTCCAGATTTTATTTTTGAGTCTTGTAGTTAATTTTTATTTTTCAATAGCCATTTTCTTGTTTATGCTCTCAGACTTGATATGTTCTCAGGTACATATCTTAACAAGTTACTGTGTCTGAGGTGCCCAGTGATTGAAAATAATTTGATCTAAGGGGTCTACCAGGTTAGGTGCTTTTTTGCCTGAAAACAGAAACAGAGCCGGTTTCCAATATGTCATGCACCTTTTAGAAATTGAAGGACGGACGAAGTCATTTCAAAAGAAGATTGTGTCAGTTAATTTCTGTGTGCTGTGTTCAAAAACCCTTGAAGCTGGGACCAATAATTTGTCCTGTAATGTCAGTACGGTATTACCACTCTGTGCTGCATAATATTTTAGAAGAGTGCATATCTCACATGATTTGGTGGTGCAGGCCTTTATTTGGCTGCACACGGTCCAATGCAGAGCGATCCGGTTGACTACGGTCCTGTTTGGCGGGTCATACATGAATTTTGGACCACCTAGCATATTTAAGCACCAGATTTAAGGAAAAAACCTTGTTTTGCATTCAAGTGAATACAGTATGTGTAAACTTTGGCAGCAAGGTTTTTTACATGCTGTTATTTATTTATTTATTTATTTATTTATTTATTTATTTATTTATTTATTTATTTATTTGTGCTTGTGACATCCGGTCTTGTTATTTTTGTGCTGCATTTCTTCAACCATTCTTGAGCTATTGGCTTGCTTTCACCATCAGATTCTGAAACGTGGTATCTCATGACCAGTTGTAAATAATATAGCTTGCAAGTCGCTATTAAACCTTCGTACATTGGCTGGAGGATGGAGTGGTTTTGAGAGGTAACAAAATGACTTTAATATTGTGAGATAAACAGGTAAGTCATCAGTCACAATGCAACTTGTATTCTCTTTCAGAGGCATTGGCTACATGTTTTGGATTAAATAATCCATCCTCAGGCCCTTATACACAACAAATAGCAGGTATAATGTAATGACATGTCAACATGTTGTGAGATTTGAGTTTCTCACAGTGGTGTTGGTGATGATTCAAGTCTTCTTGGATATTATGACATGTAAACTGGTAAAATGGTGCAAGAGAATGCAATTCACCAAGCTCACAGACAAGCCACTTGCTTGGACCTCATATGAGCAGAAAGAGTTCACTTTTTGCCTCACCAATAGTATTTTGTTGAGGTTTCTTTTTGGCATGTTGCCATACTGTTATCTGTCAGTATCATATTATATTAAGTGTGTGTTGATGTGACATGACATACACGAACAAATTAAATCCAGCACTATGTTAGATATTTGACTGAGGAGATTTGCAAATTTTCCAACCACGTACTTAAGTATTTTAACATAGACTGTACTGATAAACACTGCAGAAGACTGTGATTTGTATGTTGGGGGAAAGTGGATACCAAATGAACTTTGCTCCATTGTAACTGAACAAGTATCCACAAAGACCTGATATGCTTTGGAACAAACTCCTGCTACACCAAATAAACCTCCTAGTTGCTTTGCATACATTAAGAAACTTCCCTGTTTGGTGTGCTACTGATGATTTGATGCTCTATTGTTCAGTATCCTCTATCCGGCTGGGGCTAGGGTTTGGAGTACAAACCAATCAGGTTAGTGGGCAGAGTAAAGGGATCAATGAACTTGACCTAGGCTGTCTATTGACAGTTGTGGAGATTGTTTTAGTATACTTATTATCAGCTGCCATGTTCAGCTTAACATGAGGCCAGCCTCTCTGTTGAAGTTTCTGGGATCTCTATTACTTCTGTCACTGTACAGTCCATGTAGGTGGTAATCCTAGTCAATCTGTTTTTTAAAATGGAATTTCATGTCTTCTGTTTTGTATGTTTTTTGTTACAGCAGATTTTTCTGACTGGCCATGGCATAGGTGTTTTATATGTTCTTGACATCTGGTGTCAGTTGTCCTAGAGGGCTGGCACACATACACTTTGCCACATTCACATGGGATGAAGAACATGCCACATGTTCTCAGACCTAGATCATCCTTGCCTGGTCTTAAGATGCTTATGGTTTTCTTCACTGGAATATGAATTGTTTTGATATTATATTTAGCCAGTAGCCTGCTTAAATTGGTTGTGAAGTGCTGCTATGGAAGTCAGACAACCCCAGTAGGTTTTTCAGTTGCTGCCTGAGGGTTGTTCTTGGTGTGTAGGGCTTGTTGAATGTCCCAACTGCTGTATCCATTTTTCTTGAATGTGTTGTTTTAGGTGCTGTATGTCTTCCTGTAGGCTATCATCACAGATGGTTTGTGCATGGTGGATGAGAGTAGAGGGAACAACTTTTTTTTTTTTTTTGCCAGATTATACTCAGAATCAGCATGTAGATGCAAGCCTGTATGTGTAGTTTTTTGTATACACTGTGGGATACCCACATGGTGTATAGAAACTGTACATTCCATCTCGAACCCTGGCCAGACAGAGGTATATGTACCAAACAGCAGGGTATCTAGTCATCAGTTGCACCCTGAAGAGACGGGGACAGAGTCAGTCCCTGAAATGGAATATATTCACGCCTTGACATGGCCATCTGCCCAAGAAGATTGCATTGAAGTTACTTAATTACTCAAGTGCAATGTATTGATGTCAGACAGATTTATAGAAACTGAATGAACATTTTTGTCTTGTAGGATTATATGGGCCCCATTTTGGAAGCTGTTAGAACTCAAAACTCAGAACAAGCACAAGAATGGTCCCACTCAGAGCATTGGGCTACAGTTGAGCAGCTGATTGCAGCAAGTTTATCATCTCCACCGCATTCACGCCCGCAAAGTGTGGCATTTGCTGAAGTGGGTACAGTAGGTGGTGGTACAGATAACAGTGATAACAGGCTGGTTAGGAGAAATGACCATCCCGTCACTAGCCAGGAAGACCCTGGCCCGCTCTGGACTTGTCCACATTGCACATACCTTAACTCTGCAGAGCTTGGCAGCTGTGAGATGTGTAGCCTGCCAAGACAGACTAGTAGACTGTCTCATCTCTAGGTCTCACTAGTGGGAGAACTCAGTTGAAATACTGTATTCACTCATGTGTATTCCACACTTTAATTTTGTACTAACAGATAATGCAGAATCTCGTAACTGCTTCTTTCTATTTTTCCAGAAACTTGTTTTCATATTTGCAGAATTATGTAGCACTGAAGTTAGATGTGTAAACTATAGCATCAGAAGGACAACCACATTGGTAAACTATGGTATGAAATTTAATTGAGCATTAGGTACGCAAGAGTGAATGCAGTGTGTCATTTGCTAGCACAGTTATTGATCTCTATGCAGTTTGCTGGGCTTTGTGTTTAATGCATGGTTACAAAACCATTTTGAGTCCAAATGAGTTGATTTATGGATGCTCAGTTGATGTATTTTATTCTCATTAATGCTTTTATGCACCAACCTTGGATTTTCAGCATCAGACATACATTCAGTTTTTTTGTATTTGAAAGAGGCCAGATAAGAATATATTGGAAAATAGAAGGCTGATAACTGTTACAGTATCAAAAACTGTAGATTTGAATGTGTTGAAACAGTCAAACATTGTTTTTGTTAGTCTTCATGCAGTGAATGAGTGTCCTAGGTGTCAGGAAATGAAGCAGGGTTAATAGTATACATACATTTTTTAACATTGCATGTCTGAACTCCACAACAGCCTGTAACATAACATAAAATATGTGCTGCAAATGTTGTTGCAATGCTTTTTTACCAGTGGCTCTTCCTAGATCTGGCACATGTTGATTAGTTATAAATTTTTCTTTGCAGCATAAAACGTAAGTTTGTTACTTTTGGCCATTTATATCCCAGAAAGTCGCAAAAAGGTTAGTAGGGCTTAGTTTTGAAGTGGAAATTAGATCCGTAAACATCCTATTAAAGAAACTGTTGACCAGTGTTTCAGGTTATGTTCGGTGTTGCAAATGTCAGATGTTTTACAGGTTTTTAAGTGCTTTGTATAGGAGTGATCTGCATAGTGAGGCCACATCAGTTCTCAGATTTTGTTACATACCAGAGATAGGTCAATGAATTGTCCTTTTATTAATGGACAGTATATTTCTTTACAACTGTATGAGCTCAAAATGTGTTTCTTGCTGTGTACTTATGATTGAAATGGTTTGCAAATTTAGTTATTTTGTCATGTTGGTAAAGCTGTCACTGTTTCATATCCCATGATACTAAAAACTGAAATTTTATAGTTATCCAGTGAATGAATGGTCTGAAACATTTCTGTGTCATATGTTTCTTGTAACTCAGATTTATAAAAATTACTGAATTTTAGTGGAACATTTTTTCACATTAAATGTAGTTCAAACAAGATAGTTCAGTTTTCTCATCATTACATAATGTGAGATCAAATTGTTGGTTGCAAGTATTGAGGTTTTTGCATTGGTTTAGCTGAGGATTCCATAGGATATGATGCTGCATCAGTGGGGTAATTGGATCCTTACATTTTGAGGCAACATAATATCTTTATCTTCAAGGGTTAAAATGTCTTAGAAGAGTGACAGCATCATATCCCACAAGAACATAATCCTGATTCATTACATTATTTATTTTGTATTATTAGCAGACTAATTTAAGTTATTTATCTTTTAGTAGTTCAACCAGTCAACATCACTGTCCTATTAATGCTTCTACAGCATTATGTTTGCATTAATACTGTATGGTCAGTGTTACCCTGCCCCTCTCCAAGAGGAAATGGTGGTAGTACACACAAGATGAAACCGACCTCAAATGCATCTAGAGCTTATAGGTGCTAGTACTGCACATCATTATGTACTGTTCAAAAACTAGCACTGAATATAAGTCTTGTGTGATCTTCATTTCTGAGAGTAAAAGATTCAGTGTATGGTATCTGCTCAGCCTTTTTCACCTGCCCCATAATAAATTAAGTACTGATTAATAACATGAAATGGAATTATGGCTGTGACATCATATGCAAAAGTGATTTTTTTTTAACATCTCAGTGTCTGTTTACCTCTATCATAAAGGAATCTGCCATGTTCAGTATCTGTCAACAAATTCTGGATTATTGAACATATCTGCTGCATAGATGATATATTTCATCTGGTATCAGTGTCTTGTATAGGGTTATACTTCCATAACTTTTTCTTGTATCTACCGTAAAAGTTTAAATTAGTGTATATTGGGAAAAGAAGAAAGATGAGAAGAAGAAAAGAAGAAACCCTGTTGGTTAGGGTGTAACATGAAACTTACTTCATCTTACACCACTAAAGTTAACTATTTTTGGTTGTGTTTCACTGCAATTTGCAGACATCTTCAGAATATGTTAGTTTTGTTATGTGTCAGAAGTTGAATAGTGAAATGGTTAAGTCTTTGTTCCTGTGGTAACATTTAATTTTCATTTGAGCATTTTTTTTGGGGGGGGGGGCATTTGATTGTCTGCAGTGTTTGAAGTATTATTTTTTGACTGTTATATTCTTTATTATGTACCAAATTATTGTTCAATTTATGTCACATGGCCTTTCATTTACAGATGAACATCATTTGATTGTCTGCAGTGTGTAAAAATAATTATGTACTGATTGATGATAGTGTCTGTTGTTTCTCTGAAACTCTTGTATCTACAGTACACAGTTCCACTCAAGTGGGGTGAAATAAACATATGGGTGAAGTCTGAAATTTACCAAGTTACATATTCAGACATTGTCTCAAACATGTAGTCAATGCCCATTTTGTTCATAAACAAAACTAAACACATGTGTGTCTCAAAACTTAAAAAGATCAGAAGAACCTTTATTTCAACCCAAAAATATAATACTATCTTCATTTTTTTAGAAGTCTACCAAATAGCAACTTGATAACAAAAATTCTAAGGGATATCATAATTCTGTTGCCTGATAACACAATTATGGCATCCTTGAATGTGGACCAGTTTTTCCAGAATTTAGTGTTTTTTTAGCCAGAAGTGATGTTTGATTTTCATACAAAACTATTTATTATTCCCTGAATTATGAGGCTGCTTTTAAGAAATCTCTTTCCACTTTTGCTATAGTGATCTTAGCAAAAGCACTCGGCCAGTTCCATTTCAGAAACAAAACATGAATTAGTGCTAACTTATATTATCCTTTCTCCTTAGAATACATAACAGTGCTTGGGAAGTGTATCCATAATACTTTCTACGATGAAATATTATAAGCTTTAATGATCACATTTCTGTACCTGGATGGCAGGATGATATGCATATTGATGTATGAGGTGCTACCCAAAATTTCCGAGAATTTGCTCGTAATAACATGAATACTTATTTTAAGTCCTAATTTCCACCGCCACCTTAGAAGTAGTCACCTTGGGCTTGTATACAACGATCCCAACGATTTTGCCATTTTTTGAAGCACTCATTGAAGTCTGCTGGCGTTAGCGTGTTTAGTATCTGTTGCGATTCTGCTTGGATCTCTTCAATGGATAAGAAATGCCACCCTTTCAACCGGAGTTTCATTTTAGGGAACACGTAGAAATCGCAGGGGGCCAGGTCAGGTGAGTAGGCAGGGTGGGGAACAGTGGTCATGTTATTTTTTGTCAGGAATGCCCTCACAACGAGCGAGGTGTGTGCAGGCGCATTGTAATGGTGCAACAACTTGTCTCCGTTCTTCCACATCGCAGGCCGTTTGCGCCTCACACTTTCCCTCACTCGTCTCAAAACCTCGCAGTAAAACATCCCATTGACAGTCTGACCAGATGGAACAAACTCCTTATGCACAATTCCTCGAATGTATTTAAAAAAAAAATTCAGCATTGGCTTGATGTTGCTGCGAACTTGGCGCGCTTTTTTCGGTCACGGAGAGGATGGCGTCTTCCATTGCGAAGACTTCTGCTTTGTTTCCGGGTTATAATCGTACAGCCATGATTCATCACCAGTTATGACCCTGGACAGGAACTTAGGATCATATCTAACTGCTTCTTGCAGCTCGGTGCACACCTGAACCCGATGGTCTCGCTGGTCATTGTTCAAGAGACGAGAAATAAACTTTGCTGCAATTCGTCTCATATTCAGTTCATCCGCTCGAATGCTTTGACATGACCCGTATGACAGTCCAAAGCAATTACAGACATCATGGATAGTCTGTCTTCTAGGATAACTTAACGCACTTTCGTAATCATTTCCGGAGTTATGCATGTGGACGGTCGACCAGAATGTACGTATATCATCTTCCACAGATTCCCGGCCATCTTTCAAACGCTTAACCCACTCAAATGTTCTCGCTTGGCTTAAAGCTTGCTCACCAAAGGCCTCCTTTAGCTTTCGGTGGGTTTCAGCTGCAGTTTTTTGAGCTTCAAGCAAAATGTAATGCAAATTCTTTGCTCCTTAACATCCGCCATTTCGATATTAACAGACACACATGAAAACGGTGTAAAGAAAACAGCCAAAACTCGGAAACACGTGCACTTATAAAGATGCCAGTTGGCTGAATGACGGTTGAAAAATACAGCAAGAGGCACCTAGCGGCGCAAGTTCGTAGCACCAATGGTTTGCGCAGTATATTCAAATTCCCGGAAATTTTGGGTAGCACCTCGTATGATGACTTTCATTGAGGTTGAGTATGTCCTCATGTTAAAGTTTTTGAAACTTGTAACTCCACTGTCTGTGAAACTACCAACAATCTAATTCTGGGCATGAAACTCTCAGTGATAATTGTATGGATCAATTTTTACAGCCAAAAAATTTCATGCTTAAGTTTGTAGAGTCATCTTGACACTGAAACAATGAACACAGCAAACTGTTTGGAAAGAAAATATACATACAAGAAATATCGCATGCAGGTACTTACTTTGCAATTAATTACATATTTTGATTGTGTATGCTTGACACATATATACAAACAACAGCATCCAATTGCACCACATTCTTGGTTTAGGTACTTTTCTTGGACAATACAAATGTGATAAATTCTGTAATAAATTGTGTTTACAGATAAACAGATTTACTGATTTTGGCACTTGTACACATTTTGATTCAAGATGGTTTTACAGTACATGAAAATGAAAGTGTAGTACAGTTATCTCACAGTCAAGTTTGTATGATATTCGCCTCTATTTTCAGGTGCACATAAAAAAAAGGATACTTTGTCTAGTTACCGAAATCAGTATTTCAGGATGAGAGATATGTAGCGATCATAAAAATCCCGATTTTTAAGAATGTTCAAGCACTGTTTTTCACAAGAGCCTGACTTGGACCTTGTAACACATCCTGTTACTAGCTATCCAAGTGTAAAACGTTTTTTATCTTGCTTTTACCCCATATTTGTATAACAAAAGTTTTATTTTATACTTATCCAACTTGTTTCATTATATTTTAATACTAGTTTGTATTCTTAGGCTGCTGTGCCTTTTTGTGATCACCCTGGTTGATACAAGAAATGTATTTTTCCTGTTCTCCAGTACCCATTTCCTGTCCACTTTCATTAACCCATTGGGACACCATTTAGTATAACACATGACGCACCTATAGACACTAATTTTTTAACCCTTCAGCGTGGGGCATTTAAATCCCAGTTCAGGCAAAAATGGCAATTTTGTACATCTGTATTTTATTCATGCAAATTAATTTTTATTGACTTCAATACATACCCCTGTTGTGCTGTGATGTTGGGTTGGTCCCTGAAGTGCTTATTTATAAGTTTTTTGGGG
>Ga0209629_10004656_pt1 | contig 10205 bp, 10 predicted proteins | sample TergutCu122P5_FD_187286 | JGI IMG/M metagenome (GOLD analysis project Ga0209629, IMG submission 187286) | Cubitermes ugandensis P5 segment gut microbial communities from Kakamega Forest, Kenya - Cu122 P5 (SPAdes) (version 2) | ecosystem: Host-associated > Arthropoda: Insects > Digestive system... | reverse complement strand
GACAAAATCGTTCAGTTTTTTGTTGGTCGAAGTCATGATTTCATCTTTAGTTCCTTCCCAAGCTTTTTCACCTTCATAAATAAAGATAATTTTTTCTCCGATATTCATAACGGAGTTCATATCGTGCGTATTGATGACTGTCGTGATATTATATTCTTTCGTAATATCATGAATTAAATCGTCAATCAATAACGAAGTTTTAGGGTCTAATCCCGAATTGGGTTCATCGCAGAAAAGGTAATCGGGATTCAGAGCGATTGCGCGGGCAATAGCCGTGCGTTTCATCATTCCTCCACTGAGTTCGCCCGTATTCAAGTTGCCCGCATCTTTCAAATTAACTCTTTCCAGACAAAATTTCGCCCGCTTTTCGCGTTCTTTTTTACTGTCGCGGGTAAACATGGTTAAAGGAAACATCACATTTTCCAAAACCGTCATCGAATCAAACAGAGCGGAGCCTTGAAACAGCATGCCCATTTCCCGCCTAAGGCTTTTCAACTCATACTTGTTCATGGTCATCAAGTTGCGTTTGTCATACAGGATTTCTCCGGATTCGGGACGCAGTAATCCTATTAATGATTTCATCAAAACCGTTTTACCGGAACCGCTTCGTCCGATAATCAGATTGGTTTTCCCTTTATCGAAAACCGTTGAAATATCTTTTAATACGGTTTTATCATCGAACGATTTGTATATGTTTTTTACCCGAATCATTTGGCAAGCATTAACTGAGTTATTATCAAGTCGAAAGTTAAAATCAAAACGCTGCTCATCACGACGGAATCCGTACTTGCTTTCCCAACCTGCAAGGCGCCGCCTTTAACGTAATAACCGTAATAAGAAGCGATTGATGATATGATAAATGCAAATGCCATGGATTTAACTATGGAATAGCCGATATAAAACGGCTGAAACCAATAGCGCAATCCGTATTCATATTTGGCAACTGTTATGATGCCCGTAGATATGGCTGTGATATATCCTCCGAGTATTCCGGCGAACATACTGAAAATTACCAATACGGGAATAAAAACGACAAATGCCACTATTTTTGGAAGAATCAAATAATTAGCAGAGTTAACGCCCATAATCTCCAGAGCGTCTATTTGCTCCGTAACCCGCATGGTACCTAATTCGGATGCAATATTTGAACCAACTTTCCCCGCTAAAATCAAGCACATTATTGTTGATGAAAACTCCAGCAGAATAGTCTCCCTTGTAATATAACCTACTGTAAAGTCCGGAATAATAGGCGATTTAATATTCAGTGAAACTTGAATGGTTAAGACAGCACCGATGAAAGTGGAAATAAATATAACAATCCAAAGCGAATCTACGCCCAACTTGGATATTTCTTTTATCGTCTGTTTGAAAAATACGCTCCAGCGCTCGGGGACTGTTAATGTCCGCAGCATCAAGATTACATACTGCCCGAATTTATGCATCATTCTTTCTTCTGTATTTTCGGGTACAAATGTAATGATTTTTTTGTACTTTTGCTGCAAAAACAGATTGAAGTCTTATGGAACAAATGATTCTTCGTACAGAAGATTTGGTAAAAAGATACAGAAATCGCACCGTTGTGAATCATGTATCGATTCAAGTAAAGCAGGGAGAGATTGTCGGTTTGCTGGGTCCTAACGGCGCGGGAAAAACAACTACTTTCTATATGACCGTCGGATTGGTTACTCCGAATCAAGGGAAAATCTTCTTAGAAGATATGGATATTACGCAGTTTCCGGTTTACAAACGGGCGAGAAACGGAATAGGCTATTTGGCGCAGGAAGCTTCCGTTTTCCGTAAACTGTCGGTCGAGGATAATATTCGGGCGATCCTGGAAATGACGAAACAGTCGGATGTTTACCAAAAAGAAAAATTGGAAAGTCTGATTGCCGAATTCGGGCTCCAAAAAGTTCGAAAGAATTTGGGCGACCAATTATCCGGAGGCGAACGCCGGCGGGTGGAAATCGCACGGTGTCTGGCTATCGACCCGAAATTCATCATGCTCGACGAACCGTTTGCAGGCATCGACCCGATTGCCGTTCAAGATATTCAGCAAATTGTAGGTAAACTGAAACTTAAAAATATCGGAATTTTGATTACCGACCATAATGTCCACGAGACCTTAAGTATCACCGATCGTGCTTATCTTTTGTTTGAGGGAAAAGTCTTATATCAAGGCACCGCTGAGGAATTAGCCGAAAATCCCATTGTTAGGGAAAAATATTTAGGTCGCGATTTTGAATTAAGAAAGAAAGCGATTTGAGAATTTGTCATGGGCTGTGTCAAAAGTGCAGTGTCATTGCGGACGGAGCGGAGCGGAGATCCGCAATCCCCTAATGATTAGCAGGAGATTGCGGGTCAAGCCCGCAATGACAACAAACAATCAAGGGATCCCGCGTCAAGCGCGGGATGACAATCATTTATGAATTATTATAAATGCTTGATAATTTGTTGAATCCGTAATAGGACAGAGACTTAGATAACCGCTTCGAATACGTTCGTTTTCTATTATTAAAGGATATTGTTTTTGTAATTGTTCATGTTTTTGAAGAGTGGTTTGCGAATTACGACTATACTCAATGAAAAACTCGCCTTGCGAATCGGGATGTATATATTTTTCAAACAAACGAACAGCCAAATACCCCATGCTCTTCCGCATATTGATTTCTACGCATGGATGTAAACGATAGGAATCGCCGGCTTTATATATCAACATATCAACTCCGACTGAGCCTTGATAGTAAGGCGCGTACATTTCTCGGATTATTTCGATTAAAGCTATCCGAGTTTTTAATAATAAATCTGCTTCAATTAAGTCGTTAATTTGCTTTTCCGATTGTTGTTGTCCCACTAACCTGCTTTTTTCATACGCACCTTTGCCGTTTGTTTGAAAAACGGAATAGCCGATAAACTTTGTATCTCCTTGATTGGTAATCTCAAAGTGCATGGAAAAATCCATAGTTTTATCCAATGCTTTTTCAACGGAAACCTGGCTTTGCTTTTTCAACATTCCGCCGAGTATCTGTCTTTCCGATTGCGCCAACTTCTCCGGAGGCAACCAAATCAAGCCTCGCCCCGATGAAGAATAAGGCGACTTGATTAAAAGCCGATCTTGACTTTGAGAAATCTCCTTATCTATTTCTTCAATATCGGAGATAAAATGCGGTAGAATGTCCCGCTCTGCTTCGGGAATACGTTCAATAAGTTCCGCAAGAACATTATGTGAAGCAAACCGGCTGCCGAGAAAGCGATACTCTTCTTTCCATTGGGGAATCACGAGAGAAAGATTCCGGAGTTTATTCAACTTTTCAAAGTAATAAACGCTTTGCGGAGAAATTCCCCATAAGTCTATCGTCGAATGTTGAAACATTTCCCGATTCCCGGATAAATCGTCGGGAGTTACCGTTTTGATTTGAAAATTCAATGGTTGTAAAGAATGAATGAAATAGTCAGACAAAGCCGTTTCCGTAAAAACAAAATCTCTTTCCGAAGCATACCAAGCCGGAAGAAAAGCCAAATCCGCCTGCATTCGAGTTACATGCGCCGGCGGATGATAATATTCGGAAGCATTCAAGACAGCCGTTTCGTGTCCCGGATTGAAATAATGAATCATACCTGTTTGATTATTCTGAAAAAACCGGTTTCCCGGTCAAACACGGCGCCGTTGCAACGAAAGAAATTTTCGATACTTCCGTTCGATCGTAATTCATCGGGCGTCCCGATAGTCATCCCGTTCGCCTTATCCATCAGCCAAAGCGTATCGGCTATTTGCAAGGCAAGTTCTATATCATGGGTAGTAAGAAAAACGGTTTTTCCGGCGCGTCGCGCCAAATTAAGCAGCAAATGCATGATTTCCACTTTACTCGGAAAGTCGAGGAAAGCCGTCGGTTCATCCAAATAAATGAGCGGAGTTTCTTGAGCTAATGTTTTGGCAATTATTACTTTCTGCCATTCCCCGTCGCTCAGCGTCAGAACTTGCCTGTCGGCTAATTCGTCGATTCGTATCCGTGAAATCACTTCTTTGACAACGGTTTTATCGACGAAATTCAGTCGCCCGAAAAAACCGGTGTAAGGACTTCGTCCCATACCGATCAACTCCGTAACGGATAAATCGCCGACATTCGGTCGTTCCGTCAAAACTACGCCGATGGTGCGCGCTAATTCTTTATCGGAATATTCGTCGATTGATTTTCCGAGAATATTGATTTCTCCGGATAATTTTGATTGAAAACCGGAAATTGTTCGCAACAAAGTGGATTTTCCGACGCCGTTTGCCCCCAACAGACAAGTCAGTTCGCCCGATGAAAGCGAAGCGGAAAGATTTTCAAATATCGGTTTAAAGCCGTTTCTTATTTTGTAACCGCCGGATAAATTTTGGATTTCAACCGTTTTTTCATTCATCTATTTTTTCAGCAGATCTTCGATTTCATTCATTGCAGAGCGGAACGATTTGTCCACGTCGATTTGGTCTTGAATAGCGTGGCATGCGTATAAAACGGTTGCATGATCGCGCTTCCCCACAATGCTTCCGATATGGGCAAAAGAATAATTTGTATGTTTTTTACACAAAAACATGGCAACTTGACGCGCTTTGACTATTTCCTGCTTGCGCGATTTGGAATGAATATCTTTGAGGTCAATGTTAAAATATCCGCTGACCGTATTCTGTATTTTTTCCGGCGTAATGATTTTATTTCCCGGCGTGATAAATTTGCCTACGATTCGGCAAGTTAATTCCCAATCAATTTCTTTGTTGCAAAACACCGAATGAGCGACCAGCGAATTTACGATTCCTTCCAAATCCCGGACCTGTTCGGTTACGTTTTCGGCGATGTAGTTGATGATTTCTTCCGGAAGATTTAAGCCGTCTTGTTTGATTTTATAATGAAGAATCTTTTTTCTCAGTTCCAAATCCGGCTTATGTAATTCAGCGGTCATGCCCCATTTCATACGGGTAATCATCCGTTCTTCTAATCCGTGCATTTCATTGGGCGCTTTATCGGACGTTAAGATCAATTGTTTTCCCAATAAATGCAAATGATTAAAAATATGAAAATAAGCCTGCTGCGTCTTTTCTTTTCCCGCAAATTCTTGAATGTCGTCAATAATTAAAGTATCGACATTTTGATAGAAATTGATAAAATCGTTGAAAGTATTATTTCTGGAAGCGTCCGTAAATTGCACTTGAAACAAATGAGCTGAGATATAAATCACTTTCTTATCGGGATAAACTTCACAAAGCCGGTTGCCGATTGCGTGGCAAAGGTGCGTTTTCCCGACTCCTGTACAACCGTAGATATACAAAGGATTAAACGTTTTTCCCGGTTGCTCGGCAATTGTTTCGCCGATTCTTCGAGCTAACAAATTGCTCGGTCCTTCAAAAAAATTGTGAAAGTTGAGTCGGTCATTCAGATGTGTATTCCACTCCCGAGTGGAGGTCAGCGGGTCCGGCGTTTTATTCAAACCTGTACCGGGTTTTTTCGATTCGCTTCCGCCGGCGTTCACCCGGTCGCTTTGGATTGTAGTATGTCCTTCGCCGGTATTATCTACAAATACCCGATAAAAGATAACTATATTTTTTCCGGTCAACCGAGTCAGCGTTGCTTGAATCAGCCGGGCATAGTGTTCATCGATATATTCAAAGAAAAAATGGCTGGGAACCTGAATCGTAAAATCGGTTCCTTCATATTTGACGGGCACGATCGGACGAAACCACGTACTGTAAGCTTTATCATTGACATTGTCTTTGATAATCTCTAAACATTTATTCCATAAATTATCTGATTCCACCTTTAATAATATTTTAAATTAGCCGAAATGGGATGTTGTTATTTTCAATGCAAAATTTGGAAAAAAAAAGTAAAAAAAAAAATCCGTTTTTGCTTGTTTTTGTTAATAATTTATTAACGCTTGTTTTACAAACTCTTAGAATAAAATATTTAATTTATTGGTTTTCAAAAGAATAATTAATATCATAATTTTACTTATGCTTGTTACAAACTCACCGGTCAAATCAATTATTTAGCAGGACAAGTATTTTTTGACGTTTGGAAAAACTTTATTTAATGTTATCTGTTTTTTAGATTGAATCTAAACAACAGCATTTATGACCGAACGAATTTACTTTTTACCGAAAACTGAAAAATGAACATATCGTTTTGGATTTAATCGCAAATCGAGCAAAAGATCGGATGCATTCGTAAATGCAGAATCCAAATGCTCGTATAACGATCGGTCGTTCAGCAAAAGTCCCAATGAATTATCCTTGCTTTGGAGTTGCGCAGTCGTTTCGTTGAGATTTTGGAGTGTTTTATCTACCTTGCTCATCACAGCGGTCAAATCCATCTGCTTGAATTGAGAACCAACAACCGCAAAATCGGACGAAACTTGTTTCAAGTTTTCCATAATCGGAGAAATATCGTTCGTTAAAAGCATATTTAATTGTTGAGTAGATTTTTCCAGATTAGCGGTAGTTGCCGAAATTTGCTCAAGCGACTGAGTAAGCGCAGGATGTTTTACTAAAAATTGAATTCCCTGCAAAATAGTATCGAGTCGGGGCAATATAGCTTCAATTTGCGGCAGCATATCATCGGCGACTTTGTCCATAATCCCTTTCGGGGAAGCGCCGTCGAGCGTATCGCCTATCTGATAATACGTATCGACATATTTGTTGATCTTCAGATTCAGATATCCTCCCGAAGTTAATCCCGTCTTGATTTCGACATACGAGCCGGCGGGGACTTTCATTTTCTTATCCAAGCTGATTTGCACAACAACGCTTCCTCTGTTTTTATAATCGTATGCCATAGCGCTGACTAAGCCGACTTTGAATCCATCGACATAAACCGGTCCGGAATTTTGAAGCTCGCTCACGTCCGGCATTCGCACGTAATAGAGGTTTGCGGGTTTAAAAATATTGACTCCTTTCAAATAATTCAAACCGAAAAAAAGGAGGACTAAACTTATAACGGTTACTAAACCGATTATGACTTCTTTACTGAAATACTTCATATCAATATTATTTAACGGGTACTTTTACTCCATTTTCAAATGCAATAATAAATGCGCTTTTAAAGTCTTTGGCTACTTTCTGCCTCAGATTGTTTATTTCATTTAAATCCGTCGATTCGCCTACCGTATATTTATAATATTTATCTTCGACAAAACAGTCGGCTTTATATCCTTTCAATTCCCACGATTTATCAAGCAACTTTTTGACTGATGCCAAAATCTGCACTTTATAAATTTTCCCGGGAGCAACCGCTTTTTCCGCCGCTTGCTTTACGGGCACTTGTTCCGACGAATCCGACAACCGGTTTTTGTCCGGAATAACTTTTGCAGGCTGCCCAACCGGAGTTTCCGATACCGAGTTTTTTTCTTTACGGTCAAATTCTTTTTTATATTCGGTGAAAGCATTGCTGATTGCACGAGCCAAGTTTTTCTGACCTTCGGAACTTAATAAGTATTTTTCCGATTCTCGGTTACTGATATAATCCAGTTCGATCAATATGCGAGGCATAGCCGATTTTCTGAGAACCAAATATCCCGCTTGTTTTACTCCTCTGTTGGCGCGTCCGCCGGTTTTTACCAACTCCTTTTCAACCATTGAAGCAAAGTCGATGCTTTGGTCGGCAAAAAGATTCACCATAAATTCAAACATAATTGAAGATTCCGCCGAATTGGGATCATATCCCCGATATTTTTGTTCGTAATCATCTTCCATCATAATCACGGAATTTTCTCTTTTAGCTACTTCCAGATTTTCAGCAATGCGTGTAACTCCGAAAGTATAAACTTCCGCGCCTTTGAAACTCGAAGACCTTTTAGCCAATGCGTTGGAGTGAATTGAAATAAAAAGATTGGCATTGGCTTTATTTGCAATATCCGCCCGTTCGTCCAAACCGATAAAAACATCCTTTGTACGGGTATATATGATTTTCACATCCGGATGCTCGCTTGCAATGTATTGACCGACAAGCGCAGCGACAGCCAAATTGATATTTTTTTCTTTTCCTTTTCGCCCGAGCGCTCCGGTATCTTTTCCTCCGTGACCCGGGTCGATTACAAGCATAAAACTTTTTGCCGAAGCAGCGTACGAAAAACCTATCAATAAAAATACAATCAATATGCGACTTATCCTTGCCACAAAATATTTTTGTTATTTCGGTACAAAGATAGCATAAAACCGCCAATTATACACAAACGCACAAAAATTAGCAAGTATCATCAGCTTTAAAGCATTTAAAAAGTCTCAAGCATCGATACGCCCTACTGTTTTGTTTAAACAGTAGGACTGTTTGCCTTAAACAGTCGGAGTGTACTGTTCTTGGATCGAACGGTACATTTTTCGGGATCGAGCGATCCCGTCATAGAAGATTAGGTTTGAGACCTTGATAATAAAAATATTTTTTGAGATAATTAAAAATATTTTTGTATTTTTGTCGAAGTTTAAAATGATTAAAATAAAAGGACTTGATAAATTGGGGTCAAGAGTTTACATAGATGTGTAAAGTTTCCGTTTTCTGTTTAAGAAAACCGCTTTACGGCGAGGCTGGTAAAAACTTATTGAATCGAATATTAATATGATATCAGCCACCCGTCTGACAACGGGGAGTTTTGCTAGTGTATGAATTTGAGCAGCCGGTTGTCGAGTCGTCGTTGCGACATACGCATTTTGTATTGTCAAATCTGTATTGACGCAACGCCGGCAACACAAAATGCGCATAATAAATATACGAAATACGAATGTAAGCAATGAAATATAAACAGTTAATTAAAAATGAATTATGTAAAATACAGCCTCATGGGGATTTCAAAACCCGAAACGAGGCAGAGTTGCGTATATTTAAGCGTTGGCTGAAATGCGCGGGTGACAGAGCGTTTGAGGCGACAGTTAACAGACAAACTTATAATGACTAAATATGTATAACTTAAAAAATATAAAACAGATGAAAGGACATAAAAACGTAAGAAAGCTGGCAATGTGTTTAATTATTTTTCTTGGCTATTGTTCCATTATTTGGGGACAATCTCCCTCAAGTCAAGATGAACTGAATAAAGGATTAGGAGACCTTATTAAATACTTCAAAGATGATGAGGAAAAGGAAGCGAAATCGGGAATGATAAACATTCCGGGCGCTTATAGATTAATTGGATTAAGTGACGAACCAATAAATCTGCAAATGAAAGAAACTGTACTTAAAAATCCTTATGGAGATGACTTCCCAGTCTCCTATTCGGTAATTTATAAGGGCAGACTTATTTCATTATTTCAATCAGGTTTTTTCACAACTCATTCAATTCAAACTCTGGAAAGAGATTTATCGTATGAAAAAAAAATTAACACCAAAAGATTTGATTATCATTGGTTGATTGGTAACAAACTTGTCGGACTTTCAGAAGGTCGATATTTTTGTTTAAATTCCGCCGATAAGTGGATTGCGTACAAAGACAGTATTCCTTTATGGAATCAGCCAAAACTTTTTGAAGACGCTAAATATCTTGTATTTTGCGACAGGTTTGGAGAATTTGGTGGATCTGTTTATTTTTTTAATAAGAAAACAGGAAAAACATATTTTACGGGAGCAAATGAAGCTAATACTGTCTATAAAAAAGATGACAAGTATTATATTCTGTATGAACTCGGACATTTGTCGGTTATTCGTTCCTCTCTAAAAGAAATACCAGATCCAGATCTATTAACTCCCATCAGTTTAGAAGAAGTGCGTAAAACTACACGCGGAAGATTCGGTTATTATGATGCGTCAAAAGCTCAGAGTATTATCTTTCGCCTTGAACCGATAACATTTCATTCTACTTTCAATTACAAAGGGAGGACAGTTTACCTGACAACTAATTTAGGAAGAACATTTCTTGCAGAAAAAGAAAATGACTCCATTAAAATTGTAAATCCTCTTTTTAACAACAGTTTCGTTATGCATTATCCTGTTACCACATCTTATTCCGATACGATTCTTATTAACAGGGCTTGGTATATGATTGGGCGATACAGAGAAATTTCATGTTTTATTATAAAAGACGACGAGTTTATTAAAATTGATTGGAATGAAAAGCATTGATGACAAAAAGCACTTCAGCCAACGAGCGGTTTCACGCAAGCGGTGGTGCAGACTCGTCTGACACAGAGCAGGTAACAGCGTCTTTTGCTCTCGTCCGAGCCGTTGCTATGCCCCCGCCTGCGTGAA
>Ga0209629_10004655_pt1 | contig 10207 bp, 8 predicted proteins | sample TergutCu122P5_FD_187286 | JGI IMG/M metagenome (GOLD analysis project Ga0209629, IMG submission 187286) | Cubitermes ugandensis P5 segment gut microbial communities from Kakamega Forest, Kenya - Cu122 P5 (SPAdes) (version 2) | ecosystem: Host-associated > Arthropoda: Insects > Digestive system >... | reverse complement strand
GTTGCCAAACGTAGGTCCATATATATATACGACGTTAGCATTTCTGGCTTTACTAGGAGCTCCATATATATATATATATGACATTAGTAGCCTAAGGGTTAATTTGACCTATGGGAATTTGAATGTCAGTTTATGGCTTTGACTACGCTTCAGCTACTGTATCCGTGCCAGTTGTAGATGTCTCTTCTGGCTTTAATTCCAGCAAACTGCAGGTGCATGTTCAGTTGATATTTGGCTTCTTCCATATGTTGAAGTGAACAATATTGGTATAGAGGATTTTTTTTTTAATGTAAAAGTGATAATTTCTTCACAAGTCTTCTCTAATATTTAAAGGTGTGTATTAGATTCATTATTGGTTACATTTGTGCTGCTCTTCTTGAGATAAATTTTGGTATGAGGTAGCTGCAAAGGATTTCAAGCCACATCTTTGGCTCATACTGTAATATTGCTGACTTGTGTTAGGGAAGTGCATGAATTTCTGACTTAGATTTTCCTTAGTTTTACTTAGGCCCTCTAGGCTATGATTGTTTCCTGTCCATGTTTTTCAATTTTCAGTAATCTTGATTGGCCATTTGTACGGTGTGATGCTGAACAACCATTGCAGTTGATACAATATTAAATGTCCCATGTTTTGTCACTCCACATTTTGGGGCTTATTTTTGTATCTGACATGTAGGTCTAATGGTTTCTTTAGCATAAGAACCTTCATTAGCGAAATTTATCAGGCAGTGAACAAGTGAACTGGCTGGAAATGCATTATCATAATGAATAAATTTATTATTTTTAACATTACTAACCTGTCCGTTCTTGTTTAATGTGTCATATTGCTCATAGTATTGCAAACAAAATATAATTTTTATATACACATAAATGTTTAGTTCATTTTTTGTCAGCTGTGTGAACTTATCTGTACTTAGTCTGGATGTTTGGAACTAATGAATTACCTGACTCAGCAGTTCTGATAAGTTCAAACTGTCGTCGACAATGGCATGGGCTGTTTTAAATTTTTGCAGTAATGTATTGCATTGAATAGAATTTCCTGTCTCAGCTGTTGCAATTTCGCAGAGTTTTTCTTGTAGACATTTTGTATCACAGCCCTTTGCAAGGGCTGTATCAGCTTCTTTAACATAGTATCTGGAACATAAGAGAACTGTCACAGTTCTGAAATAGTCTATGTAAGATTCAGCAATTCTGACACTGGTTTATAGTTAGTGTAGTTGTTATGGCCGTGCTTTGCCTGTGATCATTTGTATTACTTTGTAATCTCCACATGAAATCATATGCAAGTAGCTTGGATTGACACATGAAGGCATATTGAAAAGTGTCTGAACTCGCTGCGAAGACCAAGAGTGACAAGTAGTACAGCAGCTTTCTGCCACGAGATGTCACAATGTTGTTACCTTCTGAGTGAGTCTAATGAATTTTGCAGCTGTAACCATCTGCGTAGCTTCACAGTGGTGTTTGCTATAGTTTGTGTTAAGTGCAAACCACAATATTCTAATGAAGGAACAACATATTTGTATTAAATATTGTTTCATACTCGGAAAGACTTCAGTATCATTCGTCGCTACATAATGTGAGCTATTGAAGCACTGTGAAATAACAAAAGAGTGAATACAAAGTAAATCCTCTTCTACTGTCATTAGTGTCTAACTATAATGTTGTAACTCGGTATTGAAATTTTGAAATTACACCATTAATGGTCACCCCAGTTTTGCATATTCCTTATTGTCATGGAAACTTTGAAATGGTGAATAAGATTTCCGTGAACGGATATTATGAGAACACTGTGCATATAACTGTAGTTTGTATCAACATCGTTTTTTATTTTGTAATTTAAAAATCAATTCTCAGTTCCCTTGTTTCAAACTTGCATTTATCTTAATTTTTACCTGCAAACCTCAAGAATTAGAAAAACTGCTTTTGTCAGAACCTACTTTGTCTTCCACATTCAGAGACAAGCTTTGTCAAGCTGCAATTGTAAAAGTGGAAAGATTGTTTTAAGTACTTTGTGCTATATGAAGTAATTATTTACCTGGAATATTGCTCTAGAAGACTTCTATTGGTGGCCATGTTTTGCACTAGTCCATCCAGTGATGTAGGGGAAAGAGACTCCACTCCATATGTGTCTTTGAAAGAGTAGAGCTTAACCCAGTTTGGTGTTGCATTGCCTTGCAGATTTGCTTCTGTCAGGTTGTAGATCCATGTTTCACTATCTAGGATGTCCTGCAAGGAATTTCTACTACAGTGTATTGCAGAATAATTGTTTGAATAATGACATTAATCTAAATACTATTTAAGAATTCAGTTCTTATTTCTCATAAAGGACATGGAACTTCTGTTGTAATAATTGGTTTGTTATTATTTAGGCCGATAATTGCTGTGTAATCTTGACAGTCATACATAACCCATTAATGTAGTCTGTGGGCAGAGCACAGGTGTTTTGAATGATGCAGATGGTAGGTGCAATACCATTGTGCTTTGAAGGGTTTACTAATTTTCCGATAATGGATCTTCCCAAAACAGTGCATAGCTCATCTGTTTTGAAGTCTGAAAGATCATTAACTAACTTGAATGATCAGACTGGGTCTTGTAGTACAGTTACTCTCAGTTCTCATGCTGTTTGTGACATATCTGATGTACGTCAGCCTCTGTGATTTGTCATAACAGTGACAGGCAAAGTTAGAAGCAAGAGACTCATATTGGAGTTCAGACAGCTCACTGAGTATACTGACTAACCCATGAGCAGAATGACTTGGAGAACTGGCACTTGATTCCTAACAGGCTGGGATTTTTTTTATCTGTGCAGTATCTGTGTAGTGTCCAAACTGGCTCTGAAGCCCACTTAGCCTTCTATGTAGGAATTAACTGGCAGTAGAATGGCTGTCACTCTCTGTTTCTGGGGTTAAGAATGTGTGGAGTCATACTTCCACTGTCCAGTTTATCTTAATTGTGTGGTGCTTAATTCAGCCTAGGGCAACTTTATGCTTTGCCGTATATAATTTTTTCCATTTCCTTGTTGGTTCCTTATTTTGAGTATTTTCAGCATGCAGTTTATGAATATAAGTTTGTTTAATTTTTATTACAGGTAAAACATGCTGCATAAAGTGTTTATACCTTATGCCTTTTCATTGTATTTCAGACAGAATATGCTATTGTTATTGTAAGTAATTTAATTAATATACAGAGCTCATTTTGCATTTTCTTTAATGTTTCTGTTTTATATTTCTTTTACATGTGACATACGTACATAATTGGCAGAGTCCATGCTGTAGGCCTTGTAGTTAGGGTTGAGGTTGCTGAATGGGGTTACACTTCCACCGTTGAATGCCACATTGTTGGCACGAGTTGGTTCATCAATTGCGTAATAAATGTAAAAGTGATCTTTGTGAGAATGACCATTGAACTGCGCTGTTACTGTGTTTTCAAACCTAAGAAAATATAACCAAGTGGTATGAATTATTGTAGTCCCTTGTGTAATCATTGTGCTAGCAAAGTCTGTGAAGCAGCTGCTTACATATTGGAAGACTAGGGTTTGAATCTTCAGCAGAAGAGCAAAACTGATTCTGTACACATAATCATGGCCAGACTACGAAAGTAATTGTGGCCATCCAGTTTTGAACTGATGAACACATGGTATTAATGTTTGTGCCAATTCCACATCTTTATGGTATTGTTCGCAGCCATGAAGTCAAATTTACCAAATATAAATATCTCTGTGCCCTGCATTATCAGTGTTTAACTCATTCATTGCATGTCTGATGGTTTATTGCTCACCTGTCTATGATTTTGTGAAATTCACGGCTCCACGTTTTGAGACACGAGTCATGTCCTGATGGCATATGACTAAGTATGTGAACCTTTTCCCCATCTTTCTCAGCTTGAAGTAAAGTGTCAGCCAGCCACTTGAGTTGGTCCTCTTGGTCTTTCGGATCATAAATTGACCACCTGTACAGTGTCAGATCTAGCAATGCTTATTCCTGAAAATACACTGAGCCTTAAAATATTTTACTGCTCTTGATACTTTCCTATGGTCATCGTACGAAGTGTACAGAACATTATGTATGTCTGTGAGTCTGCCTGTATGTGGAAGGAGTTTCAGCTGCCATTGTAATGTGCAGTTGAGTCTTTCCATGTTATGCATATTCTTCAAATGAATGAAAGTAAATTTCATTTAAATGTATTCAGGGCTTTTTGATGGAAAAATGAATGCAGTATTTGGTATGGAATTGTGTGGGCAGAGGTGTCAGTTAATTTGCACTATCAGTTGGCAGATGTAACAACACAGTTGTTAGAATAAATTGCAAAGGCTGCTGACTTAATAGTGTGTTGAAGTAGTGATGGAGATCTGAATTACTTTTAAAGAAAGAAAATTTTCAAGTATTAATTGGAGAGCACTGTCCATATGCTTATGAGCATTCTGGTGCCTCCTGGACTTTATTTGGTTGTCTGTGAAGATTTGAAGATGTTCATAAGAATCTCTTGGTTACGCACTGGTGATCACAAAGCACATGTTAAGTTCAGCTCTATGAACTGAATCTGTCCTTTACTGTTTAGATTGTGTTCATGTATTACATTAACAGGGGAGTTCATGTGTCAATAGTATTTATTTATTAGCTATTTTTAAGTGTGGAGGATATCATAAAATCGTTCATATTTTCATAAATTTGATAATGGAAGTTCAGAGCTGTTGATCATTTCCAGTTCTTGTTAAAATTGGACAAGGATTGCGGACATTTTTACATGAAGACCTGCATCTTTAGCTTAACTCACGGAATATTTATCGTGGTAAAAAAATATTAGGAAGAACTGCTGTAGACAAAAATGAAACATTTCCTGCTCATCACACTTTCTGTGTTATTCTTTGGTTGTTGAGGTAGTACACTACAAGTATGAATGGTACCAAGGCTGTCATGATATGCTTGCATTTCCCAACTTGTTTATGAAATAGTGTGTTCCAAAATATGTCTGAGATAGCAGAGTTGGTATAATGACTAGGTCAAGTACAGGACAATCCAGGGTTGAATACAAACATGGAAAGGAGGTTTTTCTCTTCTCTGAAATGTTCATACCATCTCTGGGACCCATCCAGCCTCCTATACATTGGGTATCAGGGTTCTTTCCTGGGGTAAAGCAGCAAGGGCATGATGCTGACCTCACATCTGCATCTAGTGTTGAGATTAAGAAGGAATGGAGCCTTTCCTCTTCTTTCCCTGCATGTGTTTGTGTTGTGGACAATGAACACACAGGTTAAAAACTATTTGTAAACTACTTTCAATTTGCTTTTGTTTTGTTTTGTTTTTGGTAGATGCGTATGGTGTCTGTTGTACATTGTAACTTTTTGAAGGTCACATATAATCTCAGGATGTCAAGGTGTAGAATAGCATGTTCATACTGCGGGTGCATTTGTATTGGTGTGTGGTAAGAACATAGTTTCCTTTCATGGCGTGTATTTGCTTAGAAAGTAAAGAAATTATTTTTTCTTTAATAATGTAACTGCTACCATTTACCAGTTGTCAGTGTAGCCAAGGTTGCTGTTGAGCGCTATAATTCGAAATCCAGGTCGTGCCAGCGCAGTGTAGAATCCTCCACGTAAAATAGTTTCTTTGGTTTCTGGTGGTAGCCAATCAGACCACAGTTCTGCAGACAGTTCGTACAGCCAATTTGTTGAAACCTTCTCATCATTTATGTTGTGTGGTGCAAACCTGTTATGTAATTGTAGAACCAATAATCATGATTATTTTATGCTTCTTAAGCTTAGATACCCTGGCTACTGCTGACATTTTGCATTTTGTGCATGATCAGTTATGGACTCCTTTATTGTTTGTTAGACTTTTCTGTGAGAGTAAACTAGGTACCCTGTAGCCTAGTAGTTTCTGAAGAAACATGTTTCTCTCCTCTACTCCAAAGGTAGAGGCAGTATGTTCTTCTGAAATGTTGGTACCAGTGGCATAACTAGTTTTTTGGTGCCTAGGGTGAGTAGTCATAATGGCCACTCGTAACAGAAGTTGCAGATATTAAACAGATTACAATTACATATCAAATTAATTGTTCTTTGCCTCAGTAATTTAAAATTCATTGAGCACAGATAAAATTTTTTAGATGAAAATATTCATTTTGCCACCTCTTGGACTCTGCTGTGTGGGGCAGTCATGCCACTCCCCACCTCCTCCCACTGTGTCCCTGTTTGTTGCCCACCAGCCAGATTACATAGTATCATCCTAATAATTCTGAGTGAGTGGTTTATCCAATTCATCCCATGAAATGAAAGTAATAAAACTTGGTGAAAAATTGATAAATAGATGGGAACAGCCAGAATATAAACCTACCATCATCTTGTACTGAGCACGTGATAGGAGATCTTTTGTGTGTAGCTAGTATGTCAGCATATGTTTCTATATCACTGATTTATGTAATGGAATGAGTTGTTTAGTTCTGTGGTAATGAATTTAGTAGGATGTGGAAGGGATTGGGCTGTATTTAGTAGGCTGTTTCATGCAGATGTCTTGAAAACTTTGTGGTCAGGTGTGAATAGCCAAGGAAGCTTTTCCAGTCAAGTCAAGACAATATAGCAGCTGTATTGAGAATTAAGGTTCATACAGTAATGTTAATGAAGATTCAAGTCTTCTGGGATGTTACACCATTTTGAATGGTAAATAGTTAAGAACACTTGAAGGGTCTTGGCATCTCATCTTCAGTATCAAGTAATAGGAAGAATGAGGACTCTTGGGCTTCTTGATCATGAAGATGAAGGCCCAACATTGGTAACTTCACCAATTGACATGGCATAACCTCGCATATAACTTGGCCTTTCATGTGTGGTGCACTTTGAGTTAGCTCTCTCTGCCTTTCTTCTGCCCTGGCAATTGGCCAACATTCAACATGGCATGTATTTCTTACGCAGAAGTGATTCTGACACAGGGCCCGGTGTAATGCAGATGCATTATTATGTGTTTTTGGTTTTGTGATATTAATATGTTAACAAAATAATGCTGAATTTAAAGGGTGAGCACATACATTTGCAGCAATGATGTGAGCTGTAAACATTTACACTAACATGTTATGTATATGTTTATACATATACACAAACCTTTTGCCCAATGCAGTCTTGACTATACATAGTTGACATTTAATATATGGGGGATAGAAGTTTGCCAAGCACTGAAAAATTTAAATACACATTGTTGAACATGGGCGGTTACTCACTCAAACTGCTTTAGAAGTTGGAATAATCAGCTACCCAAGTAAACCCTTTACAGCCTAATGGTTACTATACATACCACTAGCTTTAACATTAAAACAATCTGTGTTCTGCCTGCAGAGTGCAATGGTGCATTTTGTAAGGATCTCGGAACCAACAACGATTGTTACCTTTCACAGTACTTAATGATTGGTATTTGTAACCAAGATGTGGCGTGTTTATGGTGTGGTCCACACTGAATCTGTATGTCGATTCAGGTTCATGTTAGTTTTCAAAGGTTAATGTACAAAAATGTATGTGTGTTAAGCGATGGTTGGGAAGGGGGTCATTAACTTCCACCTTCATGTAACCCTGTTTTTCTTATAAGAAGTTTTTCCAACATGTCTCCCCATAACCCTTCATTTGGACAGGGGGTCACATTTGATATATTCCATGGATCCAGAAGTTGGACAGAATGACTACAGGATGTGGGATAATTCATTAAATATTAATCTTGCTGATAAAGACCTACTTATTTCATACTTGGTCTGCAGCTTCTGTGAAATATCGCGGTGTCCGAAGTGTTGTACCAGACCTAATATGCAGGGACTTGGCCAGGGGATGGGAGTGGTGCTGCAGCCGTGGGTGGCAGAGTCAAAGGGGCAGCAAAATGAATATTTTGAATGTTTAAAAAAAAAATATATATATATATATTATTGAGTCAAATTAAAGGAAATTAAACGTTTTGTGATTTGGGGGTGGTAAGTATGATTACTTGCCCAGTTGCCAGAAAACCTAGCTGTGCCACTGCTTGTATGCACGGAGACAGATCACTAAATTATGCACAGTTACATAGTTATAATTGTTACATATAGGCTGGAAGCTGTGGAGGAAATTAGGCTTCATAATGTTTTGTAGAACTTGTAATTTCTATGCTGAATTTAAAGTATTCCAGAATTCATCATGTTTGTAAATGAAAAGAATCCTTACGCATTTGTTGGAGTTGCTTCATGGTTTCCCAGAATTGGATACACTGTTATATTGGGAAATTCCGTTTTCAGTGCCATTAGTACTTTTTTTATTGATTCGGTGTTTCTATGAATACTTGTGTCCCATATGCCATGATCCACAATGTCTCCAGTCATGTATATATAATCAATTTTCTGAAATGTAAGTTTGATCACATTAGTCTTGTAGGTGCGTCTTTAGAACATTTACTTCTTTAAAGCTGTCAGGATTGTCTGCCATTCTGTACTTGGCAGAAAGTATTCTATTCTTCATCGTATGTTACTAACTTATTCCAACTTTTGTAATATTTTGTATGTTTGCAGTGGTGTAGCTAGGTGTTTTGGTGCTTGGGGTGAGTAATCACAATGACCACCCTAACAGAAATCACAATGAACTAAAGAAATCACAATTATTTAGTGGCTTTCCCTTAATTTGGCTCAATAATTTAAAATCTGTTGGGTGTTTAGAAAATCAAGTTTTTCATTTAAAATATTAATTTTATTACCCCTTGGACTCTGTTCCCTGTGGCAGGTGCACCACTCGCCACCCACTGCCCCCACCCCCAGCTACACCACTGTTTTTATGCACGTGGGTATGTTTATGTGTATGTGTTTGATATCATATGCATATGTACACTAAAATAATGATTCTTGCTGCATAACACAAACTTTGCAAACATTTTTCTACTCATTACAAATATGTGTGTAGGATTTAATGCCGTTTTTCTTCATTTCATTAGCATTTGATATTTAGTATGTCTGTCTGCAATTTTTGTCACAAATTTGACATTATTGTGAATGAACTAGAGGTATAATTTTTTTTCCCTACCCTAATATGTGCCTCCAGGTATGTTTTCTGGTCTTTCTGTTGTCTACCAGTCCAGAAAGCCTTAAGTATGGACCTACAGTTTGACAAACACAGATTATGTCAGGATTTTCTTTAAGAAGTACTTACATTCTCTGCATTATACTTTCTGAATATTTGTAGAGTAATCTGAATATTTTATCACATTTTTGTTACATATCCTAGTTTATTTTTTATGACTTGACTTGTTGCATGCCATGGAAGACCACTAGTTCTGCAGTAATTGCATTATAACACAAAAAGCTTAGGAGTTTAACCCTAGGAACATTCGTGAGTTATGTAAAGAGTGGAATGGTTGGGCTGAGCTGTCTTTCTGAATTACCCTAGTTACTGAACAGTACCGGGATATTCAATGGTATTTATGTGCTTTTCAATGTCAGAGTTGGAAATCTCCCTGAAAATAATTAGCATATTCAAACCCACACTTTGAAAATGTGTTTTGTTTATTTCCTTGTTGACTGCATTACTAAAAACAACATTGATGGAGTTCTGATGCCTTTGTGGCAATGACATAAAGAGTTTGGTCTTTTGTGATGTGTTATCATGTAACCTGTTAGAGAGATGCCATTGTTTTGGAGAAATCTGCTGTTCCCTTCTTCAGGTTAGGAGAAGTTAACATGGAGACAATAAATTCCTCTGAAACCTTGGTGTTTGTCTACCAACTTCATAGTGTCACATCCAGAGGACCACATATGAACATGTACTTGTAACATGTTTTTGGTTTATCTGTTTAGCAAAGTATGTAAATATTAACTTTAATACTTCCATCATCTGCTGTCATGTTGTAGTATAGCAGCCTAACAGCAGTCTGAAACTGATGCCTGACAGTTGCTTGGAAACAGTGTATTATCCCTGCATGCATACTTTTTGAGTGGCATTTCTTGAAAGACAGAAGTTCAGGATCAGAAGGCTCTTGGAAGGGAGGATTGCAGTCCCTATTAATTAAATGTTGACACTGATAGAATATCATCTTTCAGCAGACAGTTGCATTCAAACTTTGGTGGCACATGGTTGTAGTTGTCTTTATTTTACTATCATTTTGTGTTTCAAGTGTTTCCTTTTTGAGCAATAAAGCCTTGTATTGCTGTTTGTCACTTCAGTTCAAATATGCTGCAATATTTCTAAGCAACTTTCTCTTACAGGTACTAGTGTTTA
>Ga0209629_10004654_pt1 | contig 10208 bp, 10 predicted proteins | sample TergutCu122P5_FD_187286 | JGI IMG/M metagenome (GOLD analysis project Ga0209629, IMG submission 187286) | Cubitermes ugandensis P5 segment gut microbial communities from Kakamega Forest, Kenya - Cu122 P5 (SPAdes) (version 2) | ecosystem: Host-associated > Arthropoda: Insects > Digestive system... | reverse complement strand
GTACCGTTATAAAACACATCTGCATATAATTTCAGGCCCTCACCATTCTTCTCCTCAAAACCTGGATCCTCGTGCATATCCAGCATCTGCTTTGCACAGTCAATCTTTGACAGTCCAGTTCCCTGTATACTGATAGGACCTGATAAGTCAATTGGCAGAAGAGATACCTGAAATATTAATCGACCAATAATCTGGAAAGTATCCACACTTCTAGTTTATCTAAGCACAGCAAAATCCCAAGCCCTCCTCTTGTGATGTGTACATAATTTGAAAATGAAGTTACACTTTTTACACAAAAGTGCACAATACAGTTCCCTTTCTAAGAATGGATTCTGAGTCCCTCTTTCTTAAACCAAAGATATTTATTTTTCTGTTAAAACAAATCCTTGTGTTCTATCTATACACTACCTTCTGTTTAACAGATATACGGGATCTTGAACTGCCTTCATTACCCCGTACCTTTGATTCACAGACTGACTGCAGGCCCTGTAACTGCCAGAAAAGACGCATAAGCCCACAGCCTCATATATAATATATTACTGGTAGACAGAACTGAAATGAAGTCATTCTGAACTTCAAGACTCAGAAACAGGTACTGCGGCAATCTACTCTCCTGCATTAACAACAATGTAATTTCAAGTTCCATACCATCAGGGAATTACTACAATTGCTTAATAACTGCCAAACCACTCTGCACCACAGAGACAAGCAAACAAGATGCTCCTTCCATCCACTGGCAGACATAAGTGTCTCTCACCTTCTGTTTTGCAGAGGTTCTGGACCTCGGTCTGACTTCGCTGCTCCTGAACTTAGGTTCACACTGTAAACTCAAACCCTGCAACCAACAAAATAAACATGTTTATGTATCACAAAGAGCTACTAAATAAACATGTAACTTACAAACCAGTAACTTGCAAAGTACAAGTACATTTTTGAACACTTCTTCTATCTTTTCTCCATGTGTAACGTGTACCAAACCCTGGAAATTATAATTTAACAAATCATGATACCAAAAGAAGAACAGAGTAAAGTAACAACTGTATGTACAGTAGAATTACTTAAATTTGTCACCTACAGGAACAGACAGATGCCAAATTATCAAATATCCCACATTATCAAGCAGTACCTACACTGAACTAACTTATATATATATGCAATTTGACTATTCCCATCACAAAATAGCATAACAGTAAACCTATTAATAATAAACTACACAAAGAAATAGATAAATACAATCCTAAGAAAAGAAAATTAAAATAAAGAAAATTCAACCATCCTAAGCTCACTGTTCCCTATAATTCTCATGAACAACTTCCCAGGACTATTTCCATACATCTTCACCTCTGATTAGTGTACAGGCCAAGTAAATATGTGTAGATCCTGTACTTGGGGTGCACACAAATCAGAGGAGTATTCCATTTGGATATCTCTTCAGCTGCTGGTTCATAGGCATCAGTGTCCCGTTCTGTGTTTTCCAAGTCTCGTTACTTCCTACCAAGGATGCTGAAGGACCAGGAAACTGTGGGCCAGGAGATTTTATACCGTAATAAAATCCAGATTAACACAAGATGAAGCCAAAGAATAACCACATGTACTGGATGTTACTGATGTCAAAACTTCAAGAATTGGAAATATCTTCCTCAACTGCTGAAGTATCAGGATTTCCAGAGTGTTAGCTTCCAGATTAAATGAATTCTACAGTATAACAGTTCCTCCCTCCTACCACTTTGGTCAAAGAATTACAATAACACAAATTCATCAGTCTGAGTGAATATAAAGCAGTACGGTTCTACATATGAAAATTCCAGGTACAACATAAATAAATCCCTGCTAGGGGTTGCAAGACCTTGACAAATGGTGGCAGAGCTTGTATGCTTCCATGATTCACCAAGCTATGCTGACAGTAGCACAGCTACTGGTAGGGCGCCCCCATGCTCGGCAGATTTGTGGTGAAAAACCAAAGAAACAACCCACTGGTCCTCCAGGATTACTGGTGGTTGGGCATAGAACTGACAACCCTACCTCGTAAAACTTCATCTCAAAACCCCAAGAAATGCAAGGGGAGACCATGACCTGAATACGGGCCAAACCTCCACTGCAGAGAGACATAATAGAAATTTCTGTGTTGAATCTTAATAATAAAATATCATTTTAAGTAAGTTTCACTGTGCAATTTCAAGGAAAAATGAAACTGACATGAGAAAGAACAAAGTGAGCCTTGGAAGACATATAGTACAAGGAGTGACTTTCGAAACAGTAGCAGGTAAATATGAAAGTGAAAGGTAATATCAGCTTTCTGTCACACCTACCACAGTCTATGACACCTGACAGCCCTACAATATGGACAAGTTCTGCTCTGGTACTACCTTCAGATGTGGATCCAAGTGGTCAATAGGTGGCAGTGAGACATGCCTGGACCAGCTGGGTGGGGAAGTAGGTGCTGAAACTTGCCTCGGGGCTGTAGTCACATTTACAGCCACTGTCTTCTGCTCTTCAAGAGGTTTCAAGAATCTCTTATGTCTTGAAGTCATGCTGCTTAATCTCCTGGTCAGTATAGGTCGTGTTCTTCCATCAGCAGCACTGTGGTAACCTCGAAACTCCAGTGCTGGCATAGGGACCAAGCTATGATTTGCAGATTGCAAGCTTGATGATTTGGGTAGACTGATAACTGGAGGCTCCCTAGGCTGTAATAGAGGATCTACTGCAAGCCCTGTCCTCGCTAACTGAGAAAGAAAAGACTCGTCACCATTACGGTTCGGCTGAAGCACTGGACAAACCAAAGTCCTCCTTCCAGAAGAGTGTAGAGATTTGGCAGACACATACTGTTCAAATTCAGTGCCACAGACATCAGGGATAGGAGCAAATTGTGTATCAACTGCTGAAGATCTTTGACTATTCATTCTGCTTTGTCCCTGCAGTGATGCAGGATGACCAGGTCTTTGTTGGAAGGAGCTCTCGGGGTATGAGTGCAACAGTGGTTCTAAGCTTTTTGAAACTTCAGACCACACATAAGAAAACAGCTGCTCCATTACAGAATCCTTCACTTTCTGACGCAAACTCTTTGCAGAAAGACTTCCATTCCTATTGTAGCACATCAGAACATTGTCTTGGGCAATGTTTGGCCTAGAATTATCATTTCTATTGCAACATTCATTAAGTTCCAGCTGTTCTTGACATGAACCATGGCTTGCTATTACCTCCTCTTCTTCTCCCCTGTCATCTTCATTGTCCGGCACCACATGAGCTGCCTCATCAGTTAACACTTTGCCATCCACACGTTCCTTTTCATATAGCCTCTGCAGATATAATGAACGTGACCCTATGCCAGCACCCCTAACCCTAAGACAGAAATGGTAAAAAAAGGACTGAGTAGTGAAAATAAAATACCTGAACACCAACAGACTGGTCATTTACAACACCACATCAATTAAAAAGATTATGTGGCAGCATCTGTACACAGAGATGTTTATGGGAGGTTCAGCCATCATTTACAGCATTTTGTCTAAACATTAATTTAGCTAGACCTCAGTCATTGCCATACCTGTGACATGCAATGACACCAGCAAGAGACTCCCACTATACAGCCACCCAGGTAACAAGAACATTATTTACAGGCACACAAAGTAAACACAGGCAGACAGGGATGCATAAGGATCCCATTTTTAAAAAACAAACCTGGTTCAATTACTAACACTGAAGTGGAGTACTTACTAAGTTGGAGGGGAGTAAAAGATAAAATTTTTAACCTATAACGAAATGGTAAAAGAAACCAGCTACTAATCAGAACAGATCCCAAATGCACAATGGGTGACAGTGTGACATGCCTGGACCAGCTGGCAGGAAAGTGATCACTCAGATGAAAAATATAGATACCTACAAGGAAAAAAATTATAATATGAAAAATACAACTCAAACTCAGACACTCAGCTCAATTATTGATTTTGCTTTACATATACCTTCCTCATTCTTCACAGTCTCAGTCCAGACTCTATAAACACTAATCCACACATAATGCTCTCCCTCTCCCATTCCTTCGTCAGTGGCTGGTTGACAGCTGTCCTACTCCTATAGATGTTTTCTCCCAGCATAGGAAAGTAAAGATGTTCCTACACATTGTCAGACACATATTTTTGTGACTTAAAAAAACACAGGGCATCAGGCATCCCACACCTAATTTTTTGGGACACTGGGACAGAGTTTTAAAACCCATAAAATCAAAACTGTCTCACAAAAACCAGGACAGATAAAATTCATAGGAATTAATTACTTAAATTCAGGTGGCAAACAGTATGAATCTTGGGATACTAAGATGGATTGACCATGTACAGAGGATGGATAAAGTACTGTGTACAGAATACGTGTAGACTGATCATGCATGAGCTAAACAATACATAAGGGATACATTAGAAATAATGGACTGATATGAGATCTGAGGCAAGGTTCTACACAGGCTGCAGCATCATGTAATATGCAATTAGGCTTTGTACTTCAAGTCTACCACCTCAAATCCTCAGAATCCCTATGCAAGCAATATACCTGAAATGAGGAAATTTACTCCTCCAATCAAAGCACTCTGCTGCAACTTCCTTCTTCAATTTATCCAGGGACTCCTCTCCATAAAAACATCTTTCCAGCTCATCAACTAGGTCTTGAACCTTTCTTGTTGTATCCACTTCAACATCCTATCAGAAACAAAACAAGCAGCATTAAGTATTACGCAACTAGCCGAGGAGTTCACTAGAATCAGGACAAATTGTCATTTTAAATATCCAAGTTCACACCAACTTTCTGTTTCTCTCTAATTCTTACAAAACTATGTTGTTTCACAAAGATCTTGACAAATCTCATTCAGTGGAAAGTGTCATTTTCAACATATTTAACAACTCCTCATGGCAAACTCAAATAAAAATGGGTGACGCACATACACACAGGGAGAACAGACATAGCAAAGACAATGATACGTACATCAGTCCATGACATAAAGCTGGTAACACTGTTGCCAAAGTCAGAAGATCCAGTGTCACCTGACAGTTGCCAGGATCTCCCCTGATCATCATCATCTGCAGAGTCAAACCTAAAACATGCAGAGAAATACTGTTAACAGGTTGTTCATGAGGCTTCTTAGAGCAACTATTTCCTGAAGGAATGGTTGACAGTGTAGTTCCTGATCCCCGTGAAGGGAGCAAGGAAATAACAAAAATTCTGGCTGTTAACAGAACATTTCACAGTGGTATAAATTTTATTGAAGTGCGAGACACCATGCCCCCAACAGACATTGTTGTTAATCAGAAGTACAATGTTCTTCACTGTCAAATAAAAAAAAATAAAATAAAAGTATAAGAAAATTAATAAAAGCCAAAGTAATTACGACATTATTTACTAAGTGTCTTGGGAAAAATGTAGCAGTTATAAAAAAAATACTTGAATTATAAAGGACTACTACAACAGGCAACATACTGTTTAATGGGAGACATGTGACAAGATGTGAAAATGAGAATAACAGATTGGAACGATGTTTTACACTTGGAAATTTGTGAGACAGTGCAGACATTCACACAGTATTTACAAATCCTTACGGTATGAACAATTGCACTGTTCTACTACTACGTATTTCACTCCTACTTAGCTCCTACATGTTTTGGCTTAAATGCCATGATCAGGAACTTAACACCTATATTGCTAAAGCTCACAGCAATAAAATAGTCTTACAATGCTTACACATAACAAATGTACAGATTATAGTTAAAAACTTACAGTGTTAAATGTTACAAAATGTTTTTGATTACGAATTTTTATAAAATAATGGTCTTTTTTATTGTTTACAATTGTCTCCGTGCCAGTTGGTTTCTTGTTCTACAAACATCTATTGCCTCATGATCCAAATTGGACCCTATCCTGTAACCTGTATGTTATGTCTTGTTTGTTTGAAGTGCACTATGATACAATAGCCAATATGAGGGGTATATTACAGTTGCAGAATAAAGGAGAGGATGAAGCATATATGCACAATATGATATCTTCACAATGGCTGATAAAAGTCGGTACAATAATGTCTACAAGATTTACTGTACATCTTTTATTGAATCAGGTAATCATTTTGTGTGCATGTGTGTGTGTGTGTGTGTGTGTGTGTATACACTCACATACATGCATAAGGAAACATGAGTGTATGAAGCATGTGACTGAGTGGAAGTGTCTGTGCAACTAGTGCATGTGTGAAATTATCAATGTAATTCCAAAAAATTCAGTCTGACTCTCAGAATGATAAGATAAGGAAAAACAGGGGAGGTGCCAGATTAATCAGTTTTAGCTAATGTGGCTTGCATCAGCACAGTGCACAAGTTTAATACATGACAAAACCAAACTCACATGAAAATATCATCAAAGCTTCTTTCTCCTAATAACACAGGTGTTGAGTTCCCACTTGCTGCCTCATCCAGCTGGAGTGCTGACAGCATGTTGACAGCCACATGTTCATCCAACAGGCTGTCTTTGTAGACAGACACTGGGGTTTCCTCCACTTCAACAGCCATTTCTTCAACAGGTTCAGGTAGAGGCCGCAGGTCACCAAGCTTCACTTTTGGCACAACATTCCTGAAACAACATGCTTTATTATTTAGAACAATAAAGTTCAAAAAGTGAAAAGTGTGCCTAAACTGCATGTGCAGGCACACATGCACACACACACATACACACACACACACACATGCATGCATGTACAAATGTTTACGACAGACTAGAAGTACGGATATCACAAAGCAAAATAAAAATGTTCTAAAATGATATTAATCACATATCCAAACTGTTCTACATGTATGCTACAAATACTCACAAGCTTCGCCTTGATGGCTTTAGAGACATGACACTAAACACTGTAAAACCAATATGTATGAAGGTAAATGTCTCATCCTAGTATTCCTGGAACAAAATATCTGCATGAATAGAAACAAAAAGTCAAGAATCCGCACTTGTTGTTAGTTCAACAGGAATGACAACAAATACAAAATTTACATTTTAAATGTAGGATATGCAAGTTACTTAGACACAATCACACCAAAACTCCATCATTACACCTTCTCTTAAAATATTTTTGCATATCTTCCTCAGAAGTGGGATGCTGGCCATTTAAGCATCCATTACAGAAGTACCTACTTCACATCCAAAGTCACAAAAGTAAACAATTTTATAATAGTGCACATCAACCTCTCTATTCTCCAAAGTAATAGGAATCATGCTGCATCACTTACCACCTATTACTTGTTAATATGGACACTGCCAGTCCCATTTGCATCAACACATAACCAGCGCATGAAATCCACATATCCACGACCTCTCCTGGACTACACAAAAATATTTTGACAACACACCATAAACATTACCTGAAAGGCAGAAACCCATGCCTATTAACGGCAGCAAATACTTATAAATACATTTCCTTACAAACTAGCCAAGCAGTATTTGGTAAACAGTAACAAAATATACTTAGGTCTTCACACAAAGTGCCCGATATTTCTGCCCAATGTTAACCAAACAATTTTCTCGACGGATTTAAACAAACGTCCCGAAAATGAAATTTCACAAAAATCCGTACAATGGGATCCAAATTGATGCATGCGGACGGACATAACGAATATCACAGTAAATTTATTACACTCGTATGCAGCATATCTTTAATTGTGGAATTACGAGATTCAAAACTAAGACTAAGTATTCGAAAATAAATAACACATCCACCACACGCGTAAACACATGATAAGTGCGCGTAAATCACAATCAGCCTCTCATTTGTTCTTAACCGGAAGCAGAATGACGTCGCGATTGCCAACTGTCTATAGAGAGTGACGTCTTGTTCTTCTGCTCTTGACGAGCGGTTGTTATTAGGATTTTCGTACGCACGACAGATTGTTATATTTCATTCAGCTTTATTATTAATTTAACGAGGTATGAAGATATATATGAAATTTTCGGTGTATAAATGTATGTTCAGTTAATGAAGTTGTCTTGATGAATGAAGACTAAAGGTCGAGGAAACGGTCAGGCAGATCTATTTAGGTGAATTAACTCCGATTCAGAACAAATGCCAAGGGAAGACCACACTGAACAGTACCATACGCTTGGATGTACTGATTACATTTGATAGACCCAGTGTGGTCTTCACAGGCATTTCTTTTAGTGTCCAATTTTACAATTGCCATGCACAACATGCACTTAATGTCGTTTAATTGTAAAAGTAGCTGAGTCATATCTTATTTTTGGAATACAAAAATTGGAATTTTCTTTTCAGCAGACGACAATATGTTCCTCTGGGATTGGTTCACTGGTGTTCTGGGATATTTGGGTAAGTAAAATGCATCGTGTAAATTCACACTCCATTATTTCACTGTGTTAGAATATGATCTAAAGAAAAGACCTTTATTCTTCTACCACATCTTGTTCTCATTGTGCTGGTGAAACAACATGGTATTTAATATGATAATATGATGATCTGTAAGAAGCCTTGTTACAAAGACACTCTAAATCAAATTGCAGAACCAACACTCAGGTCTTACAAATTTTTGTTCTTTTTGTTGTTATGAAAGGTTTAGGACAGCGAAAGGGTAGGTTTGCATTTTTAGGAGTGGAGAAGTCTGGAAAGACAACATTATTACATCAGCTGTTGGAAGAAGGTTACATAGAGCCTGTACCCTGGACGAGTAAGTGCATTTATTGAATTAGTTGATGCATGATATATGTTCTGTGGTTTTCACAGGATTGTGGAAAAAGTCTGGAAAGTTACTATTCCTAGGATTGGATAATGCAGGAAAAACCACCCTACTGCATATGCTCAAGGATGATCGCTTAGCTCAGCATGTACCAACATTGCATCCAAGTAAGCAGCATGGCATTGTGAAGTAAAACTTACCTCTTTAATGACTTTGTGTTCATATGTTACCCTAAGATTAAATGCAGATAATCAGGTGACTAAATATTAAATGCTTGAATGTGTAGAAACCTGGATACTTTCCACTGAGTGCTGGTTTTAAGGTAACAACTCTAATCTATCTCTTGTGTGCATTAAATTAAAATGTAGTTTGCAGTAAGAGTTTTAATGGCCCTGTAATTTAATATATTTGTTACATTTCCTCACATAGTGTAATATAACGCAGTTACACTGAAAATGATTTTAGCCATTCTAGAATTGTATGACAAGTATGGTGGTAAATGACCCATAGTTTCCTATAACTGACCAGTCCTTTCAGACATATGATAAACCTGGTGTCTTTTGGTGCATACATACACATATTGGTGATGTGTTTCCATTATAGCAGGAATGTTGTTAAAATATTTTATAGGTCATCATATGCTGGGATTGTTTTATACCAATTGAATTGCAGTAAGAAGAAAATTAGGCTCTTTGAGAAAGCAATTGCAGTGCATTTCACTCCCATTCAAGAACTGACTTGGGCCATCACTGTATATATGAATCCGTATAATGTGGCCACATATGGGGCATACTTTGAAGGTTCAAGTCTTCTACGATTTAAGACGAAGGCACTACTATCTGTAAAAACATTGGTAGTGAACTTGGCATGTCATTCCAGAAGACTTGAATCTCCAGCTGCGCTGCTTTGAGAAATTTTTGCAAGACATACCAATAGTATTTTGTGTAGTCATGTGAAACTATATTTTTTCAACACAGTTTTTCCAAAATATCACAAAACATACAGTTCGTTGTATTTTCATTTTGAGACATTTGATATTAGTGTAATATGGGGTAGTTTAAGATTAAATTTTTTTTACAATAGAACTGCAGTTTAGCTTGGGGTCTCCACAAAATGTAGCTGGAAAGTCATAAAGTGCAACAGTAATAAAACATTTGTCTAAAGGAGGCAGAATAGAATGATGGTTAATAGCAGTAGCATTTATAGGAGGTAATTTTTAAGGTTCTGAAGAATCAAGTACTGTATTATAGAATGCCAAAACATGTCTTCTTCTGGCATGAATGTTGGTCCCTTCATCATGAAATCTTTATTTTTTGGCAGAATAGAATGATGGTTAATAGCAGTAGCATTTATAGGAGGTAATTTTTAAGGTTCTGAAGAATCAAGTACTGTATTATACGAGGGTTGCTCAGAAAGTAATGCCCCACATTTTTTTTCTCGGAAACTATTTAATCAGAATGTATGAAACTCATGCACAATATAACTGGATGTTTCCTTTACACGTGC
>Ga0209629_10004653_pt1 | contig 10209 bp, 9 predicted proteins | sample TergutCu122P5_FD_187286 | JGI IMG/M metagenome (GOLD analysis project Ga0209629, IMG submission 187286) | Cubitermes ugandensis P5 segment gut microbial communities from Kakamega Forest, Kenya - Cu122 P5 (SPAdes) (version 2) | ecosystem: Host-associated > Arthropoda: Insects > Digestive system >... | reverse complement strand
CCACTACTACTCAGAAAAATCTGGTAGCGCCGGGAATCGAACCCGAGACTTCTGTATCTGTAGCCAGAAACTCTGACCACTAGACCACAGAGGCGGTCTAATTTTAGAGGTGCTTCATTTTTTAAATCAACTGCCCCGCATCATGGAATTTGCTTTGCAACTGACCAAACTTACAAATAACCTGAGTCAGTTTAGCCGAAAATGGTTGGACGCAGTTACTAGTAGTTCTGTTGAATTGGCAGCCTGTCTAGGAGCAGCCTCAACTGGCCGTCTTGTTTCCAGCTGCTCTCAGCGAAGGCCTCAGGAATCTATCGGCAGAAATGCATACCAATTTACCGACCTAGGGCTTTCTCAGCACCACAATTTTGAGCGGAAAGATTCCTTTCATTCCTTGGTCTACAACATGTCCACACGTCCATAACATCCCAGCACCTACGTTGACAGTCATTACCTTCAATTTCGTGCCACCTGGTGGACAAAGTAAGAACTTCATGCTCAAGCTTTTAAAGGAAGCATTTGTAAGCTGTGCCGATCTCAGTGGCCATGGTGTCTAGGCGTGGTCTGCGGCTGCTCGCTTGCTGGGTTGCTCGTTCGAATCCCGCCGGGACCACGGATGTCTGTCTCTTGTGAGTGGTGTGTGTTGTCAAGTAGAGGTCTCTGCGTCGGGCTGATCACTCATCCAGAGGAGTCCTACCAAGCGTGGAGTGTCTGAGTGTGATCGTGAAGCATCGTTAATCAAGAAGCGATTGCCCTCTAAGAGCTGTTACGCCATGGGAAAAAGTGTCATCTTTGGTTAAAATTAAAATATTCTTCTTTAAGTGATTTATTGCTTCAGTGTTTCGTTTTCGCCGTATTTGCGCCTTGCTGAATTCAGCACAGAGACAATTTTATATTTTATAACATCTACCTAGGCCTTCCAAGTGGCTTCTTTCCACAGTAACATCCCACCAAATTTCTGTATACTTGTCTGCTACTATGTGACCTGTCAAAATAAGGAGACACCTTTATAAAAACAGAGTTTTCTCTTTCACGTGCATTTACACAGGCGCTTTCGGAGAATGCCCCCTACTCTAGATGGACGTGAGCTGTTATTTGTATGCTACGCTATCTTTCACTTTTAAGTCTTTTATTCTTTAACTATGCTTTAGGGGGCTGGGTAGGTCCAAGATTCATGGAGTACCAGTGACTAAGAGCTCAACACTGCTGATGTTGTTAAAAGAATTTTATGCGCGAATTTGCTACCTGAGATTAGAGTTAACTTCCATTTATCCACCAAGACAGAAAGAGGGTGAAGGTATAATGGCGTGCTATGAATAGATGAACTTGTGGTTGGACTTCCAGCAGGTCCAAATATTCTTTTCGCTAACACGCCCAGACGGTCTCTGCGACCGCCGAAGCCACGGGGATCACCTTCCTCTGGCTCGTAGCGGAAGCGGCTTGAAGCTCTCCACACACTACAATCCAGTGTGGAGGTAATACTTGTGTCTACTGCTGGCTTCCCCCTGCCCTTTCACATTCCGTAATAAAGAAAGTAGAATTCCAATTTAATAATGCTTCTTTACTCCACTGCAAACACAGTAAACATTAGCCAACCTATGTAAAACATAGGCTAACAAGGTTATAACAACATAAAATAAAACCAAGAATTTGGAATTTTCAAATTTAGACGTAAATATTTTCCATCGGGTTAAACTTTTCAAGAAAAGTGCAATGACCACTTTGGATACACAAGTTAATAAACAAAGTAGCGTTTAGTGAATGTTAGCAAAACTGGACCGTACATGAGTGTATCATCTGAGCGTGAATGAATAAGGCGTTCTCTCGCAGAACATAAGCTTATACTAATTTAAATGACGTCACTATTCCAAATTTCATTACAAGAGGTATGTGCCATATTCTTGCATATATGCAATAGTTGACTCCACGAGGTTATGTTGCTGATACTAGGCCACACAGCCACGGAAATGGTCTCCACATAAAGCGTTATTTTCTGCATTGCTTTGTAAAATGTGAAAATTTACTGTGCTGTTTTATTCCCCAGGCATATATACTCTATAGAACTTGTTTTATTACATCTAACGAAAGTCCTTCTTTTATTGCTTCTAAAAGAGAAGAAAGTTGCAGATCGCAGTTCTGAGTTATTGACAGGATGAAGTATAAATATAATCCAGATTTAGTCAATATATTTTACTGAAAGTTTTAAGCCTCTATCCTGAATTCCATATTCTTAATGCTGTTGGCAGAAATAATTACTGTTTGTTTAGGTAACAATACGAAGCACACTCTCAGTAGGTGATGCCACGGCAGTATATTTAACTATTTAAATCATAATCTTAAAACAAATCCGTTATGTGTTAAAAATAATAAAACATTTGCTATTTTCCAACAGACTATTAATAGTTCTCCGACTTTACTGTTGGAATAAACAGTGGTTCTGTCATTTTGACAAGTGAATCCCTGTCACTACGGCGCGGCGCGTCCTCCAGGTTGCGAATGGTAGAACGGCCTCCAATTTGGAGGGTAGCTGCGAATATATTGAATTACCAATCGCGGACAGCCGGCAAGGGGTGTTCTTCCATCACGGGGTTGGGCGAGGTGCTAATACTCCTCCCCTTAAAAAACTGCCATGTTACGAAACGTTCACAATTGGTACGTGGAATGTGAGAAGCCTGCATATATCAGGGTCACTTACGACAGAAGCCAGAGAATTATCGAGGTATACATAGATGTAGTGGGTTTACAGGAGGTTAGGTGGGACAAAGGAAACATCGTGAATGCAGGGGATTATATATATTTTTTTTTCGTGTGGGAAATGGAGAAGAAAATCATCAATTGAGAACAGGATTTTTTACACCACAGAATAGTATCATCAGTTAAGAGTAGAGTTTGTTAGTGATAGGATGTCATATATAGTTCTGAGGGGTCGCTGGTGTAATATCATTGTTTTGAATATGCATTCACAAGGTGGGGAGAAAATGATGATTGAAAAGATAGTTTTATGAGAAATTAGAGAAGATTTCTGTCACTTTCCTCAGTATCATACGAAACTTCTGTTAGGAGATTTTAATGCAAAACTGGGGAGAGAGGGTCTTTTCAAGCCGACAATTGGGAATGAGAGTCTCCATCACGATTGTAATAATAATGGCGTTAGAATAGTAAATTTTGCCACATCACGAAATCTATTTGTTAAGATCATTATGTTACCGCTCCGAAACAGTCATAAATACACCTGGATCTCTCCTGATAGGAAGACGCAAAATAAGATTGATCACATATTGATAGATGTGAGATGGCACTCAAGTATAGTCGATGTACGATCTTTCAGGTGAGCTGAATGTGATACTGATCACTATCTTGCGTTTGCAAAAGTTAGGGAAGACTGGCAGTAAATAAACAAGGAACACAGAAATTTGGTATGGAGAAAATTAATCTCAAGAAGCTAAGTAAGCTGGAGGTTAGGAAGGAATATCAGATTAAGGTCTCAAAGAGGTTTGCAGCTTTGAAGAACTTAAGTGGTAGCGAGGACGTAAATAGGGCTTAGGAGAACATTAAAGGGAATATCAAAACCTCAGCTAAAGAGAGTCTGTATCTGTACAAATTGAAGCAGCATCAACCATGGTTTGGTGAAAAAATGTTTGTGTTTTTTAGTTCAAAGGAAGCAGACTAAAATACAGTGGTTACAGGATCAAAAAAATAAAATAAAATAAAATAAAATGTAGATAATGTAAGCAACGTAAGTCGTGAAGTTAGTAAACATTTCTGGAACAAAAGAAGGAATATCTGAAAACTAAAATTCATTACCTAGAAACTAACGGTAAGATAAAAAATATCAGAGACATTTAGAGAGGCAACAGTGATTTCAAGAAGGTTTAAAAACCTAGAACAAGAAGGGTGATTTGGTTACAGACTCCCACGGTATTCTGACTGATTTGAGGAACCCTTTCTTTCAGCTATTCAATGCACATTGGGTTAGTGATGTTAGGCAGGCAGAAATGCATACAGCAGAACAACTAGTGCCTGAGCTGAGTGCTTTTCAGGTTGAGGTGGCTATAGAAAAGCTAAAAAGACACAAATCGCCAGGTATTGTTCAGATTCCGGCAGAACTAGTTCGTTCTGAGATCCATAAACTTCTTAATTCTACTTGGAATAAGGAGGAATTGCCTTAAGAATGGAAGGAGTCGATCATTGTACCTATTTATAAGAAGGGCGATAAAACAGATTGTAGTAATTATAGAGGCATATCAGTTTTGTCAACTACATACAAAATTTTTCCAATATCCTGCTGAAAAGGTTAACTCCATATGCAGAGGAAATTATCTGGGATCATCAATGTGGATTAGACGTAAAGGGTCAACTACTGATATTCTCTTCTGCATTCGTCAAATACTTGAGAAAAAATAGGAATACAATGAAGCAGTGCATCAGCTATTTATAGACTTGAAGAGAGCTTATGATTCAGTTAGGAGGGAGGTCTTGTATAATATTCTCATTGAGTTTGATATTCTCATTGTACACACTCACCCTATGAACGTTTTTTGCCCTGTCTATGTTAGTATATTAGGTGAGACATCTTCGGGATACAGTTGGGGTTCATCGAATCTGATAAAATTTTTTGTTGGTTGCATCTGAATTTTTATTTTATTACCACTATCTTTCTGTTTATGGAGTCCAGTTAACTGAGTAGTGTTTCGATGGTACATGAATAAATCAGCATAACTGCCTAATGATCCGACGTACACATATATTCTCCACGTTGGATTAGTTTCACACCAGATGCCTTCACGCGCGGAGAAGGACCCAAAAGCAACCATTCGGTAGTAAGCTGGGTTGGCCCCACGGCCATTATTGACGCTTTAGTGAAGAATAAAATAATTCGGCCCTGACATACGCGCCTGTCAAGAAGATTAAAGTGGCACATACGTAAGGTCTGACCACTCACCTGTATTTAGTGCAGAGATTAAGGTTGAATGAAACGGTATCTTCATTCTCTCATACGTGTCAAGTTTGTGGCGTTTATTTAAAAACAAGGGATGTTTTAACTTTACTATATTCGTCTACTGTCTTTCTACAAACTCAAAGTCCTTTCGAAGTCTCAGAATGGGACCATTATAAGCACAAGTTATAAGGGCCTACCTAGTATAATTGACGTATAGTCTAAGATTTACACAGGAAATCAATTTAGCAAAGCACAAGAAAAGCATATAACGCAATATTTGTATTGTCGATTAGCTTAATTGGCGGAATTTTATTCCAGATATGAAAAGGAAGAGGCAATTTTAGAGCCACGGGTTTAAATAGGACAACAATATTGAAACATATTTCACAGAAACATTGTGTGAGAATACAGAGAGGAATCATCTGGTTCAGGATACACAATTTTTGGGCCACTGTATAAATGCTAAAGCAAGTTCAAGTTCTATTAAATGTGACTAAAATTATTCTGACAAGCTGAAAGACTGTCAGATATCAAGAAATTTGCTTTCTGATATCAAGTACTGCAGTGTATTATTTCTAGTTTTGCTTTGTCAGAAAATCTATGTAATACCCAGTCCTTTTGTCGTGTTTCTGAACACAGTGGCTCTTGTGGAATATCTCAGAGAATGAAGGTTTTCTGTACGATAAAACTGCCGTGCTCAGGGACAAGATAAATGGGACACTGTGTATTAATTTCAAGCTCTATAACTTCTATTTAAAAAAGTGTGTGGCTGTTTTGTAGGCGATATCAGCTCTCTCTCTGCTCAATATTTTCTGGATACGACTCTACTATGTTTCAGTATTTATTAGTAATTCTCATATTTTAATATATTATTTGCATTGTGTATACTCGCCATAAAGTGCGGTTAAATTTTGCAATACATATTTCAATCAGTCAACAATGTATATTCATGGAGAACAAGGATACAGGTGTCGCTTATAAAAGGATAACTATCATCACGCTTGTATTTGTGCAAGGATCAGGCTCGCTGATATTTGTCATGCATTCCATAAAATTTTCCGATGTCCTGAATATGGGAATTTTTATTGAAAATATTTTTTGTACTGAAGATGCTAGGACATTATTGTAATTATTTTATTATTTATGACATTCGTATCTCTTCATGCAGGAATATGATTGGGTCTACTTACTTACTTTCTCCATGGAAAAGAGTCCTTCTTGAGAAGTTAACCGGTTCTCAGGTAGTTAAGAAATTCCCCGCATTTTATGGAACCCAAACGTTCATTTCCGCATTTACATGTGCCCGCCACCTGTCCCTTCCCTGAGCCAGCTCGACCCAGTCCATACCACCACATCCCACTTCCTGAATATTCATATTTCCTGGCTGCTGTTTTAAAGGAACCTGACCTATACAGGTTCCTAACATTCCAAGTACCAAATGTCACGTTCCTTTTCCGTCGCTTAGGTTGTACCAAAGTATCAGTCCAAGTTCGAGGCTTTCTGTGTGAACATTTCGTAATATGATACGTTTTTTACGGCGAGGAGTGGTTAGCACCTCGCCCAACCCCCAAACTGGAGGACCACCCCGTGTCGGCTGTCCGCGGCTATCCGCGACTGCTTATTCAATATATTCGCAGCTACCCTCCATACTGGAGGCCGTTCCTCCATCCATAACCTGAGGACGCGCCATGCTGTGGTGACAGGGACCCACTTTTCATGGATAATTGGGTTTACTATTGGCAATTTTGTAATTATTTTGAGGAATTCGATTCTGAGTATTCATAATTTAATTTTATGAGATGGCCCTAGGACTGGGGCGTATTGCACTATGGGCCAAAGAATGATTTTTATACAATTAATAGAGAAATAAGTATCAGTGGTGGAACATTCATTTAATGAAAGATAGAAGTGATTTATCCTGTTGTTTGCTTTACTCATAAGGAAGTTCATGTCTTCATGTAAGTCCTGCAGCTTGTGTCACCAAAGTATGTTATTTAACTGACATGTTCTACGTTAGCATGAAAATTTGCTGCACTGTAGTGATAATCATGTAACTGTCCAAAGAAATCTAAGAAGTAATAGTGGATTTATTAATTAAGCTTAATTCTCCGTTTGGGATACCAGAATTCTAATATACTACTACGTATTTAAATTTTGCAATTGCTACATTTAGAAAATTTTTAATTTTATTGGCCTACGAACAAAATTTAATGGCAATTCTTAATGCGCATCTGGTTCCGGGAGCATAATAACTTTCCACCGAGAGGCTAAATAATTTAATGCCATTTATTTCTCAAATATCGTGGCAATACATTTAAATGAAAGTGGGAGTAGCTGATAAAGAACTATGTTCTGAAGCAACGCTGTCTTGCTTGCTTGATACGATTTATAGTTTTGAAGGAATTATTCAATTTCAGAGTAATATATCAGCTTTACCAACTGCAACAGAGATTATTCCAGAAAGATACCTACAAAATTTCCAGTGTGGACAGTGAATTCACGGTGATCGGGATTAGTTGTAGAATTTTTTCAAGTGTGCACCACTTGATTGTTTACTACTCCTTTCGCTTTGTGCTAAAAATTTTTGTTTTAGAGAAAATATTTCTTAAGATTTTCCTTTTATTCCAAGTATCTTTTTTTTTTCTATTTACATAAAATGCTGACAAAACTTGTCTGGTTTTTGGGACAGCCTTTCAGGGCTAAATAAATTTTCTGTTTTAGAAATTTAGTGAGCAGACAGAACATTTTTCCCGCTATGTAAGACATCCATCTCTCTCTCTCTCTCTCTCGCTCTCTCTTTTTTTTTTTGGTAATAAAAATGAGTAAAATCTCTAATTTGTTTCGATGCAAAAGTTTTCCGTTGAAGCCGTACAGCAGACCAAATAGCATTATTGGGAAAATCGACAAGGAACTTCAAATCTACGTCAGTCTCTTTAATTAGGCAGTTACCTTCTATGCACTGAGAGTTTCGATTGTTAGCATGCAATATTTGGAAATTTTCTAGTTTACTATGGAAAAGAATTTGTTTCATTTTGTCTGTTTATGATGGACAACCTACATTCAGTAAAACTGACTGTGATCCGCCGCAGAGAGACTGTCAAATGTGTGTATTGAAAGACTAGACCGATCATTCTTGATACCAAAAAGGTCTAGGATATCTGCTCCTGCAGGATCGCTGTTAGGGAAGTGCTGCTATTATAATACTGTCTACTATTATAGTACTGCCTTAAGAGTGCTTGACAGACGGAACAGTTTTGTCCTGCATTCCGCGTTGCATGATGAAGTCTCTGGCAAGAATGCACTTTTATTGAGAATTTCGAAAAACAATTCGAAATCTCGTTCTGTAATATTTTTCTAGGGGTATATATTCGTAGACCGAAAATAATGTGGTAGTTTCCTATGCACGTTCAACTGGATAAAATAGGTTCCATACTATGGGGAGAGGGAGCGAGAAAAGAGTAGAACGCTTGATTCCTTGGGGAATTAAAATGGCTCTTCCATATTCTCGCTGTTTTAATTCTTTGGACCGACAGTGTTCATAGTTTGTGCATTTGACTTGCATGGCAGTTGGCAAAACTCTTTTTACTTTTCGGTGTCAGAATCGTACATACACTTTCAGAACTGTTGGTATTCTTGTGGACCATCAAGTAAAGTCGCTTTTGCATTTGTCCCTACTCATGAAACAAATAGAGAATTTCTGAATCGATTTTATCAAAGTTGTTATTAGTAAACTTTAATACAACGTTTAAAAATTTCCAATTTGATTCGAATCGGCTAAAAAGTTGTTTCTGGATCTCAAGTAGCTTCTGCAAATGGCTGGAAGCTTCTTGTGGGCTCAAAGAATCCACTTCTCCTGTGTCTACCAACTGGATACTGGATATGTGCAGTAAGGGTGCCAGAGCATTGTCAACAGTGTTGTCCAACTTGTTTGATTTGCCTGAATAATAAGCATGCGCCCAACAATGTTAACTAGGCTATTACACTTCTAATCTCTTGTGTGGGCATTTAAATGGTCTGTAGCTATGGTTGAATTGGCCATTTAAATCTGCACTATGGTTCTTTGAAACCTGCTATTTCCTTGGAAATCAGAGGAAAGAAACACATAGACATGTTGACAGTAAGCAGCTGTCAACTGCAAAGTATGGACCACATCACTGCTTATGGATCCTGCCTGACGTTCCCACACATTGGGCTCAAGAAAATACTTAAATGTAGGAGCTTCAGAAGTCAACATTCTGCCTACAGTTTCAAAATTAAATTCATATTTTAGAGACCACCTATCCATACCTGTCTGCACGTTTCAGCTGAAACCACCTTACATTAAACATGCAGTTGGGGGTCCTCCCTTCGAGTCATCAAATAAACGTACTTCTTCTAAGACAGTTGGTGCCAAGGTCATGAAAGAGTAGAGCTATACCTCTGCTCTCTCTCTGGGCCCATGTGACCTGCTACAGAGTGGAACCTTACCTTACCTTACCTTGTAAGACAGTGTTTCCTGGATTAGAGGTTCCTGGATACAAAGACTGCCTGTTTAAGCAGTCAGATTTTTGAAGTCCCACCAAAACTCCTATCAGAATCACATTAAATATTCCCACATATGCAGTTTTCATCTAAATTGTTTCCCTGCTGTGGAACTATTTTGTTTTTCAGATTTTTATACCAATTTTCCCATTTTGTATTTTAAAAGGATTTCTAACCATCATTCCTTTCTTGATGGTCAAACTATTCCACAACTGATAATCAGTCGAACACCACTCTGTCGTTTGTGCACAGCCTACTGACTGTTCATTTCCAGTTCCACAGTTATTCTTATTCATTTTTTAATAACCAAAGTGTACCAGGGATGAAGTAAAAACACTTTAACTCTGAAGTGTAACTCTCAAGACTGTGTTGCAGTAAATGTTACCATACTGTGACTTTACAAGCACTGAAGACCTGTGTAAAGAGAGCCTTAATTTAGACAAAGCTGGGGTAAATGGTGAATCGCCTGTGTTTTATGAGATTGTCTTTAGCAGTAAATATCACTCATACACACAGCCCTGATAATATTTTAATAACTAAAATATTATAAAATAATTCCTGGTGATCTGATTACAAAAGTAGACTCAAAAAATTACCTTACTTTTACATTTCCTCTATAAGTTTTCCCCTGCAAGAAGGCCCTTTTGACCAGTCAATTTTAAAACTTCTTATGCAGAAAATACTATGGTTGGTTACAATCTTTACGTAAAATGAACATCATATATATATATATATATATATATCTGAAGAAG
>Ga0209629_10004652_pt1 | contig 10211 bp, 4 predicted proteins | sample TergutCu122P5_FD_187286 | JGI IMG/M metagenome (GOLD analysis project Ga0209629, IMG submission 187286) | Cubitermes ugandensis P5 segment gut microbial communities from Kakamega Forest, Kenya - Cu122 P5 (SPAdes) (version 2) | ecosystem: Host-associated > Arthropoda: Insects > Digestive system >... | reverse complement strand
AAATATGACCAAGGTACTGCTTATCAATTTGAAGGAAAAGTTCCGGTTGGGATTTTTAAAGGACTTAAAATTGATTTGGAAGAGTTATTTCAGGATATTTGAGTTATTTTATGAATTTCACTATGTTATGGAAGTAAATAAAATAAAAAACCAACCAAAAAGCAGAATCGAGCAGAATGTAGCAAAAAACTGTAACAATGTGAATTATGCTCTGCTTTTCTTGTGGTCGAAAGACATCAGCGGACAAGGATTAGCCAATTTTGGACAGAGTTCAGTTACTAAATCGTTACTTTGACATTGACTTAAAAAAATTGTCAATAGTTTCTTTTGGAAATTGACAAGGAACCGGATAATCCAAACCGTCCAAAGATGAAAATAAGTTAATAGATTTGGTCAATAAAATTGTGGGTATCAAAATAAAATGTTAAATTTGCAAAATAATAATTAACAGTTTTATCACTAATACAATAATACAATTAAAAAATTCACAAAATATGAAAAATCGTTTTATTATCTTTATCTGCGCTGTTTTGTGCTATTCATTAACAGGGGCGCAACCAAGCATTACATTGAATTCCCACTCCCTTCCATGTTTGGAAGCCGATTTGGTAATTACGGGAACCGGATTTACCCCTAACAAATATGCTGCAATCAATTTTCCCGGAAACAAAGAAAGAGTTACTATCGGTTCCAACGGCACTTTTAGCAAAACATATTCAGCGTTTGCCGGTAGAGTTTCGGGATCTCCTTCAACAACTCAAGTCTATGTTGCTGATATGACGCTTGCCGGTTTGGGAGACAATGCTTGGTCATATACCGAATTGTCATCCTTGTCAAGCGACAAAGTTTTACGTGAAACAGTTGCTCTTAACTATGGAGAATGTCCTGAAGGAGGTGATTGTTCTTTCCCCAACCTGCCAAATACAAACAATTTCTACGACGCTACTTGTTGGCTATACAACAAAAGTGTTTTGAATGGAGTAGTTAATTCTTCTGTTACAGCAACGCAACTTGAAAATAACAACATTCTTCGCAAAGAGTTGGCTAACATCACTTTCAAAGGTGTATATGCCATCAAAAACAGAACGATTCCTACGCTTAGCCAGCCCATTCAGTCCGACAACTATCCGCTTATTTACAGCGATTTGAACAGCGGTCTGACAGCGGACGAATCGCGTGCGATAAAAGCGCTATTGTTTCTGGAATATGGAGACGGTATTTCGCCTTTCGACAGAAACAGGACAGTTTTTCAACCAAACGACAATATCGCCCGTGTGCATGTTTTGAAAGTGTTACTCGAAACATTTAATATTGCTCCAAACTTGACCAATATAACGAATCCTTTTACATCAACTCAAAACGATATAAATGATATGAATACCTTAAAAGCCAATAATCCTTTGCATTTCGGATATATGCGACAGGCTTACGATTTGGGTATTATCACGGAAGGTCGTCCGTTTGCCTCTTGCAAATTGGGCGAAGCAATTGTCATGCTTTACCGCATTATGTCCAAAGTGGATGCAGGCGCTATTGACGACCCTGACCCTGCAACGGATTCTAATAAGAAATATTTTGAACCCCTAAATATTACTCTCCAAAACTTGGCAATGGGCTTAGGTGTGGAACTGGGCAATTTCAATCACTACGCCAAATCATCTTTTGCAATGGCAGGAGCTATGCCAATGGATTTCACGCATACCTATAACTCCTATAATGCCGAACTGCCAAACGAATTATTTGGAATGACAACAAAAGATGACGGCAGTCAAAAAACGTATGTATATCAACCGTTAGGACCCGGTTGGAGTCATTCATATCACTCGTTTATTACAAAAGCAAACGACCGGTGTATTGTTCATTGGGGAGGCGGCGCAATAAATGTTTACAAAGCCAGCGGATCGCAATGGGTACCCGAATCAGTAGGCGTTTATGATGAACTGAGCTTCGAAGGTACTACTATTGTAATTAAAACCAAATCGCAAATTGAGTACAGATTCAGATCCCCTAACACTACAGGCGCTATTGCTGACGGCACGGCAAAACTTTGGACTGTCAAAGATAGAAACGGAAATACATTAACAATAAATTATGAATTGGGTATAGACAATGTAGAACGAATCGCTTCAGTAACTGACGGCAACCGCCGTTTGTCTTTTTCTTACAAAGCCGGCACTAACCTGATTTCCACAGTCTCCGACCCACTGGGACGTGCAATCACATTTACATACGCTCCTTCAAAGTTTGCAAATGACGGTTATATATTATCCGGATTTAATGACGCAAAAAATAACAGTAGCCGTTATTCTTATGTAGATAATAATCATCCGGTAAAATCAAAATTATTGTTGGAAGTGGTACTTCCCAAAGGCAATTCGATAAAGAACGATTATGACGCAAACTATCGGTTAACACAATCAGCAAGCAGTTTGAACGGCGTGCCGAAAAGTCAAACAAATGTGTCGGTTGCCTCATCCTATTCATCAAGCAGCAAAACGATGAGTTCCTCCGTGCAAATTGTCAATAGTTCTTCTACACGGGATTTCAAATACAAATTCAATACCAACAATAATATTACCGATATAAACGGAAATCAAGGACTTTCCGTTTCTGCAAGTTACGGAGATGCCGCAAATCCTGCGTTACCCACGCTTGTTTTTACCAATAGCGATTACAATTGGGATTTTCGATATGATAGTAAAGGAAATACAACACAAATTGCACAAGTAGGTCCATCAGGTGTTCGTGGTACGAGGTATGCGTACAACAACCGCAATGATGTTACAAGCGTTATCGATCCAAATGGAAATACAACCTATTACGACTACGATGCCAATGGAAATCTCATAAGCGTTCGTGCTCCCGAAGGCAGTACAACCAATATAATCGTTGATTCCAAAGGATTACCCACATCGGTTACAAATCCGGAGAATATTGTTACGCAATACGCCTATAATATGTATGGCAATTTACAGACAACCACGATCCCTGCATTAAGCCTGTCTTCTACCGTTGGTTATGATCAGGCAAGCAGGGTAACAAGCGTCGAGGATTTCCTGAAACGCAAAACTTCGTTTGCTTATGATAACAACGACAATTTGCTGACGGAAACCGATGCAATGAATCATGCAACAAATTATGATTACGATGCAAACGATAATTTGACTACGATTACCAATGCCAAAGGCGGCGTTACTTCGATGACTTACGACAATACTACCGATTGGCTGACTTCGGTTTTGTTCGGAGGATCAACCAAACAGTATCAGTATAATAACGACGGTTCGTTGAAAACATTCACAAAACCGGATGGTACGAATTTAAACAGTTCGTATGACGATTTGGGCAGGATTCTTAATGATGGCGTGAATGCCTATACTTACGACAGCAAACATCGTTTAGCTACCATTGCCAAAGGCGGAAAAACACTGACTTACGAATACGACGGCTTTGACCAAATAACCGGCGTAACATATAGCGATTTCGCGAACAACAAAGTAACTTATACTTATGATAATAACGGTAATGTTTTGTCAATCACCTATCCGGGCGGAAAAACGGTAAGCTACAGCTACGATTATCTGAACCGTATGAAAACCGTTACCGACTGGAACAATAAGACGATCACCTATAATTATCTGAAAGACAGCCGTCCGCAATCGATTTCCTATCCAAACGGCATGAGCGTAACCTACGCTTACGACAACGCCGGACGGCAAACGGGAAAAACCGTGAAACGTTCCAACGGAACCACTATTGCTTCTTACAGTTTCACTTTGGATAAGGTGGGTAATATTCTTACCGAAACCCGCACCGAGTCTTACGGCGATACGCCGCTTGCAAGTGAAACGGTTAATTACGGTTACAACACTGCCAACCGCATTACGCAGGCAGGCAGCACCTCGTTTACGTTCGATGCCAACGGCAATACCAAAACGCGCGGAAGCAGCGCCTACAATTACGATGCCTTAGACAAACTGACTTCGGGCGGCGGCTTCAATTTTGAGTACGACGGCTTGGGCAATATCCGCAGCAACGGCGCCAAACGCTACATGATTGATGTTTCGGGCATGGGCAACCTGATTGCCGAAACGGATATGAGCGGCAACCCCACGGCATATTATGTTTATGGCGCAGGAGGCTTGGAAGCCCGCATCTTACCCAATGGAACAACCGAATATTACGTATCGGACTATCGCGGCAGCGTGGTGGCAATGACGGATGCAACGACTTCCGCCAATATCACCCACCAATATCAGTACGACGAATTTGGCAAGGTCGTTCAAAAGCAGGAAACAGACGAAAATACTTTCCGCTATGTAGGTAAATACGGCGTGATGTATGCCAACGACAATCTCTACTACATGCGCGCCCGTTTCTACGACCCGACCATCGGACGCTTCCTGAGTGAAGACCCGATTTGGAGTACGAATTTGTATCCATACGCAGATAATAATCCGGTGATGGGGATTGATCCATCTGGGTTATTAAGAACATATGAAGAAATTGAAAGAGATATGGCTAATACAAAATCTTATGATCAACAAAAAATAAATCAACTTAATAATGAATTAACTCAACTTAATAATGCATCACAAGGAACTAGGTATGGTGCATCGCAAAATATAACTGCAAATAACGCGCATTTAAACAATAAGACTTATCCAGATGATGTAACTAAAGGATTAGCTGAAAATGCTCCGAATGGTATTTTAAAAGGAGAAGCGAAAATAGGGCAAGTTGTCGGTACAATGCTTGGAAATAGCATTAATAAAGGTGGTGGAAGTATGAGTCGTGCTGCTGACAAAACCGTTATTACAGTATTGAAAGGTACTTCGAATGTACTTATAACAATTGGCAATTGGTTTCAAAAAATCGGTGGTAAAGATAATAACAAAAAAAGTACAAATCCATATATATATGAACCTTTATAATTAAATAGTTTGAATCAAATGAAAAAAATAACAATACTATCAGCTCTTTTATTGAACGTCCTCTTTGCTTATTCGCAAATCACGTATCAATACGATAATCTCAACCGGTTATCACAGGTAAACTATCCGAACGGCACAAGCATAGTTTACACATTCGACGAACTCGGCAATCGCCTGAGCAAGACGGTTGGTTCTGACATTATTGCTGTAACCGGCATAAGTTTGAATAAAAATACCACATCGCTCTCCGTTGGCGCAACGGAGCAATTGACGGCTACCATCGCGCCAAGCAACGCCACCAACAAGCAGGTCAGTTGGGAAAGCAACAACTCTGCTGTTGCCGAAGTTTCCGCTTCGGGCTTAGTTACTGCAAAACAGGCAGGCACGGCAACGATTACCGTAAGAACAACCGACGGCAATAAAACGGCAACCTGCGTGGTGACGGTAAAATCAAATGAAACTACAATCTGTGATAATCCAATTGCTTCAGGAAAAGCAGGAGATTTGGATTGGGCGCTTTGTCCGGATGGGACATTGACAATCAGTGGGAATGGGGTAATGCCGGATTATGAGCCGACACCTGACCCAAATCCTCATCCGATAAGCAATGCTCCATGGTTTTCGTATTCTAATAGCATTCTAAAAATAGAAATAACAGAAGGAATAGTCAATATTGGTAGCTATGCGTTTACTCTTTGTAGAAATTTAAACGCGGTAACGATTCCATCATCTGTTACTACTATTGGCAACGAAGCTTTTGCCGATTGCATGAATTTAGAAACCATTATTATTCCAAATTCAGTAACAAGTATCGGACAATATGCTTTTGCTAATACCAATTTAAAATCAGTAATATTACCAAATTCAATTACACGTATTGAAGAAAATTTATTTAAATTGTGTAAGAACCTGTCTTCGATTACAATACCTGAAACAGTATTATATATCGGATATTCATCTTTTGCGGGATGTTCAAATCTTGAAGAAATAACGATTCCAAAATCAGTTATTGAAATCAATAATTTTGCTTTTTGGGATTGCTATGGCTTGAAATCAGTGATAAATAATAGCGCCGTTCCTCAAGTCGTGCCTTTAAATGTATTTTATAATCTTGATTTATCAAATGTTACCCTGCATGTACCTACCGGAACCAAAGCGCTTTATCAAGTTGCCGACGTATGGAAAGATTTTGGAACGATTGTGGACGACGGGACATCAATTGACACAAATACTACTGACAAGGGGGTTGTGATTAACGGAGTGAAATGGGCAACTCGCAATGTAGGTAAACCCGGCACCTTTGCAACTAATCCCGAAGACGCAGGAATGTTTTACCAATGGAATCGCAAGGTTGGGTGGAGCGCTACCGATCCAATGGTAAATTCCAATGGCGGTACTACATGGGACAATAGTACACCTGTCGGAACTATGTGGGAAAAAGCTAATGACCCAAGCCCTGCAGGATGGCGCGTGCCGACACATGAAGAAATGCAAAAATTGTTAGACATCAATATGGTTAGCAATGAATGGACAAACCAAAACGGTGTAGCCGGAATGAGATTTACTGATAAGACAACGGGCAAGAGTATTTTTTTCCCAGCCGCCGGCTGGCGTGAATATAAAGGTGGTTTACTCGGTAATGTAAGTCAGCGCGGAGACTATTGGAGTAGTACGCAAATGTACGATGGGGTTGTATATCATTTAGGTTTTAACAGTAGCCGTACTTATGAAAGCGGTGATTCTCCAACGTACGGTGATAATGTCCGCTCCGTAGAAGATAGTTCATCAAGCACCGACAAAGTCTGGCACTTAACGCCTACGATGACGGCAACACTTAATAACGCCGGTGTTCTGACTATTTCGACTACTGCAAGTGCTGAAGCAATGCCGAATTATATTTATAACGCAGGTTCCCCTACTGTCCCTTGGTATGAAAGCCGTTTAGATATTCATTCAGTAATAATTGAAAACAAAGTGAAAACGATTGGAGACGAAACATTTACGAGCTGTTCAAATTTAACCTCCATAGTAATACCAAGTAGTGTAACAAGTATTGGAGTTCGTGCTTTTGGGTGGACATCTTTAGCTTCCGTAACAATCCCTAACTCCGTAACAAGTATTGGTGACTATGCTTTTGCAACAACACAAATCACATCAATTAGTATTTCAAAATATGTTACCAATATAGGAGCGATGCCATTTTATCAATGCGGAAAATTGAGTGCGATCGACGTGGATGCAGACAATCCAAATTATGTTTCTATTGAAGGGGTGCTTTATGATAAAACAGTCAGCGCTTTACTCGAATGTCCTGAAAATAAAACAGGAAATTTGATTATTCCAAATACTGTTGTAAAACTTAATGATCAATCATTTAACGGAAGTCTTTTGCAGTCAATCACGATTCCTAAGTCTGTGAATATGATAGGATATTGGGCGTTTGCAAATGTGAGAAAATTGAAAGACTTGACTGTTGAATGGACTATCCCATTACCTGTAGGTGAAATATTTGCAGATCCGATGAATAACATACCTGCTGCTACCTTGCATGTTCCTGATTGCGCTTTATCCGCCTATCAATCTGCTGAAGTCTGGAAAGATTTTGGCACAATTGTTGGCGACATCTCTTGCAGCACAGGAATTCAAGATATTGACAATTTGGATGATATTGTAATATATCCCAATCCTGCAAAGAGTATTGTTACAATTGAATGCACTAACATTATTCAGAAAATTGAATTAACTGATTTATCAGGTAAACTAATAATACAGAAACAAATCAGTAGCTCAAATGTTGAAATATCAATAAGAAATCAACCCAATGGGATTTATCTGTTGAACATTACAACAAAAAATGGGAATATGGTAAGAAAAATTGTTAAGATTTGAAAAGGCAGTTTCGTCCGTGTGAAAAAAGTGATAGAATAAAGTTTTAACACACAATAGATAAATTTCTAAATCATAAAAGCCTATTTTATTCATTATCAATAGGCTTTTATTTTACCGGAATACACTACAAAAATACAACAAGTTTTCTGAACTTCAAAATCTTTTTGTTAAGAATTGTTGTCAAATTGCGAGGTAATTTTGTAGATAATTACTAAACTTCACTTCACAACAATTGATTTTATCCGCAATTCTTTCCCTTTGACAATTTTTACTGCATACGACCCGCAAACCGGACAAGGGCTGAATAAAGTATCGGCAGGAAATACTGTTTCACAATCGCCACATCGTCCTTCGCCGGCAATATCCTGCCGAACAATACGGGCATTTTCGAGTAAAGTTCCTTTCACACAACTTTCAAGGGCAAATTCGAGCGATTGCAATTCTATTCCCGCCAAAGAACCGATTTCCAATTCCAGTTCTTCGATACATTGGGCATGGTGATTTCGGGCTTGTTCCTCAGCCAAGTCCACGATGCTTTGCGCTATGGATAATTCATGCATATTCGCTTGCGATAATTAATTGTCCTACTGCGATTCCGCTGTCGTTGCAGGGAATCCGGGCGGGAAGATACAAAGAAATGTTGGTATCTGAAAATAATTTTTGAATTTCTTCGACTAAAAACTTGTTCTGAAAACAACCGCCGGAAACAACCACCTGATTGATTCCGTATTCATCGGCAAATTGTTTTGTTTTGTTCACAATCAAATTTGCCAACGTATGGTGAAATTTTGCAGCGATAGTCGCCAATGGTATATTTTTCTGCAAATCTTCCAATGCGTTTTTGAAAAGGAGTTCAAATGAAATCGGATTTTTATCCGTATCCATCGGATAAAAGAGGCGACAAGATTTGTCAGCCTGTTGTTCCAATAAAATAGCGGCTTCGGCTTGACGACTTGTTTGGTCACAAATACCAATCAAAGAAGCGAATCCATCGAATAAACGTCCAATACTTGAAGTTAATGGCGAATTGATTTTTTTCTCAATCATTGTTTGGATTGGATTGATTTTTTCTTGCCCGATTCTTTTTGCAAACGAATCAGGTACCGGCAATTGATAATGATGCAAATAAGCCATAGCCATGCGCCAGACTTCGGTTGCCGCTTTGTCGCCTCCGGGCATCGGAACGTATTCCGGATGAGACAGCCGTTTGTATTGTTTGCGGTCGCAAAGAAAAAATTCGCCGCCCCAAGCTGCTCCGTCATCGCCCAATCCCGTTCCGTCCCAGACAACTGCAATTACCGGTTCGCGCAATCCGTATTCCAGCATACAGGCAACGGCATGGGCATGATGGTGTTGTACTTTCAATAGCGGAAGCCCCGTTTCCATCGCTATTTTTTCGGCATGAAGCGAAGAAAAATAATCAGGATGCAAGTCGCAAACCAAACGCTTGGGTGTGAAACGAAACAAATGCCTGAAACGTTCCATAGATTCGACATAGAAACTGAAAGTTTCTTCATTTTTCAAGTCTCCGATGTATTGGCTCTGGATGATGGTATTCCCTTTTCCCAAAGCGAAAGTGTTCACTTTTTCGGCGCCGAAAGCCAAAATTCCTTCGGTGGAAATATCGGTGAAAAATGGCTCAGGCACGTACCCTCTCGAACGGCGAATCAGGCAAACCTGTTCTCCACAAACCTGCACGACCGAATCGTCCACCCGATTGTGAATCGGTCGATTATGATGAATAATTAAATCTACTTTACCGCTTAATTCCGATTCGGCTTCTTCGGGAGTGATAATAATCGGACGGTCGTTCAGGTTTCCGCTGGTCATCACCAAGACAGGGGATTTGAGTTTTTTGAACCAATCGTAGTGGATGGGCATGTAGGGCAACATGCAGCCTAAGGTTTTCATGCCGGGATTAATAGCACTCGTCATTGCGAGGGCATCGCCCGAAGCAATCCAAGACCTCTCCCCCAACCCCTCCCCACAAAGGGAGGGGGGCTGGATTGCTTCACTGCTTCGCAGTTCGCAATGACGTTGCGAAAGCAACACAATAGGTCGCCGCCAAGAAGTAATACATTCTTTTTCCGTTTCGCTCACCTCAACGTAAAATTCCATAGACGCAATATCTTTAAACATCACGGCAAAAGGTTTGGTATCGCGGATTTTTATTTCTCGTAAACGTTTTACTGCTTGTTCGTTGGTCGCATCACAAATTAAATGGTATCCGCCGATGCCTTTCACAGCGATTACTTTTCCTTCATTGAGTAAGTTTACGCTTTTATTTAATATTTTTTCGTAATTATTCTCTCCGGTTTCATCGTAATATTTTGGTCCGCAATGATTGCAGGCAATTGGCTGAGCGTGAAACCGCCTGTCTTTTATATC